>JAABUL010000357.1_pt1 | contig 98189 bp, 198 predicted proteins | sample 5559151 | NCBI WGS metagenome assembly JAABUL01 (sample SAMN10711876, study PRJNA513368) | rock metagenome | isolation source: Antarctica rocks | place: Antarctica: Victoria Land, Pudding Butte sud | reverse complement strand
CCCACCCCCCCCCATTTACCCCCCCCCCCCCCCCCCCCCTGCGCTGACCCGCGCGGCGTTGCCGGCCCCCGCCCCCCGCGCAGACATCGGCAAGCTGTCCAAGCAGTCCATATTTTCGCTGCACCGCGGCAACGACGGCGAGGCGGCGCATCGGCTGGCAAAGGCGGCGGAGGGCGCAAAAAAACTGGAACCCATCATCGCGGGCGAGCCGGACCTGCGGCACGGCAGCTACAGCGCCGCCATGGAGGAGGTGCGGCAAGCTACTGCAATTTCAAGTCCCTGTCATTCCGACATGATGATGCAAAAGGGGCTGGAACTGATCATTGCGGGCGAGCCCGATCTCTGAATGGCAGCTACAGCGCCGCCATGGAGGAGGTGCGGCTGCGGCATACTGTTATGCTGCTTGGTCGGGTGACAGCGATTGACTCTCACATGATGATGATGATGATGATGATGATGATGATGATAATGATGATGAAATGGAGAGCCATATGCTGTGCCGCTAAGCCGGACGTGCAGCACGGCAGCTTCAGCGCTGCGATTTGAACCTGACAAATGGTGAAGAGCCATCTGCTGTGCCGCTGACTGTATAGTCCAAAACCATCAGACGATTGACAGCCGCCTGCTGTGCTGCTGAGCTGCTGTGGGGCAGATGTGTGTGGGAAAGGGCGACGCCGCGCTGCTGATGACTGTCCTATTTGCGGCGCAGTATGCCGAGGCGGTGCTGTTCCGCGGCTACCTGCAGGAGGGCAGGTGATCAAATATCAGTTGCGGTGCAGCCCAATGTAAGCCCTGTAATCAGAGAACGCCTCATCGTTCTAGTTGACATTCACATACATCCATGCCTGATCCAATGCTCTGCAGGCTCATGGCATCCTGCGAGTTTCCGACCTGCAGCAGGGACGAGTGAGCCGTTCCTCGTGTTTCTCAAGTTGCATGCTCCTCTGCTGAGTCTTGGGATGACTCTGCCTGGGCACACTCAAACAGCTCCTATGTAGTTGCGTACATCGTCAGCAGTGAAGAATGATGTTCTTAAGACTGATGTTCTTAAGACTGATGCGGACGTTTTTTGATGCACAGGTACCTGGGAGGCGTGCTGGACTTCACAGGCGAGCTCAATCGATACGCGGTCGCGCGCGCCACAGAGCGAGATGTCGAGGGCGTGCGCGCATGCCGCGAGCTGGTGGAAGCCATCTTTGGACAGTTTTTGCAGGTGTGTTTATGTCTCTGACGAGTATCTATGCATGCGAAAGCTTGGTGGAGCCATAGTTGTACTGAGAACGCAGCAAAGTGTCGAAATGAATGACGACGCACTGATCCTGTGGCGCGACGCGTGGTGCAGTATGACCTGCGGAATGGCGCCATACGCAAGAAATTCGACAGCCTCAAGTACACTCTGAAGAAGCTGGAGGTGGGTGGACGTCACCCCTCCAACCTTTGCCGCATAATTGACAAGACATCAGGAAAGCAAGATTGAAGCTGAAGCATCGAGCACTAAACTGTGCCAGTAGTATCTGCCATAGCCCTGACACCAACAATGTGTTGTATCTGCAGACGCTGCTGTACGAGCTGTCACTGGCAAATGCGGGGGTGAAGTCACACGAGGATGCCGCGGTGCGCCAAGTGTCATGAAATGGATGTGGTGAAACCAACCGTACAGTGTGCAGGCTGGATGACCTAGTAAACACATGTGTGACGCCTAGTGATGGGGGTTTATCTTGTCAGCTCGACTGGCGCTGTCTTTCTGGTGCTGTCTTTCTGACCGCTGCGCACTGTCGTCAGTCAGAGTCGACCTCAGTGTCTGACATGTTGAGGGTTTTGCAGGCGAAAGTAGGGTGTGGTTTTGATGTTCAGTCGTGTGGAAGTGTAATGTCGACGAGCCGCCGTGCTGCATTGCAGGGTGCGCACCATCGAGAGGAGCCGGCGGCACATGATGACTGATCATCATTCTAATTTGAGGACCGAGATCTGAATTAAGTGCATGGTCATTCGTACTGCGTAGCTCGTGGATATTGGATGCAGACCGTGACCTTCGCAGCAGCTAGGACCTGATTTCAAGCCAGTCACAGCAGACGTCGGATGGGTAGACACTGAGGACGGCCGTGTGCCAGACACTCTGTTAAGACAACACTTCGGACTGAGGCGCCTGCCCACCGATGATGCGGCAATCTTAAGAGCTGTCCTCCTCCTCTGCATTCCTGATCAGCCGCTCGATGTCAGCCCTCTTCTCATCGCTCAGCTGGTGGCCGTACCGCTTGAGATACGCCTGCACACGAGCACGTGGCAATTGCGCTCAGCGACTGGTTTGGTCCAACATCGCGCGGGTTGCAATGCTGTCCGCGTCTAACGCTGGTGCTTCAGATCCAGTGCGTTGGCGTGGCACGGCCCAGCCAGCTGGTGCACTCACAGCGCCGCAGCTGATTTGTGGGCGGAAGCACGAAGGAGGCTATGACACAATCATGGACAGCTGAGCGGAAGAATAAGTTGGAAGCCGTCTTCACCTGCGGGTTCATGGGCTCGAAGCCCTCCTCCAGCTCCCACAGGGGGTGCTTGACGCGCAGCTTGCGCGGCGGCGGCTGCCAGTGCACCAGCTGCGGGTGGTCCTTGAACGGGTGGTCCGCGTCCGGAAATATCCGTAGCTTGCGATCCCGCGCCTGCAGGATCAAGGATTTTGCAGGGTTTGCGGGCACACCAGACGGCACGCTGTGCAGGTCCGAGCAGCTGCTCAACACATCTGGCGCGTTGACGCTGCCGGGATGTGAGCAAACACATTGGCGGTCTGCAGTACCCACATTGGCACCCACTGCTGCCACGATGGACAAGCGGTGTGCGCAGGCCGAGCTCACCTTCCGCAGGTTGTTCTTCGGTAGCATGCCAGAGACAGCTCTCCTCAGGATCTCAGAGGGGTCCTGGGCCGACACCTGGGTGGCTGTGCGCTCCTTCAGGCCACCAGGAAACCTGCAGCACGGAGCGTACGGTCAAATGCTCCAGTATAGATAGTATACACAGCAGGCGCCACACATCATGCATGCCCGTGCAGTATTGTTGTAGCTTGCACCACTCACCCGGTGTGCCATCGGTACAGCTTTTTGTCCCACTTGCGCCCCGTGAGCTCCACATGCCGTGCATTCACCACAACGACGACATCGCCGCTGTCTTCGTGCGGTGCGAAAGTCGGCTTATCCTTGCCCTGTGCACAGCATTGCGTCGACCGTCCAGGAGCACACACATGATGTATTGCATTTGCTGATTGGGCCACGAGGATGGTCTGACAATAGGGTGCGACGATGGCACTTCATAGCGCAATGACGGCACCTGTAGGAGGACCGCAAGCTGTGCTGCGAGCCGGCCCACAACCTGCCCCTTGGCGTCAACCAGTCGGTAGTTGAGCCCAGCTGTGTTTGCGTTCTGCACGCACGGACCCAGAAGGTGAGCCAATGGCACAAGACAGGCCCACACCCGCCACAGTGCACCGCTGCTGCGCCGCAGTGGTGCATCATAGACAATCTCACCCGTATAACGTTGGTAAATTTGCTGGTCATCACCGAGCCTCCTGAATGTGCTGCCTGTTCACACTCGGCCCCACCTGTTCAGTTTGGGTTCCGTTCTGGGTCCTGCACTTCCGAGCAGTGAATGCCAAGTTGCCGGTAGGTCTAAAGGTGCTGCAACGAAGCCGCGATGCACTGACAACGAGCACTATGGTCAGCAACAGCGCCGAGGACTCAATGGAGAGGCCTTCGTACACCAGAAACCTTTTATCGGGCAACTTTGCCGGCAGGCACGTGAATACTGCTTCCAGTTACCGTCGCTACTTCCTCTCCACGTCACGTGCGCTCTGCTGCAGCTTCGGCTCGGCCGGCTGCTCCGGCATTTTCACAGGCTCGCAAGACGTTTGCAAGCCCATCGATAGACGGGAAGGTCGACACACATCGTTGCACCTTCTGCCCAACTCGCCGCTAGCTGTTTGGTATTTCAGAGAGGCGCAGGCACCCAGCATGGCGACGCGTTGTTCATTCGAGAACAGCAACGACGTCGGCGTGTTTGCAAAGCTGACAAATGCATACTGCCTCGTGGCTCAGGGGGGGTCAGAGAACTTCTACAGGTGTGCACGCATGTCTGCACGGCATTCACGCTGCAGCTCGATTCAATATTCCGCCACCGCGGGCCCGTGCTGAGCGTCGCAGGTCGTCATGCATGAAGAATGTGCCAGACAATCTGCTGCGAGGGCGCTCAAACCTGAACAAGACCTGAAAGACTGGCTGCCGCTTTGCGCAGCGTCTTTGAGGCAGAGCTGGCAGACCACATTCCAGTGGTGAAGACATCCATTGCGGGCACGCGGTTAGTGGGGCGACTGACAGTCGGTGAGCAGCTGCCCAGGCGCATGCACCCGCAACTTGAGCACTGTGTGCATTTGCTGATGCGGTGCCATCGCTGTCCTGTGAGCTAAACCGACGATGTATCGTGTGTACAGGCAACAAGAACGGGTTGCTAGCACCCAACACCACGACAGACCAGGGTAAGCTTCCAGTCAAGTGCTCAACATCGCGCCACCCGACGTGGCATGCCGCGGTGCCAGCAATTTGTGCGGCCACCGGAATCCACGTCAACCTGTGCATATTCCTAGGCGTTAATGCGATTCGCTTGCACACGGCTCGGTGCTGCACACGCTGTCCGTGACGTGCTGCGGACGCTGCCAGCATGCCACCTTCATTTTACTGGCTACAGCGGCAGCACATTGGGAAGGCAGAGCGCCCTCAACACTGCAGACGACAGACCTTGCTGCCCTCCTGCCGCTGCAGAGCTGCAGCATATCCGGAACTGCCTGCCGGACGAGGTGGTGGTGCAGCGCATCGACGAGCGGCTGTCGGCGCTCGGCAACTGCATCGCCTGCAACGACTACGTCGCCCTTGTGCACCCGGACATCGACCGGGTGTGCACAGTTTGCCGGACTCCAAGCGCCTTGTGCAAGAGTTCATGCGTTGTGCCTGTGCATTGCGCCTGCAAACCGCTGTCTGTTAGGAATATGAGCTTCAGCACAATGCCGCAGAAACGAGAGTACTGCACTGCTGGCTCTTTCAAGCAAGGAATCACACCGACATTGTTCAACTCCGCTGCCCGCAGGAAACGGAGGACATCATTGCCGATGTGCTGGGCGTGGAGGTCTTCAGGCAAAGCATCGCGGGCAACGTGCTCGTCGGCAGCTACGCATGCTTTTCCAACCAGGGCGGCGTGGTGAGTTTAGCTTCCCAATGTGTGTTGGCGTCAGGATGGATCTGCGCTGCAGCCTGCAGAGCTGCACATGCATGCTTGCGTGGTCAGCTTAAAGACCCTGGGACTCCCTGCTGCCGGCTGCACCTCACTCACGAAGCACACACCAGAAGATCGAGCAAAGCACGAACGAACAGAACGAAATACTTCGAGTGTCTGTGCTACGCTTGACCACAGGTGCACCCGCATTCGTCTTCGGAGGCTGTTTTGCCGTTCTCATGAAGACATTTCCAATCTCGCATGACACTTGTCTGACATGTGATGTGGCGGAGCGCAGGTGCACCCGCAGACGTCGGTGGAGGACCTGGACGAGCAAAACAGCCTAAAAGTTTGGTCGTACCTGTGCTGTATAGAAAGTGTCTCCATTGCTCCGACCCCCAGGTGCACCCGCAGACGTCGGTGGAGGACCTGGACGAGCTGAGCAGCCTGCTGCAGATACCGCTGGTGGCGGGCACTGCCAACCGCGGCAGCGACGTCATCGGCGCCGGCCTCATCGCCAACGACTGGAGCGCCTTCTGCGGCCTGGTGCGGCTCGCGCTTGTTGACACGCAGCACAATTCGCTCAATTCACTGTGCACTTGCCCATTCTGCCGCGCCCATGCCCATCTCGACCGCGGCTTGCAGCTGCGCAGTGCCACTGCTTTCTCGACACTTCAGCTTCTATCAACATGGCTGCCTGGTCCTGTCGCAGGACACGACGGCGACGGAGATGTCGGTGATCGAGAGCATCATGAAGCTCCGGGACTCGCAGCCCAGCAAGATCGTCAGCGAGATGCGCGCATCGCTGGTTGACTCCATGGTCTGAGCGCTGAGAGCGTCAGCTTGGTGGTCCGACGTGTTGGTGGTGTAGTGTTCAGGTCTGCCGAGTCTGTGTTGCTACTGAACGTTGCAACAATTTGTGGAGCGCCCCCACCGCGCATTCGCGAGCACGACCCCACTGCGCATTCACGGTCAGCCCTCTTTTCCTTTCCAGACTGCTTGGGACAGCCACACAACACCCTGATCAAGCCTGCTTTGAGTGCGAATTGCCCGGCTTGCACAGTGACTCACGTTTTCGCTTGTGCAAGGACAGTAACTGCGCATTCATTGAGCATTGCATTGAGCACGGACAGTAACTGCGCATTCATTGAGCATTGCATTGAGCACGACGCAGATGGCTGCAAGATCATCGACCCTCCCAGCTCTTGGACTGCTCGACAGACTTTTGCCTCCGGGCGCTTGCTCTACCGCGGGGCAGACTGATGGCAGAACCGTGAAGTATGTATCACAGGAGTCATAGATGGACTCGCTGCCGAAGCAGTGGCACGGACTGTAGGCCTGCGTGATCGACACACATAGAATAGCCACGGGATGTCTCAATTGGCTGCATGCTGCGAGGCTCAGGTGACAGCGCATGCTCCTGCAGTGTACCTCCATTCTGAAATTTGTACATTGTTCGCCAGCTTGAGGCCGAGCTCGTGGACACGTGATGTAGGTCGCCTGCCCGGGCGGCACCTACCTAGTATGCGTCGATGCGCGAGCGGGAGGGAGGGCAGAGGTTGCAGTCAGCCAGAGCGCATCCGTATGGCGAGGATCCTTCACGGCCGACTGTGAGCCCTGATGCCTTCATTGACTGCGGCTGTGTCATGCTGCTGCTGTCAGTGTGTGTGTTGCGCCTTGCTGACTACACAAGCGGATGCCACTGCGAAACAGCTGGAGTCGATGCTGCAGACCTGGAGTCGCTCACCCAGAGGGCCTGCAGCCCGCGGCGATACGACACATTCATCGCCATGCTGCTGGCAGCGCTGCGACGGGCATCCAGCAGCGTATCACTGGACATACTGTCCTTTTCGGATCTGGCAGGCCTGCGCAGCGGCAGCAGCGGCCACGGCGGCGGCAGCGGCGGCAGCATGGCGGGCGGCGGCCAGCCGCTGGCGCCGAACAACAAGCGCTACCTCATTCTGACGCATGCGTCAGAATTCGAGCGCGTGCAGTACCCGCTGCCCCTGTGCCTGGAGGCGCGCGCCCATGCAGCCCAGCAGCGGCAGGTGGGTGTGTCGGACAATGCACTTTGTCGGTTCTTCTGGGTTTGCTTTATGTGAATGGCTCGGCGGACTGCCTGTTGTGGTGAATGATGTGAATCCTGTTGGGTCTCCGATGGCAGCAAAGCTCGTCCATTGTCTGCAGGCGCAGCATGGGCAGTCCTTTCAGAACCAAGCGGCGGCAGCTCAGGCTGGATGCAGAGTCGCATCGGCAGCAGCCCCTCTGCCGGGGGATCTTCTGAGGGAGATTAGCCACCTGCGGAAGGAGTGCTCAGCGCTGCGGCGGCAGCTGCGGCACGCCGGCCGGGTGGCAGAACAGGCGCCTGAGGCAGACTTCGCCGAAGCACTGCAGAGAGTGAGCTGCTCAGGCCTAAGCTTCAACATGAAACAAGCATCTGGCGGTGGTTTGCTCGCTGTGTTGGCTGACATCTAAATACACCTAGCCAGCTCGGCGGTCGTTCATGAGAAGCCATGGAGATGCTGTGGCAAACCGGCTTCCGCTTCTGGAGAGTCAACTTGAGAAACGCTGTTACTTCTGAATCAGGGTCAGGGTCTGGAGGAGAGGGACGCGGCACTCGCTGCGGCGCACGCAGCGCAGGCAGAGGTGGACCGCTTGACGGCGCAGCAACGGCGGGAGCGGCGGCGCGCGCAGCACCAGGCGAGCTGAAGTGTTCGTCGCATGTGCTAGCGAGAAGGTGTAGCAGATGAGGCTTTGGCCATGACTAAGTTTCTGCCATGGTGCACACACTCTTCTGGCCTTGGACCAGGCGGCATGCGCTGCGGCGGACCTGCAGCACGCGCAGGCCGAGGCGACCAGGTGGCGGGCGCGCTGCCAGCAGCTGTCGCCGCACCGCGAGGCGGCCTCGCCCAGCTGGCGGCGGACGTCTGCACGGCCGCACAGGTACACAAAGTCAGATCCCCTAGAAAATTATGGTATGTTGCACTGCTGATTCTGCGAATCGCTACTCGTGGCGGCAGCATTGAAGTGACCTGTGCAGCACATTATGTGGTCAAAGGAACGCAGATGCTATGTCACTATTGATCAGAGCATGCCAAGAAGACTGCGCGCAGCTCATACTCATTGACATTGCTAGATCTTCTCTGCAGTGCTGCCACGCCATGCGGCAGCGCGCTCCGCCACGAGCAACCATGGGGCGGCAGCGCTCGCAGGAGCACCTCTCCAGACCGGCGGTCGCCCACTCGGTCGACTTACAGTCAGTCGCCTGGTAGACCTGTCAAGCCTGTCAGATAACTGACTATGGCTCGCCACACGATTTCTCATCAGTGCAATACAGCTGCGCACTTTGCCGTAAAACTGAACCTCTGGCCTTGCAGGAGGCTGTAACTTAAGTGATGTTTGCTGCTGTCCTCGCAGGGCGGCCTGCCAGGCGCCCGCCCAGCAACGTGACGCCGTCGCGCCCGCGGTCGGCGCCCGTGCACCGGCGCTTTGACCCGACAGAGTATGTGCAGCGGAAGGAGGCGCGGGAGGTCGCGCTGGCGGCGCGCCTGGGGCGGCGGCCAGTGACGCCGCGGGTTTCGCGAGCGCAGTCGGTCCTGTCGTCTGCGGCGTCCGACGCATCGGCGCGAGGTGCGCAGCAACAAAACGCGCATCTTTCAAGTATGCAAGGTCAGGCGGCATCAGTCGTGTATGTTCCGTGCACCCAGCAGCCCCGTCTTCACAACTGACTAGGTAGACTTGGAGACTTCTGTTGGCGAGGCTTCTGTTTCGCCACAGGGCCTGAGGAGGCGTATGCCAGGTCGGCGTCGCCGGGACGGGCGCTGCGGGATCTCAAGGCCAAGTTGCAGCGGCACGTGAGGGGTCCAGAGGCAGAGCGGGAAGCCGCACCCCCGCCGCAGCGGCAGGAGCCGCGGCGGCGGCGGCCAGACTCCGCTGGGGTGCATGTTGCGGAGCAGGGATTGCGGGATCGCGGCTGCAGGGGGTCCGGCGGTCTGGACACAGACACGGCCAAGGACATGGCGGACATCGACTCGCGGCTGCTGGCGCTGCAGGAATTCCTCATGGCAGCCAAGTCCTCGCAATGATGTACCATAAGCGTATTTTAGGTACCTAGATGACACTTTCCAAAGACTGCAACATTGTCCTTCCAAAACCAATCAGTTGCTGCAATCCTCGACAAATGCTCCTCTAGAGTCTGTGCTGCAAGTGTCTCAAAGGCGTCCTGATACAAGGCATTTTGACCCGCGTTGAGATCAAAGTGACCGCCGCCGCTAGGAGATGACGATGAAGATCGTCGCAAAGATCATGAGCACCGCAAAGATCTTCATGACCAGCCACCGGTTGCTAGAGATGGTGTTTAGGTACTTGAGCAGCTGCGTCTGCGCCGACTCCACGTTGGCGAGCGTGTCATCCACGTTCTCGTCGATGCGGACGGCCATCTCCCCCTGCTCTTGCACCTGCGCAGCGCACGCATGCACAGAATCTTCAGCGCATGGCATCACTGGCTGCGGGCATGTGCACCACTACGTGCCACAAGTGGCGCCATTGCAACGCGGCTGCAACGCCGCCATGATGCAGCAGTGCGTTCAACCAAGCTCCTTCAACTCTGGACACGAAACCGTTGCATCATGCATCCGCAGTGAATATTGTTATATTCCCCGACGCACCATGTGTGCGAGCTGCTGGAAGATGCCACCCAGTTCCACGATGGTGGACTCCACATTTCTGATGATCTTTCAGAACATTGAATGATAATCATTCCCGCACCATGTGCGCGAGCTGCTGAAAGATGCCGCCAAGTTCCACGATGGTGGACTCCACGTTTTGGAGCGCCTCCGCGCGGCTGCTGTAGTACGTGTCCTGCAGCGCCAGCTGCTGCTGCTGTTGCTGCTGCAGCAGCGGCACCCCCTCCCCGCTGCCGGCTGCCAATGCGGACGCGCCCTGCGCCGGACGCAGGCGGTGCTCGTTGGACATAAAGTCGAGGAAGAACCCCCCCTTTGTGCTCACACGGTGGGAGCTGCTCTGCAGTTGCGAAGCATTTCCCCTTCTGGCGGACACAGTGCTCGTCTTTGTGGAGCCCTGGCTGATCCCGGCTGCGCCTGTGATCCACAACCATGCCTTCTGCTTGCTCTGGAGTCAGGCCACCGTGCCGTCGACTTTGCAGGTTCCCAGAATGAGGTGCGAGCAGTGAGCGACATCGGCGCTCACCCGACTGCTGCCTCCAAACAGCTCCTGTGCGCTGCGGGGGCCATTTGAGCGCGCTGTCAAGAGGCCGCCCTGGCCTGCGGGACCTGTCCACCGTGTGGACAGCAGTCAAAAGTCATCAGCTTGCAGCTCATACTTCGAGGTGACCCTCCCGCGGCATCGAGTGCTTGATCAAGCAAGCAGCCGAGACAGCCAGGTGCACATGGTGTGTGCATTGCAAGCCAGACCGTGCAAAGGCAGCAGCTCGGTCTCAGCACATTGCGTAGGAACCCAGCATCTGCAGTTCTGCGGTGACGCAACTCGACAGACCCCGCCCTGCCAGAAGTAAAGAAGCACCTGAGCGCGCGCCAAAGGAGCGGTCGGCTGCGGGGCTGCTGCTGGAGGCGGAGAACATCTTGCGGCGGTCCTCGTTGCCCTTAGAAGGAGGAGGAAGGAAAGTAGGAGTTGAAAGTCATGCTCGGACAGGCCTGCTGGCCTGTGGGGAGGCAGCAGCGGACGCGACATGCGGGCGACACATGCGGCAGACAAACAAAGCCGAAAAAGCAAACAAAGAAGCATCTGCAACAACGCCGCAGCTTACCTTGAGGTTCTCTGTCCGCAGTGTCAGCACGTCCTTGAAGGACTTTGTTGCATCCTTCAGCTGCGTCCGCAGATTGTCCACCACCACCTGCACATGGTGTGAATGACGTTCACGGCCACAGTGGGAGTCCTGCATGGTCGTGCATGCGGCTTCAGGTGCCAGCTCCCTTTCGTGCCAAGGCGTCATGGCTGGCCTCCACTTCTCAAGCAATGGCACTGCCACACTGGATGGCCGTGTCACGGCGCGTCCAGATGCAGCAAGCACATGCGCGAGCTGTCTGCCAGAATGGGCATCCGCGACCCACCAGCGAGTGGTCCTGGCTCTGCCGGTTGCGGTCGTAGTCCGCGGAGGACAGTGACTGCAGGTCTGCAATGGCCGCGTTCATCGCCTGGATGTCCTGTTTGATGACCCCTGCGGGTCAGAATCTTACGCCTACCAGACATGCCGAGGTCAGCATGCATTTCCTTCTTTTCGCTCATCGGATTTTGCTGGCGTGCTGCCAGAACAGATTGTCCCCCAGGGACCTGCAAACAGGCCGCATCGGACTCAGTGCAAATACGGCCCACCTGTGAGATCGTTGATCTCCGCCGCCGGATCGTCAAACATGCTGGTGCGCTTGGCCAGCTGCGCCAGTTTGGACAACTTCTGCGAGGTGCTGTGGATGCCCAGCCCGATGCGAGCGGCACGCCGCGCGAAGTCCGACTGGTGCGACGCTGCGGAGCCATTCGAGCGCGGCACAAAGCCTGCGCGGACGTCAACGGCGTCAGAAGGCGACATTTCTCAGCACTGCGCGTGATTTTGTCCCTTTCCGGCTGAAAAGCGGAGTGCAGGTGCAGTCTTCTCTGCGCACCTGGACTGATTTCCTCAACTCCTGAAGAGGTCGATGTGCCCTGCACAGCGCGCCGAAGGTCCTTCAGTTCCTTGAGCGAGAGACTCCAACTTCAGTGTGCGTGCAAAATTATGCAGGACGCACCTGTTCTCGCTCGACAAGAGCCGTGAACTCAGGGGTCCGATCTCGGCAGTTTACAGAGCCAAAGGGCGGCATATCGGCACCAATCTGATCGAATCTTGGAGGCTTTCAAGGCTGTGCTTCCGACGTGCTGTACAAAACGGTCGGTCTGTGTAAAAACATGGGCCAATATGAGCCAAATCCACGGCCTCAATAAATGTGACAAAGCAGCGCACGATGACCACGCGGCGGTGGTGGAACACTCGAGCAGCTTTCTGTAATCGACGTTGCAGCGCGCACACGCGAATGGTGGTCGAGAGAAGAGAGGAGAAATGGAAAAATTGCAGCCATGTCTTCGCTGGTGGAGACACTGGCATGAAGTTTTGCAGCTGCTCGCACAGCTAATCAGACATGCATTTGCACGCTCACGCAGAATTTAGCTGCACTTTGGCTCTCGCAGGTCTCAACGTAGGCAGGAAACAGCAGAGCGGTGACACCATATTTCCAGTTCACCTGCGCTAGCGCCGACCAACTTCCCAATACAGCTCAGCGTGCGCAATGTCATGTCTGACGTGCCTCGCCTGAGCAATCCAGAAGCCGTCTTGGAGGATCCTGCGCTGCCGCAAGACCAGATTCTGAAGGCGTTCCAGCTCGCCGCAGAGTGCGTATGCATGATGGCCTTATGATTCACACGCATGGCACAGAAAGTCAGCAAAGCCAGACAGGTCAAATAAATAGGCGTGACAGAAGCTGCCACGGTGCAGGGATCGAGGCGTCGGGGCAGCAGACGCCGCGGCAGTGGCGCCGGCAGCTGCCCAGCAGGACGCAGGTGCATTCATCGTACAGCCGCAGCCGTGTGCTAAGCAAAGTTCAGGAATCGAGCAGACGGATCCTGCTGCCGGGCGCCTCAAGCGCTCGAGGAGCTGATGTATCCCTCGATTGCGTCGGCGCGCCACGCTTCGGTTCTGCGCAGCTGCGTTTCCGCAGCCCGCCGATTCCGACAGCGAGGTGTCATCCACTTTGCACCTCCAGGAAAGCGAAACCTGCTGCCTGAATTACAGCCGCCATCCTCCGCAGATTCTCAGCAGAACAGTGCACGATTCTGCGATGGTACAGTGGAGCTCAACCGTGCTCCTTTTTACGATGCATGCCTGGGAGCTCAGAGCATCAGAATGGCAGCCACGGCGGGCGTGGATCTGTATCCGCACGGACTGAAGGCCGTCACAGGAGGTGGCCCCTGCAGTGGGCGCCCTGGAGACCCTTGCAAGTGCTACATGATTCTGCAAAAGTGATGCACGTTCTGATCAACGAGGCGTCTTGCTTTTGCTTCAGGACAGACGATGGAGTCGACGTTGAAGCGGCTGGGAAAGATTGAGACCTGCGACATTGGAACATCAAACTTTGTGAAGCCGTTGGGCATCAAATACGAGCTCGATGGCAAGCTGCGCAAATGGGTAAGCTGCTGCTGTCGAATGTCAGAGATGGATTGCCTTTTCTGCCTGTGTGTGAAATGATTGCACGTCAGCACAGGCACTGCAGTGAGATTGCTGTTCTATCCCTGCAGGACATGGTGACGACGCATCCCAGGCAAGCTGCAGCTAGCTGTGACATTCGCTGTTCCATCAGAAGTGCACACAACGTCTGCCACAGTCCATTACAGTGCATCACATGAACAGCAGCTTTAATACAAAGCTTTGCGCTGTGCTGCCGCAGCGTCGGAGTGGTCATCTACCATCGTGCCTCCAATGCACTGCTCATCGTCCGACAGTTCCGTCCGCCAGTGAGTTTCAGTTCATCTCCCTCACTGCAGCTGTTACATCCAGCATATGACGTGCGCTGCACTGATGCATTCTCCATTCCGCCGATTGCTGATAGGCCCCGCGGCACCATTCGCCGAAGCCCTTGGTCACAGAGCTGTGGATACCCCATTTAGCCACAGAAACCTGCATGCAGTAAGATCTTACATTCTGTGCAGGTGTATGTGTCGATGCAACGGGAGGCAGAGACCCTGGGGCGGCCGTCGCCGGGGCCCGAGGCCGCCTTCACGTACGAGCTGTGCGCGGGCATCATCGACAAGGACACCAGCCTGCAGGAGATTGCCGCCGACGAGGTGAGGGGCCAGCTGCTTCTGTCATCAGCTTCTGCCATCACCAGGAAATCATCAGCTTCTATCGTCACCAGCACATCCTGACTCACAAGCGAAGAAGGTGGGGCTGGCCTTTGCCCGAGAAGCCAAAACCACATTCCGCTGGGGCGGGTTGCTGAAATCATGCGGCTGGCCTGCTCGACAGGTCCTGGAGGAGTGCGGGTTCAGGGTGGACCCCCAGAACGTGAAGCCGCTGGCGAGCTACGCCGCGGCGATCGGCTTCAGCGGCTCTCGGCACTCCATGTTCTTCGTCGACGTCGACGACAGCATGCGCGTTGGCGGCAGCGGCGGCGGCCTCGAGTGAGTGATCCTGAGATCCTGAGGACTCTCATTGTGCCCACATGAGAGTGTGTCATTCCTGACACAATGGATGCATGCAGCAAAGGTTCACATGAGCGCTTCACGAGTAAACCTATCATGGTGTGTGTACCCAGTTGTGGTGTGCTCATGTGTTTAACATGCTCACCGCAGAGACACCGGAGAAAGCATCGAGATCCTCGCGCTACCTATGGACAATGCAGAGGCCTTCATATTTGATGAAAATTTGCCCAAGTCACCAGGTGTGATGTTTGGCGTGCTGTGGCTGCAGCAAAAGCTGCGAAATGAAAAGAGAGGCTGATCAGACCAGCAGTCTTGCAGGTCTGCATGTGTCAGCGGCAAGGGGAGTAAAGCAAAACCAGGGGTAAGGGGGGTAAAGCCTTTACTCCCCTTGGTCAGCGGTCAATAAAAGCAAGAAGAGTAAAGCAAAACCAGGGGTGCGCGAACTTGCTGGGGGAATTTTGGTGGGGCCTGTCGCCTGTTGCCTCACACAAGCGAAAACGTGAATCATTGTGCAAGCCGGGCATTACGCACTCAAGCAGGCTCGATCATGGTTGTAGAGCCGGTGGCTGTCTCGAGCAGTCTAAAAAAGAGGGCTGACCTGATCGTGGGCAGCAGGGGTCAGACTGCGGAATATCGTCAGGGGCAAGCTTTCATAGGGCTGAGCGATGGGGCCTGTCGAATGAAAGCTGAAGACACAGAGAGCGGCTGTGCATGACAGGCTGTGGAATGTACGGCGGAAAATTATACCATCAGCCTGATATGCAGTCAATTGCAGCAATTTAATGACAACCTCTGGGGCTCAGCGAGCCGAGACTGATGTGGACTGATTGTGGACTGATTGAGGTGACTTGAGGTGACTGCAGGCCACCTGCAGCCACGTGGCTGCCTGTGGTTGGATATCATCCCTCGCCCAGGAAATCATTACCGGGCGTGCTATGCGTGCTGGGCATTTTCGGCCTGAGGCAGGAAGTTCGAGTGAAAACCCTCTACTCCCCCTTGACTAAAAGCAAAAGCATGCCCAATACATTGCCAAATCAAGCAGATGAATTGTCTCTACAGCAGTTTTCTCTCGCAGTCCACATGCCTCCCGTTCAGCTCCCCTTCCTTCCCTTGCTGCTGGCCAGCAGGTGCATGTTACTGCCGGTGCTACTGCCATTACTAGTGACGCCGCTGGCTGTCGGAGAATCGCCGCTCAGCCCGGCAGGGTCCTGCACACCGGAATGAGCCGCCCATTGACAGACGCTAGTACCCACGAAGGCCATGCGAAGAGGAGCACAGGCTCGGCTGGGCCAGCTAGTAGATGTTCTCCCGCACGATGTCCGACATGCAAGTAGGCACATCGCACTGGATCTCCGCTGCTGAAGCACCTGCGAGCCCAGCGCGTCGACGGCGACGCGGCCCGTCTGTACCAGCTCCACAGCGGCATCGACATCCACCGACGGCGCGCGGAGCGTGGACACGACGTCGGAGCCGGCTGCCGTCGCCATGTAGTGCTGCGGGTCCAGGGTGCTCTGCAGTTTCAAGGAACGCGAATGAGACGAGACCAATGAGCAGGAGATGCACCGCCAATGAGCTGCCGTGGAGGATGGTCTGGCACAGTGTTTAGGCAGCGGCGCCAGAAGCGTCGCATGCGAATGCATCAGACGTCAGATGGAAGACAGCGAAGGAGGCAAGTCAGACAATCTCGGCTTGATGGTAAGTTTTCCAATGACACGTGACACCTGCTGCAAAAGAGAGTTTGCGCAAGTGCCTACATGCGCGTCGAAGGTGTGGGAGTGAGTGGATCTCGGTGCCGAGCTCGCTGGTGACAAATGAAGCACCAACAAGAGGAAGCTTGAGAACTGTCATGAAGCTCTAGAAATTAGCGGTTTTCGCACCTGAGCGGGGAAGATGAGGGCGCGCAGCAGCGAGTTGATCTCGGTGCCGCACTCACGGGTCACAAAGTGCGCGCCCTCCAGCATGACGAGCCGGCAGCACATCCTGTGTGCCAGCTTCTCCGCGTGCATTGGTTTCGCCAATATGTCGTACCGCCCGTGGATGACCTGCGCACCAGCGAGGCATGTGTCAACCTAGTTTTACTGCGCAGCCGGTTCGAGCGAGCAGATGCGATGCGTGAATTTCGATAGGATTTCACCCGGCAGTCTTGACAACGCGGTCAGGTGCCAGCCGCCAGCAGCGCGCACCTGCTTGGGGAAGGCGGCGTGCTTCAGCTGGTGGAACTCCTTTGAGGAGATGCTGTGGTTCCATATCGCCGACAGCTGACCCTGAAAGGAGCGGCACACGAGGCTGAGCTGCATCGCACATATTGCTGCCGCATAGATTGTGCAATCAGCGCAGTGCACGGGAGCACAGTGGCCGGCGTTCCTCGACTCTGCCTGCTGCAGGGGACATCACGGCCGGCTGTGGCACAGCAAGGGCGCAAGATGCCACGAGACGAGAGAGAAAACCCAGAATACGATGGCGGACCTTCATCGCCCACTTTGGCTGCGGCGGCGGAACGTCGGCGCCCGCCTCGGGCATGCCTGTGTACTCCTCTAGCAGCATCTCCTTGCGCCGCCGCCCTAGCACCTGGAAACGCATGTGCAGGAGTCCACCACTGGCGACACGGAGATCCAGTCTGACACGAGCGCTTTGACAAGGCTGCCTGCCTGCACAGTTCCAAGCCAGGCAGGGCGATGAGGCAGCAAGCAATGCAGGGTTGTGTCGCCGGACCGCAGGCACCTCGTTGCTGGTACGACTCACATACTGCCGCAGCGTTTCCCGCATGAAGTGGAATTTCATGTCGACCTTTGCCCGCTCCTTCATGCTCCCCGCCCGGTACGCCTGCCCACGACACCTCAGTCCGTCATCACACACTCTCGGCCAGCCGCCTCAGCATTGGTGCATACGATTGCTGCTACATTCGGTTCCTGTGCATCCGCCATTGCTATTGGAAGAACACACATGACGGAGGTAGGCGCACTTGGAGCGGCAAAGCAAGGCGGTGCCCCACCTTCCACATGTATCTGGTGGCGCGCCAGCTGAAGGGCAGGCTCTGCCAGCCGCCGCCGGTGGCGCTGATGACGCTCAGAGAGGCCACACGCTCCGGCGCCATCACAGCCAGCTTCATCGAGATCATGCCGCCCATACTGCAGGGCACAGCCGCTACTGAATGTCACTCGACTCAAGGTCACTCCGGTGCTGTTTTCGACTTGTAGGGGCTTTCATGACATGTCCGCCGCATGCCGAGAGGTCACAGCCTTCTTGGCTGTGCACAGACACCTCGAAGCAGATCACCCTGCCGCACCTGTGCCCAACGATGTGGGCGGTGTCCCAGCGCAGGTGATCCTGCAAGCGTGACACGCGCAGGCATGAGCCCTGAAAGTCACGCACGTTCAGCGAGCTCCAGGCTATACACTTGGGAACTGTGGAGGCGTCAAAACCATCAGTCACAAGCATCAAGAACATCAGTCAAAATCAATCGAAAGCATCACCATGAGGGCCAGCACGTCCTGCGCCATGATGCTTGTGCGGTATTTCTCCGGCGGCCGCGGGCAGCCGCTCTTGCCCACGCCGCGGTTGTCCATCGTCAGCACCCTGTGTGGTCAATTCAAGTGGTTTGCCAGCCAAAGTCGTGTCGAGCCTCTCAGATTGATGTGAATGGCAGAGCGGCTTGCGGCTGGCAGAGCGCCAAACACCATGTGCGCGTGTTGCTTGCATAGTCAGCCGGAGTGATGATGCGAATCATTAAAAGTTTCCCCCGAGCCCCAGTGTGAACAGGGCCTTACACACCTGACGCTGGTGCCGCCCTCTGATATTGCCGGATGCAGCAGCCCATGCAGCTGCGGCGTCCAGGCCCCCTGACCCGCCGCAAAGCCTGCAGATCGCATGAAGGATGTGACTTGTGACAACGTCGATGGGCGAAGTGTCGGCGTCAGACACATGAACAAGATGAACTGTCTCCGGACACTTGTGCGCCGCGGCATTTAGAAATCTCCGCTCGCACCCATGATGAGCACGACCAGCGGTTTGTCGGTGGGCATGTCGTTTCTGTGACCATACTGCCGCGATGACGATCCGCCGTGTGACCTGCAGCCAGCAACACATGCTTAGCAAGAATCCTGGAGCACATTCACAGTACTGGATTCGGGCCGCGTGCCGGCGCCGCACCTGTGTGAAGAAAGGCCGCTGCCGGGCGCCTCGCCGTTTTTCCCGTTCTGCCTGTGCCAATGCTCGTCGTCGTATATCTGGTAGTAGATGTCCACTGCTTCCTCGCCTTCGCTGACCCTCAGGAACGGCATGGCTTCATGAAGCAGCTGTGCGCTGAGTCTGCAATTCTCGGAGTAATTTCGGAGGAGCCGTAACGAATGCGCAGCAGCGTACACTAGAATTTGATCTGAAGTCTGGTAATAATAGATAATGCACCCTCAGAAACGCGTTGTGCGCGTCTCAAATGCGCGCAAAAATAAGCCTGGCTGAGTCATGCTGAGCTGTGCTGCTGTGCACGTGATGAGCAGATTCCTGTGCGCATTCCTAGCACAATGCACCACACTTGCCGTTTTCGACACCGCTCTGCACATCCGCAACGCTGCACGGCTGTGCCTGCGGTCTCGCCACTCCAGCTGACAAGCATGTGCTAGTCACTTCCGTGCTGTGGCCAACTGCACCGACACATTAGCTGGTGGAGGTCTCGCTCGGCTGAATTGTGCAGCAGACATGGTGGGACGGGAAATGGAGACGTCTACCTCTGGCAGGCCGCCCGAGCATGGCGTTAAAAAGCGGTACCGGAGAGAGGAACTGGACGAGGAGCCGCGGCTGGAGCTGGTCGAGAGCGACGAGGAGGAAACGTGCGGAGAGACATGTGGCATACCCTCTGCCAGAAACAGTTGGGCAGCATGCTCAGGTACCCGCCAGTCGCAGCTGAAGGCACCCTGAATGCTTTCATAACATGTGCGCGCTCTCGCCGCCATGCAGGTATGAGGAGTACATACCCCTCAAGAAGCGACGAGCGATGGAGGAGCGGGCCCAACTGCTAAAGCTGGGCACGGTGGGTTCGGGTTCCTGCGCTCTGCACTGCACCGCAGTGAGCTTGCGCCGCATCCACCCGGCCCATGCATCGCGGTCATGGAATCTTCAGTTTGTGGAAACGTGCAGAGCGACGACAGCAGCAGCGTTGACAACAAGGCGAGGCATCCTTGCATCACGTGCAGGGTGCGGGCGAGCTTGTGGCAGCGGAGGCCGCGCCGCAGCCGGCGGGCCGCAACACAGACGCGCAGGTGGATGCGGCGGCGGCGGCAGAGGGGGCGGCATCGCGGACGAAAGAGAGTCTGCTCAACGCGGCGGCCCGGGCACGGAGGGGCGCGCCAGAGGAGAGCGAGGCGGAGAAGATGCTGAAGGAGGAACGAGACATACTGCACAAGATCACGCAGAAGGCGGCGTTGCAGTCGGTGCAAGAGCGCGCACGGGTGAGAGAGAACCCCTCCTGCTGCTGATGGTTTGAATGAAAAGTGGATCTTTACAGTGCCACCGTCTGATGCTCACCGTGGCCTGCTTCCGGCCATTGTCCACCCTGTATCCTGCGGATTTTGAGCTCCCTGAATCCTGTCAAACTGACAACACGACAAGGCGACTTTTGCAAGTCACCGCGTCGCCGACAGCGTCCAGCTTGGTCTGCATCCAGCACGAACAGCTGTAAGCGGCAAACTGTGGTTTTTATACAGGGCGTGGTGTACACAAAGGCGCTGCACACGGGGTGGAAGCCCAAGCTGAAGCACCGGCAGAGGAGCGCAGCAGAGCACCAGGAGGTGGGTTTCGAGGTCATTACGCACCTGCACCATGAGGCTAATGGCTGGCCGCGATTTCGTGTGCGTTTGTTTCTTCGTCCTCGAATCTGACGAAGTTGCGTTCAGGCGCGTTCAGTTGTTCGATGCCCATGCGGCGCGTCAACAACCACAGAACTCAATCCCAGAACTGAAACTCGAATGCATCGCTTCAGGTGCGGGAAAAGTTCCACATTATCACCGAGGGCGACAACCTGCCGCCGGCCATCACGGACTTTGCGGACATGCGCATGCCCAAGTCCATCCTGCGCTTCCTTGAGACCAAGAACATCAAGAAGCCGACGCCCATCCAGATGCAGGCGCGTGGGGTCGTTCAGGCCGGCTGCCTTCACTTGCGAAGTTTGACAGCATCGAGCTGACATGATTGGCAGTGAGTGACCAACACTCGTTCTGCTGGGAATTCGTCTGTGGTCTGACACTTCCACCGTCAACCCAGGAACTCAGTGACTCACCATGACCTAATGTGGACTGCAGGGGCTGCCGGTGCTGCTGTCAGGGCGGGATATGATTGGCGTCGCGTTCACGGGTTCCGGCAAGACGCTGGCCTTCTCGCTGCCCCTCACCATGCTGGCCCTCCAGGTACGTCGGCAAGAGGGGTGTGTGACCACATGGGCATGATTGTCTGCTGGAGCTGACACTGTACCACCATCGTTGCTGTGTCCTGCTGCACCGTCCATGATGACACATCCCGCGTGGACCTACATCCCCCGAGCTTCAGCACACAGCACCACAGCCTGTGCTCTGTGTGAGGGACAACGTCTTGCTGCAAACAGACAACTTGCTGCAAACAGACATTGAAACCCTTTACATTTGGCGCAGGAGGAGGTGCGGATGCCGCTGACAAACGGGGAGGGGCCCATCGGCTTGATAGTCTGCCCTTCCCGCGAGCTTGCACGACAGGTCAGCAGCCTGCATGCGCCTCGCGTGGACGCTTCCAGTGCCAAGTCATTGACTACCGTGAAAATGCAGCTCCGTTGCCTGCTGCTGTCTTTCGATGGTACAGCTGCACATTGTCTTGCTGGATTGCCTGCTCCATCTTACGCTGTGATTGATGCTCTGTCTGCCAATTTGTTTTACGTCCTTTCGCGCACTCCATGCTCAGCAGAATGTGCTGCATTATCAACGCAGACGTACGAGGGTGTCATCGGGTACATCGAGGCGCTGAAGGCGGAAACGGAGATGCCCAGCCGGGAGCTGCGCACCCTGCTGGCCATAGGTGCGCTTGCATCTTGTGGACTGGCTATTCACAGGACACTGGTGCGGCACACCAAGGTCCCTTCATGCCCGTACCTGCGCATGCCAGCCAGAATCAAACTCGCCACGGACACGTTTACATGCAAGCGTCCACATGTGGCGTGCACCTGATCGATGTGTACGTGGCCCACATGTGAATATTGTCTGCGAAGGGTGTGGATCTGCGGCCGCAGATGGACGCACATGGGCAGGGCGTGCACATCGCTGTGGCACGTGCAAGAGTCTACAGACGGCGGATGCCTGGCGTATGTGACCAACAGTAGTGTGGACATTGCGCACAGGCGGCGTGGACCTGCGGCCGCAGATGGACGCGATCCGGCAGGGCGTGCACATTGTGGTGGCGACGCCCGGGCGGCTGAAGGACCTGCTACACAAGAAGCGCATCAACCTGGACACCTGCGTCTACATGTGCCTCGACGAGGCCGACCGCATGGTCGACCTGGGCTTCGAGGACGACGTCCGCGAGGTGTGTGTATCTAAACCTTCTGCATTCACATGTTTTCAAATTTTTGGAGGGGGAACAATGACCAACGACTACATGGCGGACCTTGGCTTCGGGGACGATGTCCGCAAGGTATCAAGCATTGAAACGAATAAGAGAATCTGTCATTTCTACATGATTTTCGCAACGAAACTCAACGACAGCATGGTCGACCTGGCTTCGAAGGCGACGTCTGCGATGTGCGCGGACATTCTTTGAGACCTTATGCGCCGAATACTAAGTCCGACGCCTGCAGCCCTGCACCTGGATCAGACCGACCGTGGACTTGGGGGTTTGAGAACGACATCCAGGACGCATGTGATTATTGAATCGTGCTGTCGGCAAATGGCAAATCTGCTGATTTTGTTGCGGCCCGGCGCTGCGATCTTGGCATGGCCATCGGAAGCTGCAGCTGATGGGCAGTCCACGCCGATAGTTTGCTGGAGCAGGCATTCGATTCGATGCTGTGATAAGATTGGCGCGGGCTTGGCGCAACAAAGCACCGCCGTCAAGGTTCAACCAATTGTGCATGGCTGTGCAGCAGGCAACTCGTCCGAGGTCAGCGCAATCTGACCTAGAGGCGCTGACCACCCGGCTTGATGTGCGGTGGAGTTTCAGGAGCATGAACAGCAGGACGCCAGCGGCGCGCACCTGTGCGTGAAGTCCAGGAACGCGGCTGCGTCCTGCAGCGACGCACCCTCTCGCCTCTCACATACTGCTGGAACAAGCATGGTTGCAGGCCAGCTGGGGGGGCTTTAATCTGGCTGAGTCGTGTGTTGTTGCTGACAGCTGGTGTGTGCTGGCGCCGCAGATCATGAGCTACTTCAAGGGGCAGCGGCAGACGCTCATGTTCTCGGCCACCATGCCGGCGAAGATCAAGGCCTTTGCGGCCAGCGCGCTAGTCGACCCCGTCACCGTCAACGTCGGCCGCGCCGGTGCCGCCAACCTGGACGTCATACAGGTATTGCTCTTGTGCAGCTTGTTTCAATAGTTGAGAGTGAAATGAAACTTATAGCATGCTCTTAGATCATATCTTAAGCAGGGAAATTTAGACAGTGCCTGTGATTGGGTTCACAGGGAAGGTTTTGGCGCCTTTCAGATCTTTCGATTGTCGAAGACGCACGCGCTGTGCGTGCTTGCAGTGTTGCACAGCGACTGCAGCTGGAGCGCCAGAAAGTTGGGCCCAGCGAGATGATTGTTTGTAGCGAAATAGTTTTCAAGGGATGATTGCGAAATAGTTTCAAAGGGTTTAAGGTTCAGAATGAGAAAAGATCGTAACAACAGTATTGGCGGAATCGCAGGAGGTGGAGTATGTGAAGCAGGAGGCGAAGCTGCCGTACCTACTGGAGTGCCTGCAGAAGACGGCGCCGCCTGTCCTCATCTTCGCCGAGAACAAGGTGCCTGCCCATTCTGGCAGCCCAGACAGTTCGGATGCACCATGCTTTGCCTTTCGAACCTGCTCCGGCACCTTCAGAAGGCCGCTCTCAAGTTGCAGCCCATCGCAAGCACATTTCCCAGGGTTGTTCTCAGCGTATTTAGTGTTTTGTTTACGTCAAACAGGCGGACGTGGACGACATACACGAGCGGCTGCTGACGATGGCGGTGGAGGCGGTGTCGGTGCACGGCGGCAAAGATCAGGAGGAGCGGGAGGAGGCCATCCAGCTGTTCAAGGCCGGCAAAAAGGTACACAACTTTATCTGAACATCGTTCTGATGTTCATGAATAGCACAGCACTAACTAAAGCACAAAGGGCCAGGAGGAGGCCGGTCAGCTGTTCAAGGCCGGCAAGAAGGTATGCAGTCGAAATGCAGCTCCAATTAAATATGGTATTAGTTTCCCCGAAGCGCAAAACGGACCAGGGTGTGAGAAGAAGGCATCCAGCTGTTCCAGGCCGGTAAGGAAACGCGCAATTCCGTGCAATCATTGTGTTTGTTTTCACTGAAACGTACTAGGCGCATAAAGGAAGGAGGGGGAGGAGGCCTTCCAGCTGTTTCTGATTGTCAAAAAGATACACGACTGTATCTCAATATCACTTCTATCTTTCGTGAAAGGCTTATAATGGGCCAAGCGGAGCGGGAGGATGCAGTCCGACTGTGCATCATGCTGTTCAACATGTTCAAGGCTGACGAAACGGTGTCTTGCAGTCCTTGCGTGCTCATGCTGGTGCTCACGGGATGAGGCATGGGTGCTGGTGGTGGAGGGTGGCTGGGCAGCAGCTGAGTGTGTGGAAGCTGGACAACGACTTGCAATCTGCCGGGCGCAGGATGTGCTTGTGGCGACGGATGTCGCGTCAAAGGGCCTGGACTTTCCCGACATCCAGCACGTCATCAACTTCGACATGCCCGACGAGATCGAGAACTACGTGCGTGCCTTTAGCGTCTTTTCTTTCTTCAGGCACCCACCCAATGCAGAACACATAAATCTCTGCTGTCACAGTTTGCCAAGAGAGCATCGCCTTTGGTTTGCATATGTGCCCAGCAACGTGACCCAGGGGCGCCAACGGGCATGTGCTTCATGCATTGACGCTGAGCGCACAATTTGCACACGCAGGTTCACAGAATCGGTCGTACTGGGCGGTCTGGCAAAACGGGCATCGCCACCACCTTCATCAACAAGAACCAGTCGGAGTCGATTCTGCTGGATCTGAAGCACCTGTTGAAGGTGGGTGACAGGTTCATCCCTGAGGCTGGCATCGCTGATGCGCAGGTCAGCAACGCAGCTGCCTGTGTGTCGACCATGCATTCTGTCGCACGTCTTTGTGTGTGGCATCTTACGAAACCCCCATGCTTTCCCTCTCTGCTGCTGCTCCTCGGCCGCAGCTCTGCTGCGCGAGGCTGTTTCCCCCTCTGCACCAGGCTTCCCTCTGCCCATGGCTGACGACCACTGGCCTGTCACTTCGCAGGAGGCCAAGCAGCGGGTGCCGCCGGTACTGCTGGCACTGGACGACCCGATGGACCAGCTCGAAGCACTGGAGGCCGCCTCCGGCACCAAGGTGCGTGTCTGTGCTCAAGGAGAAGCCACTATCCCGATCCGCAAGCAACGAATTCTGCGCACATATATCTACACGCCAAAGACGTTGGTCAATCCGCGCCGTGGCTGAAATGATGCTCGACGGTGCAGAGGATAGCATGTTGTCTATGGGTTGAAGCACACACACTGGCGTGCACAGCGGAGAGCCGACGACACATGCTACCGCTGCAGGGCTGCATGTACTGTGGCGGCCTGGGCCACCGCATCACCAACTGCCCCAAGCTGGAAAGCAACAACAAGGCGCAGGAGCGCGGTCAGAAGGATTACTTTGGGTCTGGCGGCTTTGGCGGCGAGACGTAACCGGCCACGATCTTGCAGGCGATGGAACGCACGCACATGTTGGCGGCATCGCACTCAATTGAGAGCTGATAAGTACTGGTACGCAGGCCTGTTGTGCACCAGTTGAACTCTGTGCGTCGATGCTGTGTCATTCGTGCCCGGCACACACGCATCACTGTGCTGCAAGGAATCTGCAGTGGGCCATCCATCGCGTATAATAGCCACCCATTCCGCAAGAAGCAAAGCACCGACACTTGTATAGATTATATACATTGGGTCCACCGACAACAATTTTCCCCAATCAGTCATCGGTCCATGCTCCGTACGAATGGGTCATCAATATGTGCTGAGCACATGTGGTCGGCCTATCGTCTGCTCTTGCGCCGTCGTTGCACCTTCCGATCTGTTCTTGTTGACGCCAAGGCAAAATGAGCAACGACTTTACAAACGCTATCACCGCAGATAGACTTCACCTACCACCAAACGCACGCCTTCGTCGATATTGCAGTTGGTGTTAGTGACAACGCCCATGCTGTACTGCGTGACACAGGCACAGCGCCGAGGACTACGCATCTTGTGTGGCTGTTGCTGTCATCAGCGGCGCTGTCACCTTGGCTTTCAGCAAGCTGCGTCTGCCATACGCAGTCACCAACAACGCCTGAGCGGCACACAGTACTGCTGCGCCTACTGTGCTGAGTAACAATGGCAGCCGTGCCACGCAGTACAGCCTAACAGATTTGACGATGCTTCCTTCACACGATTGCTGCTCGTGTATTGCAATGTGCGTCATGGCACACGTTATTGGTGATTGCACAGACGCCGCTGCATGCGGCTAGTGCAGGGAACAGGGGCATCACGTACATCGTTATAATGCAAAGCAGTATGAATAAACTTGCAAGCACGGAGAGCACGGATGCAAGTCTGGGCAAGGTTTTGGAACCGCCAGATTTTCAGTGGTTGATCTCAACCCGCCCTTGAGCGAACGTGGCTGCTCTGACAGCACACCACACGAGTCTATGAACCCAGTGCCAATCACTTTCCAAAGCGCAGTTGCCCTGAGTGCTTGGGAAACGCAGAACTGAAACTTTGAAGCTTTCCTAGAGACTGAGGCTGTTATTTGCTCTCAGCTGTTTCGGTGAACAGTGGGCAATCTGGCTAGTTAGCGCAAGGCTTTTACGACACAAACAGATTGATGGCGTTGGCGCTCAGCGCCAGGAGTCTCACAGCACTGCTCAGGAGCGGCATTGCTGGTCGCTGCCGCTGCCACAATGTCGTAAAGGTAAGCCTGTTACTGCTGTGCATGGTACATGCGCGCCCTGGTGTCTCACTGCCACACACATCTTCACCCTTTATGGTGTGTCCTGTCACAGGCAGCGCCTTCGCTGCTTGGTCAGCACCGTCGACCCATCTCCTCGCTGGCGCTGCGACACAGCAGCCAGCTGAGCACGAAGCTGCGGCAGACGCGTGAGTAACCCGCTTCTCATCTGTTCCGTGAAGTTGGTGAACGAGACTAGACGACTGTAGGGAGCATAACAAGGTTTGATTACTGTCACATGGCCCGAGTCTGTTGCTCGAACTGCAGGATGGGCCAGCACGTGCACGCAGACACGCGCCGCGGCGGTTCTCGAGGCGGCGCCGGAGGAGAAGAAGGCATATGAGGCGACAAAGTCGATCCACGGCTTCGAGCTCGTGCGCAACCAGTTCGTGGCGGAGTATGACTCCCAGGTTCTCACCTACCGCCACAAAAAGACGGGTGAGCGCCGTGCCGCCGTGTGATGCAATTCGCTGCATGTGCAAAGGCGTGATCGTGTCGGCATCGGGAAACCCTGGCGGAGGTGAGGCTTGTAAGACAGACTGGCAGGCGGCTCTCTGCGGCAGCCAAGAGCCGCGGCAGCAGGCACGTTCTGCACATGGTGCTTGCAAAGGGTCGTATGGGATGCGCGCCATGACGCGGAGTGCGTGCAAACGGGGGCGGCTGCGGTGCTGTGCAGGCGCCCAAGTCATGTCGCTGGTTAACAGCGACGAGAACAAGACCTTCGGCATCGTGCTGCGCACCCCGGTGGAGAACAGCAAGGGCATCCCGCACATCCTGGAGCACTCTGTGCTATGCGGCTCGCGCAAGTACCCCATCAAGGAGCCCTTCGTGGAGCTCATGAAGGTGTCGTTTCTCATGCATTGATACTTTCCTAAGTTTAATATTTGACCAGTCAGCCGGAGCAAAGAGTGCTGTGCAGCTCGCGCAAGTACCCCATTAAGGAGCCCTTTGTGGAGCTCATCAAGGTGAGGGCTTGCCGGAAAGAGCAGTTTGGATGTGCTGCGCAGTGCCACAGGAGCGCAGCCGGCCTGAGCACTGCCAGCTACCAAAGCTGGCGCCTTTGCCCATGTTGGTCATGCCACCAAGCACAGCCCACTTTGAGCACCTCCAGCAACTGAGACTGGCACCTTCTGGCTGCCAGCTGCAGACGTTCACCAGCTGCTTCGTGATTGCTAGCTGCACAGCGTCAGCGGCGTAAAGGGATTTTTTCTGCCGTGCCGCAGGGGTCGCTCAACACCTTCCTGAACGCTTTCACGTACCCGGACCGCACCTGCTACCCCGTCGCCTCCTGCAACACGCAGGCGCGCTTTGCCACATCGCCACTCGCACCGCCGTGTTGAGATACCCTGCCAGCGCACGCCTGCTTGACAAAACGGTGCTGAACCCGGCTCCACTGAACACAGTAGACACAGCAGCCAAGAACAGCTGAAGCTGAGATTCAGCACAGAGGAGTGCATCGTATGGCGCCATAGGACTTTCGCTGGTGTCTCTGCTAAATACAGCAGCCATGGCAAAATGGAGCATGAAGAAAAGCGTCGTTGGGCCACAGGACTTTTAAACCTGGTGCTCACTGAAATCATCAGCCAAGGCAAATACGCAGCACTCGACGACGCATTCACATGACAACAGGACTTCTACAACCTGGTGGACGTGTACCTGGACGCGGTTTTCCACCCGAACTGCGTGCGCGATGAGAAGACGTTTGCGCAGGAGGGCTGGCACTACGAGCTGGAGAAGCCCGAGGTGCGCCGCCGCTCCGGTGCTTGGCTGCTCCGCCGCGCTGTGTTTCCTGCCGCCATGTGCTCGCATGTGCCTCCCGTCTGCGTCAGGCTAAACCCGGACCGAGCATCTTGGCCGCCTGCCGCATGCCAAAAAGAGCCAGATCAAGCCAAAGCCACTCTGGAGATGCCGCACTCGATATGCATCAGATCAGTACCGCACGTGAACATGAGCCGCATTGAACCACAACGGCCGCAGCGATGTAGGGAAAACCATCAAGTTGAACTGCTGCAGGACGACATCGTGTACAAGGGCGTGGTGTTCAACGAGATGAAGGGCGTGTACTCGCAGCCGGACAGCATGAATGGCACGCTCACGCAGCAGGCGCTGTTCCCGGACAACTCCTATGCTGTCGACTCCGGCGGCAACCCCTCCATCATCCCTGACCTCACCTTCGAGGAGTTCCGGGTGCGGCCCGCTTGCCGCTCCCCGCAGGGCACACAGATCCAGTAGTCGGGTTTTGTTTGATTTGGCAATTCAGCCGGCTGGCACTCTGGCGGCTGGATGCACTATGCAACCTAATGAACATGTTGTCACTTGGAGAGGCCGCTTCGCCTTGATATTGCCCCAGCCGTCGCACATGCTTCACATCGCATGGTTCCTACGGCGTGCCTATATAGTGACAAGCAGCATTGCCGGCTCTGTGTTTCCACACGGCTGAGCACAGCGCTGCACACACCGCGCAGGACTTCCACGCGCGGTACTACCACCCCAGCAACGCGCGCATCTGGTTCTACGGCGACGACGAGCCGGAGGAACGCCTCCGCATCCTGTCCACCTTCCTCGACGAGTTCGACGCCCGCGAGGTGTGTTGTTGGCCAGTCTTCAAGTGTGCAACATCTCTCCCCGCCTCTGCATCCTGTCCACCTTCCTCGATGAGTTTGATGCCCGCGAGGTGCTTTCTCGTGAACATGTTGACGCCTTGAGCACGACAATTTTCGTCATGATGCCTGTCCCCCTTCCTGGATGACTGGTTGAGGCCCGCAAGGTGCCGCACACGCACTGCGCATCTGGCATTGCGCATCTTGATCAGGGGCAGACCTGCGCCGCAGTGTCATTCTCGATGGCTGTGCAGAGCTTCAGTCAGTCTTTTCAGGCCATCGCATCATCTTGCGAGCCAGCCTCATATGTGTTCGGTTGACGCGGGCAGACCATCGACACCCAGCAAGCCGATGCCGCGCCTGCGCAGGTGGACTCGCACGTGGAGAAGCAGCCGCTGTTCCAGGAGCCTCGGCGGGTGCAGGACCGGTATGCCGCCGGAGAGGACAGCGGCGACGACGCCGGAAAGGTCTGCGCACGGCCTGCACTGATGCAGCATGTATCGGATGCAGCACGTAGCCGACATGTACCATCGTCATTCGCAGTTGACATGCAGTGTCCAGACGACAAGGAATGCCTCCTCGTCCACCTTTCCTCGAACGTGACCTCGGGCCTAGCAGGCCTTCGTGAGCCTGGACTGGGTGCTAGTGGGGCAGCCGCTGGGCAGCCTGGAAGCCTGCAGTCGGGGCTTCAAACCTGGGGGCAGGGAGGTGACCTGCAGACTTTTTTCCAATCATGGATGATCTTATGGTTTGAATGCTGTGACGGTCGCAGGCGTTTGTGAGCCTGAACTGGGTGCTGGCAGAGGAGCCGCTGGACCTGGAGACGGAGCTCGCCCTCGACTTCCTCGACTACCTGCTGGTGCGTCGCGTTTTTCTCGTTGCAGTGCCTCTGTGGCCCGTTTTAGACACTTGTGGACACATTCGTGTGGCCTTGGAAGCGTTTGTACTGGGAACGGCGGCCTTGCAGATGGCTGATTGCTCGCCCTCGACTTTTTTGACTACCTGCTGGTGCTCCTGCTCACCGCACTCACTTCGCCTGCAACGTTCCTTGCTGCTCTGCGTATCATCTCCCTTGCTTCTGTGATGCATGATGCACGAATTGCAGCACCATGCGCACTGGCGTGGGCCAGTCTGAAAGTCGCGGTGGCCACACACGATGCTTGCCACCATATACCCCGACGATTGTTGTTCAGCTTTGGTAAACCAAACATACTGCGCCGTCGCCAACAAGTGGGCATGAGAGTGCCGCTGTTGCGCAAGGCACCGATGTCCCACACAAGCCGCCTGTCCATGAACTAGCACACTTGACGCCATGTAAACTATTATCTTTGTGTTCTATTCCAATTCAGGTGGGCACGAGCGCGGCGCCGCTGCGCAAGGCGCTGATGGACAGCGACCTGGGGGAGGCGCTGGTGGGCGGCGGCCTGCAGGGCGACCTCCGCCAGCCCGTCTTCTCCATCGGCCTGAAGGGCGCTGCCCCTGAAAACTTCAAAAAGGCGAGGATTTGTTCAACTCTTTGACGGATCTCTTGGCTCACTTGCGCATCTGTGCTTCCCTAGTGTGCAATCTGTGCCATGGCACTCAAGATCAACTGGTTGGAAAAACCACGATTCCGACGCATTGAGGCTTTTCCATACAGATGGAGGACCTCATCCAGAGCACACTGGGGGAACAGTCGAAGTCGGGCTTCAGCCAGTCCAGCATCGAGGCGGCGCTCAACACAAGCTGGTGGCAACCCATGGTTTGAAGTGTTGAAACTTTCCGCATCCAGGTGGAGGACCTCATTCAAAGCACGCTGGAGGAGCAGGCGAGGACGGGCTTCAGCAAGTCGAGCATCGAGGCGGCGCTCAACACGACCGAGTTCCACCTGCGCGAAAACAACACGGGGCGCTTCCCGCGGGGGCTGTCGCTCATGCTGCGCGCCATGGGCAACTGGATTTACGACAAGGACCCCTACGAGGCGCTGCAGTGGACCCAGGCCCTGGAAGACTTCAAGGTGCATTCAGGGTGCATTCAGAAATGGGTTTCAAAATTGGGTTTCAATCTGAAATGGCAGAATCGCAGTCCAATACGCAGATGATGGTGGTCCCGCATCTGCCATGCGTGACGGGCATCACCTGCCCGTCAGCACGCCGCGCTGTGACGATGTCTGGCTGCTGTTGGCGGAACATCTTGTCCATCTGAGCCTCTTGGCCTCCCTGCTGCGAAGCCTGTGCTGAGACGTCGTCCATGCTGTGTTCCGTAGGCAAGGCTGGCGTCGGGGCAGGACATCTTTGGCCCGCTCATCCAGAAGTACCTGCTAGACAACACGCACAAGGTGCGCACAGGTTGCAAGCCCCAAGTCGCTCAATCGGTGCGCACAGGCCCGCCCATGCTCCAGGGCGTGGCTTGCCGCATCTGTTGTCTTGCCACCTATATGTAGCTGACGCCTCTATCCAGCCGCCACAAAGCCAGCTGTAATGTGCGACGAGACAGATCCTCGATTTCTTCCTTTTTTCCAGAGACCCTGACCACATGACTGTGACACTGCTGCTGGACATGGAGCTGGCAGCGGTGGTGGAGAAGTGGGATCGGTTGACCAAATGTGAATGTAAATTTCACTGTCTCGATGACTCACTGTCTCGATCACTGTCTCGATGACTCACTGTCTTGATGATTCACTGTCTTGATTCACTGTCTTGATTTTCATCGCTGCAGGTGACGGTGGAGCTGCTGCCGGACACGGAGCTGGCGGCGGTGGTGGAGAAACGGGAAAAGGACCGCCTGCAGGCCGCCAAGGCCGGCATGAGCACGGCCCAGATCGAGGCCGTCATCCGCGAGACCGAGGAGCTCAAGCTGCGCCAGGTGCACTGCGGTTGCAACAAATCGAGTGCAACAAATCGAGTGGGAATTATAATCTTGATATGTGCCGCCTGCACCCGCCGCGCGGGCTTGCCACTGCATAGCTCACTGCGCCTCCAGATGGCAGTATATCAGATCACTGCTGTATGCAGCTCGTATGAAAGCTAGAGTGCGTATGGCGGTGGGGTGTCGCCATCTGGCACAGCGTATTGTGACAGCTGGTCCTATAAACCCTTTTCGCAGGAGACACCCGACGCGCCAGAGGCGCTCAACTGCATCCCCAGCCTGCAGCTGTCGGACATCCCCAAGGAGGTCACTCCCATCCCCACCGACATCAGCAGCGACCAGGTGCGGTCTATCACTCCGGTTTTGCTTGTGCGTTCCATTCCATTTCATTGCATTTGCATCACTTGACGGCACCGTCACTGCGGTCTCTCTTGCAAGCCGCCTGCGCGCTGATGGCTCTCTGAACTGCTGCTGCCGCTGCTGCTGCTGCCTCCTAGGACGTGCGGCACAACCGATTCAAATCTGGCAGCCAAAGCAGACGCACGTCACGAGTCTGACCTTGGTCGAAATGCCTCCTGCCGAGGCGTGGGGGTGAAGCTGCTGCGGCACAACCTGTTCACCAACGATGTGCTGTACCTGGAGCTGCATTCCTTCTCAATTCCATATCGCTTGCCTTGAATTTTAAATCACTGCTTTTGCAGGATGTGAAGCTGCTGCGGCACGACCTGTTCACCAACGACGTGCTGTACCTGGAGCTGGCCCTGGACCTGCGCCCCCTGCCGTCACACCTGCTGCCGCTGCTGCCCCTGTTCTGCCGGTGGGCTCGCCACTGCAGCACGCAGCATCACCCAGTTGTCCAGTACTACGATGCGTCCGCAGCCGCGTCAGTACAGCTGTGCTGCGAAGTCGCCTGACCATGGCAACTCTTCGTCATAGGCAAGCTGTGGCCGGCAACCCTTAGGCTGCAAGGTCCTGTGGCGTCCCAGTGTTCATGCGCAGAACTGTGCACAGAAGTGCCGTCCTGGGTATTTGCCCTCCCTACACAGGGCGATGATGCAGATGCGCAGAGAGAAGGGGAACTTCAGCTTTTCGCTTTTCACATAATCGTGCACAATCTGGTTGACTGTTCTGACACCCTGTCATGTGTGCAGGGCGCTGACGCAGATGGGCACGGAGAAGGAGAGCTTCATCGAGCTCACGGAGCGTATTGGACGCAAGACGGGCGGCCTGTCCGTGTACCCCTTCACCAGCAACGTCAAGGGCAGCCCCAACCCCGTCGCCTTCCTCATGGTGTGCACGCCTGCATCTGCGAGCTGATCGCTCACTTCCCCGCATGGTGATTGCGGCTTGCACATTGCCGAGGAGCCCTGAACCCAGAAATTGTGAATTCAGCACATGACGTGCTGTAGTGTTCATCACGCTGCCATAGGTGTGCCAAGCCACTGTGCAGCTGGACCACCTGGCCAGGTGTGCGGCAAGGTGACGGCAGACACGGCAGGCGATCTTCGAAGACCACCACCACATCTGACATACCTTAAGGCTGATCAGGCTAAACACCTGAACCACCCTGTGCAGGTGCGCGGCAAGGCCATGGCAGACAAGGCGGGCGACCTGCTGGACCTGTTCCACGACGTGCTGCTGACGGCGCGCCTGGACGACAAAGCGCGCTTCCGCCAGGTGCGCTCACTATCATCCCTCAAACACCTGCTGTACACGCTCGCACATGCCGGCGCCAAGTGTGCAGTTTTGCTTATCACCCTGAAGACGACGTGCGTCTTTCAACAGCAGTCCTTCGGGTCAATTACAAGTCTTGTCAATGCGAGATCGCGGGCGTCCATCCCGCCATTCAACATAGCCAACTTGCCGCCTCAGATGGTGCTGGAGACGAAGTCGTCGCTGGAGAGCAGCATAGTGGGCAGCGGCCACAGCTTCGCGGCGACGCGGCTGGACGCGCAGCGCTCCATCGCGGGCTGGATCGGCGAGCAGACCGGCGGCCTGTCTTACCTGGAGTCCATCCGCCAGCTGGCGCAGCGCGTGGACAGCGACTGGGACAGCGTGCAGGCCGACCTGTCCTCCATCAGGTGCGCCTAGTAGTTACCACAGCCATGCTCACACGCTGAGCCCATGTCGTCTCTCTGTCGACTTGCCAGGGCGTCCCTGGCACAGCATGTGAGACAGGAGCCAAAAACGTGCAGGCCCGCCCGCGCCAGCCGCTCCTGCAGGTCCATCTCGCCTGTGATGATCCCAAGCATGTCTTGCCGTACAGGACGTCCCTGCTGCAGCGCCGCGGCGCCATTGTCAACATGACGGGTGACGACGCCGCTCTCTCAGCAGCTAGCCCCCACATCAGCAGCTTCCTGTCGGCGCTGCCCGCCACCGCCGCCGACAAGGCGGACTGGGCCGGCTGCCTGCCGGCGATAAACGAGGCGCTGACCGTGCCCACCCAGGTGCGATATTGCCGCCTTGTGTGAGCTCTGCTCCCGAACTTGCATTTGTCATGCTGATGTCATCAGCGCACAGCGACAGAGCAACGTGCTGAGGATGCGCTGGCACTTGCTGGCATCATGTCGAGAAAAGGTCACGGGGTGATGCGGGCTTCGTGTGTCGCAGGTGAACTATGTGGGCAAGGCGGCCAACCTGTACGAGGACGCGGGGTACCAGCTGAACGGCTCCTCCTACGTCATCAACAAGCTGCTGGGCACCACCTGGCTGTGGGACCGCGTGCGCGTGGTGAGTTGGATTTAGGGTTGCAGGCGACCTGCTGGGCTTGGTGTCTGTTGCACCAATGGCGTGCTGCTGTGATGTGCTCCACACCTCACTGGGTTCGTCTCAGGGAGGTGTTGCGCTTAAGACACGACACCAGAAGGCAATCTGAATGTGCGGTCTGGACATGATCTTGTGCACACTCGCAGGTGGGCGGCGCCTACGGCGGCTTCTCAGACTTCGACTCGCACTCGGGTGCGCTAGGCGCTTCATGCACAGCTCGGCAGCCCGGACATGCTGCTTGCTTGGTTTCGCTGCCTGCGAGTCATCTGATCTGTGTTCTGTGCTCGCTGCAGGCATGTACACATACCTCTCATACCGGGACCCCAACCTGTTGCGCACGATCGAGGTGTGATACCTGGCCCCTTGCCCTTCTGCATCCATCACACTTGGTGCGCGTGCCCCGCCAGCGGCTCTGCGCTGGGTGGCCCGACACGGACATGCTTTCATTGGGGGCACTGCCACCCACAGTGCCACACCTCTTTTGCAGGCTCAGGAGAGCTGGCTCACGAAAGCTGGCTCGTGAAAGCCAGCATTGAACAAGCGTGCTGTCAAAACCCCCTGCAGGCGTACGACGGCACGCCCGACTTTCTGCGCACGCTGGAGCTGGACAACGATGCGCTGACGAAGGCGATCATCGGCACGATCGGCGACATTGACTCTTACCAGCTGCCTGACTCCAAGGTAAGGCATTTGTCTTCCTTCCTAAATTTAACATGTTTGCTTTCGGGCTTCGACTTGTCGGAGATGCTTATACCCTTGCTGCCCTATTGCTTGCTCGTGTATGCAGCATGCAGCATGCATCAGCAGTCGTGCTGCACTCATCGGCAAGTCTGCAGAAGTAGGAACCAAGTCCGAGGTTGGATTCCGGTCATCGTCGCAGGGCTACACAGCGTTCATGCGCCACGTGCTGGGCATCAGCGACGAGGAGCGGCAGCAGCGGCGGGAGCAGGTCCTCAGCACAACCATCAAGGACTTCAGGTGCGCGTCGTTGAGCTGTGACCATGAATTGGATGTTCCAGATCGCAGCGCGGCGTGCACGACTGCGGCAAAGCCCTGCTGTGAAGCAAGTTTCTGCCTGGTCGTGCACACGACGCATGCTGTTACGAGTTTGCAATGCATGGTGCATGCATGGTACAGGCTCTGAGGCTGTGAGCCTGCCGTGGCGCAGGGAGTTTGGTGATGTCCTGGACGCAGTGCGGGGGCCCAAGGCGAAAGTGGTGGCGGTGACCAGTGCTGAGCGCGCAAACGCCGTCAACGACAAGGAGCGGCCGGGGTTCTTCGACCAGATCACCAAGGTGTGCACTGCCACTGCTGCAGGAGCATTTTTGCAGGTTCATGGCACTGGCTCCACCTCTGTCGCTCTCCAGCTCTCCTGCTGAACGATTGGTATGTCATGGCGCAGGTATTCTAAGCTCGGAGGCGTCCGGCTGGAAGCGGTCGAGAAGTGCCCGGGCGTATTGCATGGCGCCGTGGGGCGTCCGCACTCTGCGACGCTGCCGTTGCGGTTGCGACGACTCACCGCTGATTTTTCTGCTGAAACGATAGACTGGTTTGTCAGAGAAAGAATGTTCTTGCATAAAGGATACAGATCCATAAGATTTAAGACTCGGATCATCCTAATCACCGTAACCCACACTCCGGACGTAAACATGCGCTCCGAAAGCTTCGCACAGGTGCCGCTCCACTGCATTCATTGTCCATTGGCTATGACTGTCGAGTAAGTAGCGTGCTCCTGTGCAGCGTTGCTACTGCTGTGAACCTGTGAATCTCGAGCAGCAGTTGCGCACAAAGACCGCACTCTACTCCGATGCTGGCTCAGGCCATGTGCGAAATCTGCACGAGCGCCGTGCCGGTTGGGTCAGCCGCATAAGACGCTTATTGAATCATGTGTTGATCGAGTGGATTGCCACCTCCCTGCAGCGCGCTGCCAGATGCTCAGCAGGTAGCAACTGGGCTTCAACCAGCAGTGTCGTGCAGCAATGGCGGACGTTGTCCTCGGCCGCCTCCGGCAAGGCAAGCTGATAGTGATCAATGCCAATCATCGCAAGCTGCATGCGATCGCATCGATCGGGCTTCCTGTGCCATGCAAGTCGACATGCTGAGGGTACAGGCACAGGACATACATGTTTCCTTGGAGGCTTCACCAGCGCGCCGAGGGAGCGCTGAAGGGCTGCGGTGCCCCCTCTGATCCTGCAATATATACCAGCAAGCGTCGCGGCTGGCGGCATAAGAATTTCGTCATTGCTCAATTGCAGAGCTGCAAGAGTCGGTCAGCCAACTGCCCGGCGCCCTGGCATCGGATGTGCCGGAGCTCATGATCGACTACCTTGCAACGATTTTCACAGAACAGGACGCCCAGCCGATTTCGAGGTGAGACCTCCGGCATCATGCGGCTGTCGCACCGCTGACCAGCTGCTGACCACACTGATTGAGGAGTGGCGTATGTCAAGATGCACTGCTGCAGCGCAAGAAGACGCTTTCGAGCTCACATAGTGTTTTGCGCGGTGCAGAGAGCCTGTGGGGAGTGGAAACTGCACCTGGGGACTGCTGGAGGGGTATCTGTCGGATGACCCGGCCAGCGCCGCCGTGACGGATGACCTGGCAGCCATGCAGTCCGCCGCGCAGCTGGCCGCTGGCGCCGTCGCGGACATCCAACGCCTGGAGATTGCCTCGACGCGGAACCTGGGCTACCTGACACCGCCCGTCGACAGGCATGCCGCATTGAGCTTCCTCGATGCAGTGCCATGGGTGCCGACACCAGCGCTGGTCCCCTGCTCGCAGGAAAATTCAACCGTCTGCATGCAGTCGTCTGCTGCAGTGAGGCTGACCAGGTACATGAAGGCGGCCGCTTGCCTGCCATCACATGATCCAGCGTGTCTGCACAGGCGCAGGGGCGGCGACGGGGCGGGGCCGGGCCTGGTCGCCTGCACTGTGTGCAAGCGCGTCATGCTGGCGCGCAGCTTCGCGGCGCATGGCCCGAAGTGCCGCGGGCCTCCAAAGGAGCCTCCCCCGCCTAAGGTGCGCCGATGACAAAGCTCCGTGACGATCAATGATGTGCTTCTTTGGTGACGCATCATGATGTCTGAATGGTGCGGGTCCGCCTGTTGCCCCTCGACACAGATGCCTCGTGTTATGCATCCAGGAGGATGCGCCACAAGGACACTCTCTCGCAATGCCAGGGCTGTGAATATCATCGTTTGGTTCCTCCAGGCGCCGGCGCCGAGCAAGCGGGCAGGCAGCAGCGCTGGCGGCCCGGCGCCAAAGCGACCGCGCGGGAAGAGCAAGCCGCCACCCGGCAAGAGCAAGCTGTCCATCGGCGGCCACGCACAGCAGCACCTGCTGCCGCCCTCCGTCTCGGCGGCGGCGCAGTCGTTTGCGGCGCTGCACGCCATGCCAATGCCGGTGCGTGTAATTCTTTCCAACTGCTGTGCAATGTGCCAACTCAATCCTCCACAAGACGTCGAGCACATCTGCCTGCAAACAAGCTGCAAATGCGATTGCCCAAACGCCGGACGTTGTTGGGATCGGTGCATGCCCGACAACAAACTTCTATCCTATGTCTGCAGGGGCAGTACCAGCCGCAGGCGCTGACGGCAGAGCTGCAACCGCAGCAATGGGGTGTGGCGCACGGCAGCGGTGGCGGTTCGTCGGGCCTGCTGCCGCTGCCGCCGCTGCAGCAGCCGATGGCGCAGGCCGTGCACTCGCAGCCGGCGCTGCAGCAGGCGCCGCCCGGCCCCCCGCCGTCCCGCCGTCGGCGCTCCGCACTGCCCAGGTGCTTCGAGGGGGAGGCGTGAGGCTGGCCAACAGCTTTGGTATCTGTGTCGACAATCGCAAAGCCGAAACATTCCCTCAAGCTGTGTGCATCTTGTGGTGCATCGTAAAAGCCAGCGGTTTGAGCGTTGCCCGTTCTGCCTGCAACAGGAAGCCGCGGAACGTGGGCGACCTGACGTTTCAGACGCCGTCGCCGCAGCCAACGGCGGCGGGCAAGCCAGGCAAGCAGGCGCAACCGAAGCAGGGCCAGGCCAGGGGCGCGCGCAAGCCGCAGGCGCCGGCGCAGCCCAAGCCGCAGCCGCAGCAGCAACCGGCGATGCCAAGCGCCACAGGCTGGCCCCCCCAGCAGCCGCAGCAGCAGCCTCAGTGTCAGCAGCAGCTGCAGCAGCGGCAACCGCAGTCCGCGCCGACGGCCGCACCCGCGCAGCAGCAGCAGCGGCAGCAGCAGCAGTGGCAGCAGGCGGCCGTGCCTGTGCCCGTGTATGCCACCGGGGTGCCGGTGGCCAGTCCAGCCTGGCCGGGCTCCCAGCCGATGGGCGCGGCACCGGCGCAGTTGCTGCAACCACAGCAGCAGCAGCTGCTGCTGCAGCAGCAGCAGACTCTGCGGCAGGCACACCAGCAGCAGCAGGCCCTGCGCCAGGCGCAGCAGCCGCCATCGCAGCAGCAGCCACAGCCACAGCCGCCGCAGCACCAGCAGCAGCCAGGGCGCGGCGGCGGCTGGGTACGGCAAGTGCCCACTTCGGCGCCGGTGGCGGCGGTGTCGGCCGCCGCCGCCGCCCCTCGGCAGCAGCAGGCGCCGCAGCCCGGCGGTCACGGCCAGCAGGCGGCGCTGCAGCACGCGCCGCTGTCGTCGCAGCAGCAGGAGCAGCTGAAGCAGTACCAGGTGAGTTCGCCAACTTGTGATTGCTGTGTGCCCGTGTTCTGCGTGTTGAGCGCGTTAGCAACACTGACAAACGGTGAGGTTCCCATGGGCAATTTAGGGTGTCGTGGCAGCACTGCTTGTCTTTCTGGCTGACCGTCCTCCAAAGACACACGTGAAACACAGTGAAACCTTACAGGCCAACATCGTGCGGCAGCAGCGGCAGGCGCAGTGGGCGCTGCTGTCGCCGCAGCAGCAGCAGCAGATCCTAGCGCGCCACCGCGCCAAGAAGGCTGCGGACGCCGCCGCGGCGCAGGCTGGCGGCGGTTCAGCGCCGCTCGCGGGGGCGGCGCATCAGCAGCAGCCGGGCATGGCGCCGCAGCAGGCGCTGCCGCAGCAGCAGCAGATGCTGCAGCAGCAGCGGCTGCCGCAGCAGTACCCGCAGCAGCCACAGCCGTACCCGCAGCAGCCGCAGTGGCAGCAGTACCAGCAGCCTCCACAACAACAGCAGCAGCAGCAGCAGCAGCAGCAGCTGCTGTACCAGCAAGCGCAGCTGCCGCAGCAGCAGCAGGCTGGCAGCGGCGCCGCCGTCAGCCACCCGGCGATGCGGCAGTATGGCGCTGCGGCACAGCAGAGCGGTGGCGCCGTCCAGAACGGCAGCAGCAGCCAGGGCGGGGGCTGCTCCACAGCGCAGTTCCAGTATTCTGCGCTGCCGCTGGCGGCGCCGCACCTGATCAACGTGCCGCCGGGCGGCGGTGGCGCCGCCGGCCCCGCGGCAGTGCGCTCGCCGACGTTCGGGGGGCCCGCCGCCGGCCGCACGCTCGCCGAGCAGCACTTCCTGAGCAGCAACCCCAGCGCGCTGCAGGCCGTAGCCGCACAGGTGCGTGCTGTTGCAGTGAGCTGTTCGGCCCCGAACCCAGTTCATGGATTTTTTTGCATCATGCATGCACGTGTGTCTCTCTCTGCGTTCTGTGTGGCCAGCACGGCAGGCCCAGCGCCATGCTGTTGAGTCCTTGCGGAGATGTTTGTCTGCGGGTCCGGATGTGCGGCTGGCTCTGTATTGCCCTCAGGTGTGCTACCACAAGTGCTGACAATGCGCGCATGATGTGCAGGGGATGCCGCCGGCGAAGACGTACTCCAGCCTCAAGACGCTGAGCGCGCAGCTGCCCAAGATGGCGGCGCCCGCCGGCAGCGAGCCACCGTACATGGCCGAGTAATGAGGGATGAGCAACCCGGGAGCGATGCGCGCCTGCAGCCGGCTGCTGGCAGAGGCTGCGTGTTGTGGCGTGTGGCTGCGGCTCAGCAACATGGGCGGCGCAGCTGCCCTCGGGATCACCCGTGGATGAAACCATGTACCTACCAGAGATTGTGGTCCGAGCGTTGTATACCCTAGAGTAAAGGAGGCGTGCTGAGTGCACATCAGCACGTCTTATTATGATAGTCTGAGCAGTCTCCATTTAGTAGGCCAAAAGCAACCAAGGAGGACGCAAAGCCGCAGAGAAGTCGGCCGACTAGAGAATGTTCTGCCTTCTGGGTCAGAAAGTGTTTGCAAGGCATGTTGGAGATCAAAGATCTGATCCGATGGCATGCAAGTGCGCTGCAACCAATTCGCGGCGCCATGGTGACAGAACATGCATGGCGACTCCTCTCGTGACCTTTACTCACAGGCTTTCGCCTGTCCGCACAGCAAAAATCGTCACGAAAGTCGCACGAGCTGTCCATCCCATGCATGGCCAGTTTGGAAGCAGAAAACTGCCAACATGGCGCTCTGTCTCAAGAGATGCCAAGCCCACAGACTTCCGGCCCAACTGTGTTGTCGCGAATCATAGTGTCCATAATTCCGTGTCCATAATGTGCAGCGCAGCCGCTCTACTGCACGTAGTTCTGCAGCTGCAGCCCCAGGCGCGCCGCTGTCTTCCGTGCCAGGTCGTCCGTCACGTTGCAGGTGTACTTGACACCGCGCAGTGGGTCGCCGCTGCCCTGCAGAAGGGCGCAGCACAGCAAGTAAGTCGCAAGCACACTGCGCCGCGCTGCCCCCCAAGGTGGCAGGCGGCCTGCAGGCATGGGGAGTTGCATCTACGGCACGAAACCTCGCTCCCAGTCATGGTGTGTGGGGTGGGGCATGTGTGCGGATGCCAGTCAGGCAGCCGCGCCATCTTCCAGCCATAGCGCACCGGCGACAGCAGGCGCAGGGAGGCGAGCGAGGCGACCTGCACCAGCACCTCCGCCGACTGAAGCTGCGCGGCCGGCAGTGGCGCGCCGCTCCGGTCGTCCTGCACGCAACAACGTCTCCTTGAGTTTCTGAGACAAGCTGCTCTAGTTGACAAGGGAGGTGTGAATGTCAGATGGCCAGTGTGAGTGCCACACAATAAAAAAATTGAATATCAAACGCCGGCGGCTCGATTCATCAAAGCAGCCAACACAAAAGAAACCCCAAAACACACCTCGAGCTCTGCGCCGGCCAGCAGCTCCTGCTGCTCCAGCAGGCTCCAGAACAGCGCCAGCAGCCGCTCCAGCCCAAAGGCGTGCCGCTCCTTTATCCTGGCCTCGTGCGCCGCATCCATCTGCAGGATAGAGCCGCAAGCAGGCACATATATATGAACCCCGGCTTTGATGACGGACGTGAGGCTTGATGCTTGCTTGATGATGCACGTGAGGCTGTCGATCGCTGGCAAAACATCGCCTGACTGCAGCCCAAGCCTACTCGTGGCACAGTGCTGCTGCACACTGGCTGACGCCTTCTGACTGCCGCCCAGGGTCTTTTGTCCAACCTGCTGGATTACACTCACACCTGTGGAGCCTGGGCACACGTGGGTGGACTGCTCGCCAGCTTTGTTAGGGGTATCAAAAGGACCTTTAAATACAACTGTCTTCTGATCGTACTTCTCACCAACGATGTCTTACCAAGCACTGGGGTTGTCCGTCTCACCTGCCGGTCGTGGGCGAGGCGCCCGGTGCGGCGGCGCTTGCTGGCGCGCATGTCGAAGGCCTGCCGGTTCTCCTGCTCCTTGGTGCGCGACGAGATGTACGCCGCCACCAACAGCACACTGCCAAACTGCGACAGCTCGAAGTCGTCGGTCCTGCAGAGCACATGATTCAAGCACATGGTTTGAGCACATGGTTTGAGCATTTGACGCCCTGTGAACTTGAGGCTTCAGCGAGGACGTCGCCGCTGGACACAATCACCAGTTCCTAGTCGGCACTGCACTCACGATCTTCCTGGTGCTTTAACATATGCCTCAAAAGCAGAAGCTGCGCAAGGCAGGGCATGAATATACCAACCGCCCTCACCTGTCAGAGGCAGGGCCACGGCCAGCAGTCGCATCCATACCCATGGCGAAAGCCTCGGCAACGTCTCGCGCCGCTGCTGCGACACCTACACCACTGTCCCGCCGTCCTCCGCCGCCCAGGCTCTGCCGCCGCTCTCCGCCGAGGCTGTCCCGCCGGCTGCCGCCGAGGCCATTCCGCCTGCTGCCGGCGCCCAGGGATAGCCGGCACCCGAGCGACTGCTGCCGGCGCTCCGGCGACAGCACGCTTCCAGCCCCGCCTTGGGAGCGGCTCGCGGGAGCATCGCCGGCCGCCGCAGCTCCGCCGCCCGCCGCCCCCTCCCGGCCCTGCTCCGCCGCCGCTGCAGCCCCGCCGCCGCCTGGCAGGCCGGGCTGCTCCCTCGACGGGGTCGCCGCGGGGGTTGCTGGCCCCGCTGCTAAACCCTGGGAGGCGGCCCGTCGGGCGCGGTGTGCGTGCACGTGTCGCAGCGCCAGCTGAATGTCCTCGGCACTGCGCGACACCCGCTGCAGCGACGGCAGCTGGTTGCCCAGCAGCCGCTGCGCCGCGTCGTCCGCCGGCTGCCACGGTGCCAGCACCTTCGGGGCATAAATGTGCTTGCGTAGTCAACACAGTCAGTGATGTAAGATATATAACAGTGATGGTGGCTTTCAGGCCAGGGTTAAGCTTGAAGGCAAAGCCGTTAGTGACCTCTTCCCCTACATATGTGCTTCTCGATTTTCAGCAGCTTCACGGCGGTCGCAGAAAGGTAATCCCTCTATCAGCTCCGAACTTCTCCACACCTTGGCGAGTGTCTGTCGCGTGTAGCCGTCAAATGCGAGGGCGTCCATGGCCGGCATCTCCCGCATGCCGGTCTGGAACGCGCCTGTCCCCGGCGCTAGCTGGCTGAGCAGCAGCCAGGCGACGTTGGCGCCGCTGCAGGCGGCCAGCGACGCCAGCAGCGCGGGTGGCAGCTGCTCCGCGCTGTCAATGACGACGCACGCGAGCGGCCCGCCTGACGGAAATGTGACTGCAGGGCATATAGGGCAGAAGCTCAGGAAAGTAGGTGGAGCCATCTGCTTGGAAAGTTCTGCAATGGCCAGGCATGGACTGCAAATCGCGACCCGGCTGAGTGCAATGCCCAGATTGCAGACTTGACTTGAGCGAAGCACGAACGATCCACAGAACCATAATCTGTTGCTGTGCAAAGAAGTCGTACCCTCCAGAGCCGGCGCGAATGCGTCCATTCCCTCACAGCGCGTCTCTGCCACATACCCGCTGCCCCGCTGCCGCGGCTTGCCCTGCATTTCCAGCACGTCAGAGTCTCGGCACAGAAGTCGTGAGGCGTGCGCTGCAAACGGAGGTGGTTCGTTCGATTTGGCATGCTCACGCAGGAGACCAGCCTACCTTCAGCTGCTCCAGGATCGAGCGCGCGATCGGCTTTGGCTTTGCCGTCTCAACGGCATTGATATAGGCATGCGGCTGGCGCCGTGCCTCCAGGATGCTCCTGCGAATGCATCGAGTTGCTTCTTTCGCCTCAAATAGACCACTAGACCACACCAAGCTCGCATCCACACCGGCCTAAGCGCATGAAGTCAAATGGCCGCGCAGGTCATGACCGTGCCAATCACCTGACCAGACCGGTCTTTCCCGTGGACGGACCGCCGTGAATCAGCAGCGGTCTGCGGGCTGTGCGCGCCGACAAGTACTCCCACAGCTTGGCCAGCTGCTCCTGCCGTCCGGGCCACTGCGCCTGCAGCTGCTGCAGTGCGGCACCATGCGCCATTGATCCTGATGTTGCACGCTTCTCCTGGCGCGCGGTGGGGGACCGCATCCTTGCGAAAGCAACAGGCTGCCTGCTTGCTGTTGCAGCAACACGTATGGCGCACGCGTGCGGTGAGCTGCGCAAAATACTAACGCTGCACGGGACTCTCTAGCATGTTTTCTACTCCAAGAAAGCAACGAGCTGGCCTGTGCAGAAGCAATTTGCATTGTTTAGCTTGTTCAAAAGCCGCATTGCATTTCATTTCCGCGGCAAGCTGGGGACACTGCTGGCGTTTGACCTTCAGTTCCGACAACCGCTGAGTCAGAGCGGTTGACGTCACCAGAGAAAGACGATGGGCCTGCGGAGGGCCAGGGCCCAGGACGTGGTGGACCTCGCAGACTCTGCAGTGCCGTCAGGCGAGCCCGCCGGCGCAGGGCTGCCTGATGTTCTGGACCTGACGCAGGACGATGAGGCAGCTGCCGCGGCAGCGCCGCCACCCACTGCAGCGGTGCCACCCGCTGCCGGCCAGCCAAAGCGCAAGCGGAAGTCAAAGGCGGCAGCCGCACATGCGGGTGAGCCATCTGGCGCAGGCGCCGCTGCAGAGCCCAGCCCAGGTGAGCTGCACATCTGCATTATGGCATACGCGCGCGTGCGCCACTCAAAGTGGAGCGGTTGCGTCAGGCCATCGGGGGTGTTGGAGCATCTGGCCTATTCCTCAAGGGTTTTCAAGAGTTCAAAATGAGCATATGTTCTTTAAACCGCATACATCGACTTTCATACAGCAGCTGCAGGCTCCCAGTAGCGTGTGTGCTGAAAATGGCGGGAACATGGCCGCTGGCAGATCTACGCTAATCATTGTGCACCATCTATCTATTTCAGCGACATGGCTGAAGTCGGCACCGGACCTTTGTAGGCCGAAAGAAGCAAAAGGCGGTGAAGGAGAAGCGGACTAATGAGTATGGTCGCACAGTGCCGTATTCGGCCAAGCCCTCGCAGAAGGTCCGGGAACGTGTGACCCGCGCGCTGCCAGGCACGTCCTTCTACGACTGTCTCTCTAGGCGGCATGCTTCATGCAATGTGGTGCCCGCTCAGCGGCGGCAAGCTGCGTGCGTGCAGCGGGCTGAATGCCCAAGGACTGATCGTGCCTGCCGCTCCGGCCCATGCCTACCCAGCAAGCATGATCGCCTGCAGACCTGTCGGCACACATTACGGCGTCACGACTTTGCTGCGTCGCTGGGCACAGGCTCCGGGCATCGGCTGTTCCTCATCAGCCGCAACACGGTGGCGCCGATCGGCGCGGAGGGCGGCCCGGTGGAGGAATTCGTGGTGCTGGGCGCGACAGGTAGCCTGCCTGTCCCTCGAGATTCTGGAAGCACCTGTGCGGAAGATGAAGAGATGAAAAGTGCCACTATACACTATTTCGGCTCCATTCTGCAGAGCATTGTCAGCTTGCACATTGTCGCTGCAAGTTTGCCTGCTGGTTGCCTGGCAACATGGCGCTCCTCATCTCGGGCCCTCCGGGGCGCCTCTCCCTGTATTCACGTGCATGCAACCTCGTTGCAGGCTCGGTGTACACGGTCAAGGTGGGGCGGCACCCCAGCTGCTCCTGCCCAGACGCCGCCAAGGGCAATTTGTGCAAGCACCACCTGGTGCGCTGCTGTTGGGTCCGCAGAACCCTGTGAATCACCATCAATATACGGCGCGGAAGGGCTGTGAAAATGCTGCGTCTGGACACTCGTGCCAGCCATGCGGCAGCGGAGTCGATACCTGTGAAATCGCTGCTGGATGCCTCTGCACATGTCCCTCTATGCGCCTGCACAAACCTCATGCCGCTGCGCAGTTCATCATGCTGCGGGTGCTGCGGCTGCCACAGGATGACCCGGTGGTGTGGCAGCGAGCCCTGCTCAAGTCCGAGGTCCGTTCTGTCGCCTCCTCGAGCGCAGCATCGCGGCAGTTGCAGACAGCATTTCACGTCGAGATGCAGTACGCAAATCTGGCTGCAGCAGTCTGTTTGGCAGAACTCTGCAGGGTCATTGCTTGTGCTGCGAGGTCAGGGCAACCGCAGCGCGCGCGCCTGGGATGCGCGGATTCACCGTGCAGCAAACTCCAGGATTCAAAGTTCCATTATCTGATTTGCCGGGCCGCAGGCGGAGGAGGTGATGGCGGGCAACCGCAGCACGCGCGCTCAGACGTACAGATCGAATTACCGTGCAGCAAAGTCCAGGTTTTAGTTTGCAGCTAATGTTTTGCCGGGCTGCAGGCGGACGAGGTGATGTCGGGCAACCGCAGCACGCGCGCCTCGGATGTGGGCGTGCTCGCCAGCGACGCCGTGCAGCGCGCCTACCGGCAGGCCACCGACGAGGCGGTCCCCGAGCAGGTGTGGTTGACACAAGTTCGCCTGGTTGTGTATTTCAGCGATCTCTGGGTTGCCTCCATGCCACAAGCCTTCGGGCCGTCGTATTAGAAGGAGGTAGCCACTTCAGGAGCAGCAAGCCTCTGGCTGCTGTCAGTCTGCAGTGTACTTCGACAGCGCTCGGCACCTGAGGCAGGGACCGAAGCGACAACAGCAACGCATCAGCAGTGAGGGTGCGCTGGATGCCCAATTTGCAGGACGCAGCCGGCAGTCAGGCGCCAAACCGGTCACTCGAGGACGCAGAGTGTGCCATCTGCTTCGACGACCTGCAGGTGTGCAACAATTGAGTTTCAGCTGCTCGATGTTTAAGTGTGGTCGCTGTTGCACATGAGTGTGGTCACGATGGTGTCTGTCTACATCCTGCACACCGAGTTGACTCATTCCCTGGACTATGGGCAGCAGGACGGCGCATCTGCAGCACAGAAGGCCATCGTGACCTGCGAGGCGTGCGGCAATCACCTGCACAAGGAGGTGCGTGGATTTCCTGTTCCGCACATCTTTTCTCCTTGTATTGCGAGAAGGCTTCTCGCTGATCCGCTGCATCGAGGCTGCATGCCTCCCAAAATGCTTCGATCCAGTGTGCATGCATGCTTCATTCCTGTGGGCTGGGCTGTGTGGTCAAATTTGAGGGTTCACGTTCCCACTTTTTCCCACCATGCCCCGCACGACCTGCTCTGCCTTACCAATGCAGTGCTTCAGCAAGTGGGCCAGCGCGAAGCGGCAGCAGGGCCTGGAGGTGACCTGCGTGTACTGCCGCTCAACGTGGGTCACCGGGGTCATCGCCGGCAGCGGCGGCGGCCGAGGCATCGGCTACCTGGACCTGTCTCAGCATTCGGAGCAGCACCGCAACCCGCAGTCCCTGAACGAGCTGTATGGTGAGCTTCAAGGAAGGACATCATGGATCTGGTCAAGCGCCAGATGCTTGGCATCCTGCAAGGTCGTGCGACACATCATTTCCCCCGGCAGACACATGGCTGCCTCAACAGGCGCCTGATCGTCTGCACTTGGATACGCAGGGGCCAGCGCAGTGTGGATCAACTATCGCACGCGGGGGCAATGCCCGCCACGCCGCCAGGTGAGCGTAACAAGCAGGCCTGCTGGCGTGGGCCATGTTTCATGTCATGCTGCTCCTCAGGTTTGCGTCAAGTCAGCAAGCCACCCCCCCATGGCATGGTCATGGTATGTGATGCTGACAAGTGTTATCTATTTCTTGCGCAGGATGTTCGAACAGCTGCGCGGCTAGTGATCTTGTCACGCCGTCAGCAGATTTTGGGTTCCTACAGTGTCCTACAAATATCGAGCCTAGAATGCGGCTTATGACGGCACCTGCGTTTTGGCTGCTGCAAGGATTCGAGGCGTCGTCTGCCGCATTGCTGTGCACTGGATGTTGTCGAAAAACAACCGATGTTGTTCTCAAAGGACACCACAACGTGCAGCTCATCTGTACCCTTCATTGTGATATCCGCCTCCGATAATTGTGCTGCCCGCTGTAACTTGTCAGCGTTGCTTCAACAGCGCTTTCGTCCCCCAAGCGTTGGCGCCGTCAGAAGTGGACTCGTGGAACCGCCACATACAATCTTGGACCATTCACATGCTTGATCACACAGCTCACGGATGATGGCTCACAAGCCCAAATGACGGCATTGAGTCCGAAAGCGAGATCATTCCTACAAAGTACATTCCAACTGCCACGACACCTTCCATCCATCCACTCTACAGTAGCTAGATGGTTCATTCATAGGCTGCATGCTGAGTAGGGATGCTGCGCAGCCTTGCAGGCCAGCCCTCAGCAGTGTGTGGACTTGTAGTGGTTCTCATCGACGCCTGCGTATGCGTGGCCCTCATTGCACAGCCAGTCTGCCGCCGCCTTGATGGCCGAGATGTTGTAGCGGCTGCCCAACCGGTTGGAGAGCTACGGTGCAGCAAGGGAAGCTGACATCATGCCCGCTGGTGTGCATTTTTTTACTCAGCAGCACCAGCGTGCTTCGTTCACCATCGCAGGAAGATGGAGCGGGGATTCAGCGGCAAGTGCAGCGGAAAGAGCATGGGAATATGGGCTGCTTCCGCACCTCTTGGACGCTGACGCCATTGTTCATCTGAAGCGCGTCCTGGGTGTTGAGCGCGTCGCGCACCGCCTGCTGGATGGCACTGAAGCCGCCCTCGCCGCCGCCGCCGTTGGCCATGCCGTTTGCAGCGTTAAAGCCATTCTGCAGCAGCCCGAGCCATGTGTCAGAACTCAATGGACAGCTTGCCAAGGAGGCGCCTGTGGGCACGAATGAGGTTGCAGTGAGATGAGATGAGATGAGATGAGATGAGATGAGATGAGATGAGATTGCTTCATGATGACAGCAATGCACACGGCGGGAGCGCAAAGCCGCACCTGCATGGGGGAGGGGGCCTCCGGCTTGGGGGCGGCGCCGCCCTCTCCTGACGGCATGGCGCTGGCCTTGGTGATGTGCAGGTGCTGGAAGATGACCTGCAGCCCGTGGTACGTCAGCTGCACCAGGAAGCACACAAGCCGTCGGTCATTTTGCATGGTGTGTTGCCAGAGGAATAAATTGAAGGGTACATATGGTCCAGGGTGGTGCGGTGGGCATGAGCCACCAGGTGCACACTGACAGGACTGTAGCGTTGTATGCCGCACACGAAGCTACCTGCAGCAAGCCGTCCCTTCCCTGGAGCAGCGCGCAAGCAAGAAATGCGAGTGCAGATGCACATATGGCACAGGTGTAGCCTAAACAGAAACCTGTAAAATCCAACCTCGTTGAAGTCTGTCACGGGGCGGATGTTGAAGGCGACGATGCTCTTCTCGCCGCCAAACGCTCGCAAGTGCCCGTGGATGCGAACGTACACGCCCTCCCTCCACTCCGCCTTCCGTTGCTCCAGCTGCAGCAACGCGGAGGAGGTTTAGCGTGGCCGCCCGGAGTCGCAAATCTTTCATGCTCATACTGCAGTCTGGAGTCGCGCACGAAGATTGAGCCTGATGCAGATTCATCCTGCTGCATCTTCATCCTGATGCACTCTCAGCCTGCGGTAGTGCTCTGTCATGGCGCTGGGCACATGTGTGCCTCCGATGCGAAACTGACACACACCAGCTCCGCCTCGTCATTGTCTATCCAGTATTTGAGCTCGACGCGGCCGGTGCCATCGTCCAACATGAGCGTCAGGTTGGTAGACTGCTCCTGCACGCTGACGATCTTGCCCACCAGGGTGATCTGCATGGCGATGGGCATGCATCAGCACCTACTGCCGGCAGCGCGGAGCTCTTGCATCCGCAGCGGGGAACTCTTGCATGTGTACGACCTCTGTCGCGGGAGAACTATGCGACGCCCTCATTCTTTCTTAAGTGATTGGAATGCAGAGCGAGTCCAGCTGCAGGGTCATGCACGGGCAGGGCGCTGATTAGCGCACTTACGTTGTCGAGGTCGATGCCATCGACCCTGTACTGATCATCTGGCGTGTGCGCCGTGTTCTGCGAAAGTCAGGAGATACCGTACTACATCTGTGAGGGAGATGAAGTTGCGCTGGGTGTGCAGGCGCGCAAGCTGGCGTGAACTTTCGAAAAGCAATTCAAACCAGCGAGCTGCAAGGACCCACGTCGTACAGCTGCTTGACTGTGACGGCGCGCAACGACTGATTGTTGCTGTACTTCTTCTCCTTGGGAGATGCGCCTGCCCCGCCGCCTCCGTCTTGGCTGCAGTGGGCCATTTTCAAACGTGGATTGAATGTTTCGGTTGCAGATATCTCGCGCCGCCTGCAATAGTGCGCCTACGCACTCACCTGCCGGTAAAGAAGCCCCCGCCTCCAAACTGACTGGCACCTCCGTAGGCGTCCATGCTGCTGTGCTGTGTCCTCGCAACTGCTGTCTGCTGCTGTGAAGCAATAAGACAGAGCCTGGCTTTGCGCTGAGGACTGCAGGATCCTGGAATTGCTTCAGGCTTCTGTTTACAATACACAATGGCAATTGGTCTTTGCAAATGCGAAGTGGCAGCCCCAAAGCATGCGCATCACGCAAATAGCGACGCTACCTCGTTGTGCCCACCCCTTGATGAACATTTGTTATTTGTAGCCCCCTCAGGTCCGACACTCCGGACGGTCAACTCTGCAGAACGAAATAACGGCATTCCTGACTCAATTCACTCTCATCTTCGCACTCTACGGACACCACACTGCTAGCGGGCTCAGACAGACAGGGGCCAGTCATGTGCCGAGACAAGGTTCTCTTTTAACGCGGGGATGACGTCCCGTACGCCTTGACAGTGGACAGTGATGGCTGCTTCAATGCGCAGCTTGCGGCTCATTGTTTCGGCTCCCAGCTTTCAGGCGTCCTAAAGCTCAAGACGGCTACTGGTGGCAGCCTAAGCATCAGCATCCCCCCTGATGGCAACCCGCGCCGGCACAAGGTGCAGCAGCTGCAGCAGTTGACTGGGAGGCTGGGCACGCAGAACCAATGGTTTGAGGTGGACTACCCGCCTGGTGAGTATGCGCCATCGTGGCTCTGAACCCCTCCAACACATCCGGCACGTATCTCCTGGTGCATCAGTCTGCACCGCGTTGTTATTGCAGGACGTTGCGCTAGTCGACCAGAGCCGGCTGAACAGTGGTGTTGTGCTCCCAACGGTGCGAGTCAGGTCCTAGATCGGAGTGGGAGCAGCAGCTGAAGCGCAGCCTGAAGGCGCTGAAGGAGCGGAAGCTGGCGCGCAGCATGGGGGCGCAAAAGCTGCAGCCTGCAGTGCGGAAGCCGCAAGCTCGCTGCAGCCGTGCGACAGATGACTGCAATCGCAGGTATGTCACATCTTTCCAAAGTATATTGACCCCTGCATCCACACATGAGTCGTCGAATAGACAATCTGCCATGCAAATTGCCATGCCGGCACCGGTGTCTCATTGCGCTTGATGTCGACTCTGATGCATTGCAGGCACAGCGGCACAGGTTGAGGTCCAGGTGGGAATAGTGTGCATTCGACCGTGCACAGTATCAGTGAAAGTGTTCCTTCACGCGTCGAGCTCGCATTGTCATGGTCAGCATTGGATGTTGCAGTCCTGTGAGTGAGTCAGGCCGGTTGTGTGCCCCATGCAGTCCGCCACATGCAGCGCAGCCGCGGTGAGGCATGGCAAGCCAAACGGCGTGTGACACCTGTTCACAGCGAAGTAACGAGCAAACCTTGCTCGTATCGCTCGCTGAAGAGCGCGCCGCCGCCACCTTGGCATTGTGGGACCGCCTCTGGGAACGATTTGGGTCCTTCTTCTGGTGGACAACAGATGACGCGTTCTGTAGCCGCGCATAGTGACGCAGCAAGGGGCCTTGTAACGCTTTACCCATTAATCTTGCAACAACTGGATGCTGTTCCTAAATGTCGCGACATGTGGAGCTACCGTCGCGACATGTATGGGGCGCGCCATCCGCATGTGCGTCATTGGATATATGCGTCGAGGATGGTATTAAATGGGTCGAGTGCAGAACTGAGATCCTGGTACTTGACTAAATGATGACTTTGCAAGCCATCATTCTGCTCGAGCGCAAAATCTCGGTTGCACTGTTCCGGCTGAGGCTCGGCGCCGTCGCCGCCGCTGCCGCTGCACCCTCATTATATGATCGATTGAGCTGGGGACCATACTTCCTGCACCTCTCACAGGTCCAGAGAACGGAGGAATGCAGCAACGGCTGTGTGAGTCATGCTCTCCTTTCGTGCTGATCGAGATTGCTAAATGCGGACGCGCGGGTGCGACGGCCCTACCATGCCGAATTTATGGCGGGCTGCCAGGGGGATCCCGCCAGGTTGGTCGCAGAGGAGACGAGGCGGATTCAGCCGCACAACGACGAATCTTCAGGGCACAGTCTGACACGGCGAACACACATGAGCATCCCAAGTGTCGTACGGGCGATCTGTGTACGGGCCACAACTACCTCGTTGACACAGGGCCACACAGGCATGACCTGCGTCTCTCCACATCTGCCGCCAGAACATGCTTCCGAAGCACGAGTGTCGCCGACGAGTCATCAGCGCACGTAGTGTTGCGAATTGCTGCGCATCACAGGGTCCAAACCGAATTGGATTGCGAACTGCCCTGCTACTGTTCATCACAACTGATGCTCATGAAGCTCGCGCCTGAGGAACATCATGTCCTGAACACCGCCTGAGCTGCGTGGAGGCCCTGCGCACTCTATTATTCGACAGCGCGCTCACATCACGGGGCGCTTGCGGCCCAACAAATTCAGCCATACGTTGGCTCAGGCAGTTCCGGCATCCTTGATCATCCATCAGGGGATAGCATGGGTACATTGCAAGCCCGACAGCTTCGACATGTTGCGCCACGCGTCCCCAGATGCGGCAGGTGCGGTGTCAGTAAACCACTTTTTATGCCGCCGGATCCAGCCCAGGGTCTGTCGCAACGCCGCTGCAGCGCACTCTTCGATGGCCACCCACTTGCGCTCACATTGCAGGTGTGCCAGCCGCCAGCACGGATCAGCTGGGCCGCTGCGTGCGGCATCTGACCCGCAGCAGTACTTCGGTAGCGACGGGCGGAGGAAGGCAACATTTGCGGAAGCGTTCAAGCAGGGCCGGGATGACCCGATGGCAGCACGCCTGCCGTGGCAGTTCAGCTGGCAGCGCAATGAGCGCTCGCTCACATTCACAAATGAGGCCCGGGCACATCTGGTCAAGGTATGGTGGTGTATAGGAAGCGTCTGAGAAGCAGCCCTTCATCGGAGCCCAAGCATAAGCGTAGAAGCTGATGGGTCATGCTTGTGTGAATTGCTCGGTGAATAAATCAATTCAGGGCTTTGCCGCCAAGGAGCTTCAAATTCCACTGGAAGCGATGGATCGCCGCATCCAGGAGCTGGTCATGCTGCTGCCTGACCTGCCGACAAAGCTTGCCGTCATGAAGCCCGAGGTGGGATCATCAACCTTCTTCTGTGCACAACTTGAAGCACGAATAATGGCTGGCCCATGCAACACCCTGCCACGTGATCATGCACCTGGCCGTTCAAACTGCACTTCACGATCAAGCAGCTACAGAGATACTTGTCATCTTCTGGAGCTATGAAAGCACATGTCATGCAGCTAGAGAAGAACACATGTCATGCAGCTCACGACATACATGCCATGCGCTTGCCTTGCCTTGCGCTGAGCAGGCGGTGGCCTTCCTAGCGAGGGACACAAACGGCCTGGCACGCAGCCTGGTGGCACTGAAGGGCGTCTTCCCGAGCGCCGACGTGGCGGGCATGGTCGTGCGGCAGCCGGCGCTGCTGATGGAGCGGTCAGCGGAGCAGCTGGCCGCCACAGCAGAGCAGCTGCGACAGCTGCTGCCGGACTTCGACACCAACTGGTGGGAGGCAGTATGCGTACGCCGCATGAAAAAACATGAAGTGTTTTTGTGGCATTGCCTCCAAGAGATAAGATGCATTGTGATTTGAGCACGCCGCCGCGTAGCAGCTACGGCAGCTGCTGCCGGACTTCGACACCGACTGGCGGGTGTTATGATTAGCACCGCCGGGCCATCAGGGGGAAACATCACCTTTGGGCAGCAGTATCGCAGCATGTGCATGTGCACGCAGCAGACTGCGTCAATGTGCACGCAGCAGCGCTGCGTCAGCACCGCATCAAAATTTGCAACTCCACCACAGCGGCATCTGTCTGACAATCATTGCTCGGATGAAGGGCTCGGCCGCGTCCAGGCCGCCTGCAGCTGGTGCTCCTGTGGCTCGTGCCGGAATGGGCCATGATTGCGTGCAGCAGCAGCAGGTTGGTTTTCTGCCAAAGAACGTCGCAATCACAACAGCATTGTCGTCCGGCTGCAGGCTGGTGGAGCAGCACCCGCAGATCGCGCTGGATGTTGAAACCTTTGGCGAGACGCTGGCGGAGGCCCAGCGCATGATGCCCAAGGCCGACATTGGGCGCGCGCTGCGCACCAACCCCTCCATGATCTTCGGCTTCGAGCGCCGCAGCAGCATGATCCCCTATGATTCCTGACGAGCGGTGCTCGAGGAGGGTCGCGTTGCATTGCTGTGCAGAGGGCTGTGGAGAGAGGATGTCGAGAAAACCAATGTTGAGATGAGCAGCCGGGCAATCTGAGTGACTAGGCACCTGGGGTAGGAGCCCTGTTTGACAATTGGGATTTGGTTTTGCAAATCACATTGCTTTGTGGGTTGATGTTCTTGCCCCGCATTCTGAGTTTGCAAGCACTTTGTGCAGTCTCTACACATCTGACATCTGCCGGTCCTGCGCAGTTGGCGGTCCTGCCAGTCTCTGATAGCACGACTCCAACTTGGCAATGAACTGGTCCACATCTTCCTCGGTCGTGCCCTGCAGTCAGCGTTATACGCACTTGCTTTCAACCTGGCTCACAAGCAGAGCTCATGCAACGGAACAGTCCAGAACAGTCCAGGCAAGCCAGACTCAGGCAGAGCACCGGCGCACCAGAGCCGCGGCCGCCGTCAGGTACGGGACGGGGTAGCTGTGGAGCACGTACAGGAGCCGACTTCAATGCAGCAGCGCGATGCGTTCATGTGCCATGGAGTCCAAATGACGTGAAGGGCAACGTCACAGAGGTCACTATCACAGAGCACATTTCAGAGCCAAAGCTGCCCACCCGTCGATGTGGCCGCCATAATCTGCAAAGCTGTGCCCTGCCACCGTCTGCGACTTGCCCTGGGCGACCACCCTGGCGCCAGACACCGACCTGCAAGAGAGTGCACGACCCCTGTCAACATCAGAATCTGCGGTTTTTCTTCTTTAACATGGAATGCATCGTGCAACAACGAGAACCAGGGTGCCAGGCGGCAGGATACGAGTGTCCGCGCCTGTTGAACAGCATGGACCCAAGGTACGAAGGACCACTGTCGGCTGGCGGCTGCGCCGCAGCTGCCGCATCAGGCAGGCTGGACAGCCGCTGCAGGCTGACGCCTGTGGAGATGGGGTTGCTGGGCGTTGACAGCACCTGCTCGCCTGCAGTTCCGGTGCACCGGTGTCAGAATTCATTCGGAAGCGCCCGCAGGCGGCGGCCGCAGCACATGCCAACGCAACCGCTGCGAACGCAGGGCTTTTTCCAAGTGAACAACGTCATTGTGCAAGGTAGAGCAGATGCGAACTGAGGGCGCACCATTGCGCTCCGCAAAGGCCTGCAGCTTCGACAGCAGTACGGGAAACAGGGCCTCCCGTCGTCGAAGTGCCTCCTGCCAACCTGCAGCAGAAGCTGGAGCGGGACAGTCAGGACAGTCCATCAGGTCGATCCAATTCTCGCTCAGCCGCGTTTTGCAGGCCGACCTGGGAGTAATAAATGTACGAAGAACAAAACTCCCAGAAACTGGCCCAAGACGATGCGACACCAAGCATTGCCCACAGAGTTCCGGTACAATCATATGCGGCATGAGCGGCACACCGTGCGCCCCCAAGTGCAGCAGCGTTATGAGCAGGTCCAGGCTGGGCGACACGGAGGCGCGGCCAGGGTACACCTTGTTCACTGCCTCCACCTGCGCCAGCCAGAACGATTGGCGATTGGTGATACATTCGGAGTCTCGACCCGCCAATGGTTTCAAATTTGACATACTAACCTTCCTATTGATGACCAGAGTGTTGCAATTGGTGCAGGTTTCAGGCATTTGGCACGGCAGAGAGTGGAGGAGCGATTCGTAGCAGCACGGCACATGTGCCAGCCGCACACACACCAGCGCTGTGTTGTTGCGGCCAGCCGCCACTATGGCGCCGCCGACTGGCACCTGCGCTGGAGAAGAGCGCGCCGCTTGATGTGCTCAAGATGGCCAAAAGCCAGTCAAGATGAAAAGCGAATGACAGCCACACGCCTGACGATAGGCGATGCCGGTGAAATTCCAAGAGGTCCCGGTGAATATCACGCCAGCTGCGCAGGAAGGAGATCTCACCATGAAATTTTTGTCGGTGGACTGCACGAAGGCATCAACCCGGCCCTTGCGGCACGCTGATGTGACGAGCTGGCACAGGGCTGTAGACTGCGCAGTGCATCGTCGTCAGCCGAAGCCCAGGAGCAGCGAGCCACATACAGTGCGATCCACAGCACATACCAGGCCGGTGCAGCCAGGCTACATGATGACAGCGCAAAAAAAATCCGTCCAAACTGTTGAGGCGCTATATCGACAAGCACATTGCACCTGGACGCCGTACGCATTGTTGATGATGTGCGCGATGCCGTGCTCGCTGCACAGCTTGGCCTGAACAGGTGATTTACACGGGTGAGGTGCTTCACTGGAAGGCGCAGGACAGAGTGTGTGAATCAGATTGCAGCCAAGTGACATGTTGTACACGCCCATGCATGCCAAAGCCATGCGGTTGTGGATCTCAGACCGTCCCGCACCACATTGACGATGCGATCTGGGCCGCGCGGCGCAAAGCAGCTGGTGGTCGTCACGATGGCTGCGATGGCGCCGGCACCCAGCCGCTGTATCTGCAGCGATACAACACCATGATATGATACGCCGGATATCCTGAGCCCACTGGATGTGCTGCCATGCCTCCGTTCCAGACATCGATGCAAGGGAACCGAGGACCCACGAGCAGGCTGTGCGCCTGGCACATCGCGTACTGGGCGCAATAACGAAAGCAGTGCAGGCTGAGCACGCTGCGCAAAAGTCTGGACAGAGAGAGTGGCGCTGAAGAACGGTTTTCCGCTTGCCTCAGCGTCCAGGGCTGCCAGGTCGGTGCGCACTTCGTCGCCCTCCAGGCGGTTGGGTATTGGCACCGCCTCAAAGCCCGCCGAGACGATGGCCTTGAGGCACGTCTTCTGGTCGATGCGCGGCCACAGCACATACCTGCGGCATGAAGACATGAAAGGCACTGTGAGACTGCCCTGTGTCAAGTCATCTCAGGCACTCGATGGAAATTTGCCAAGCAAGACAACAGCTGCCCGCATGCACATGTAGCAGCCGTTGGCTACGAGAGCGGCTCGAGTGTCATGGCACGCCACCGCTCGACGTGGCTTGAGCGCGGGTTTCGTTTCCCTTGTGGATTCTGCCCCGATACCTGGCGTCTGGGCGGGGCAGGATGCTGCGCAGCGCCAGCAGCGTCAGCGTGAGCGCCAGCCCGGTGGCGACCGGCAGCACGCTCACGGCTCCTACTTCCGGCAGCCCGGCCAGCCGCAGCGCGTCCGCCGCCAGCAGGTTGGTGAGCCTCTGCAGCAGCGATGACCCCGCTGCCTGCACCGACGCATCAGCTCAGCGTCAGTATCAGAGGTCGTGCAGCAGTTGGCTTTGCTGCGGGCTGGATCGTGCTCAAGTTTCCTCCGGGAGCGGTCCGCCTGCCATCCTCAAATACAGCTCCAAATTCAGGCCTCAGCACGCTGCGCTGTCACCGTGCTGGCCTGCCTCGCCGCCAGACCCTTGTATTCCGTCATGGAGCACCTTGGGCTGCGGGGCTTCAATGTCGCCGAAACGGTTGAGCATTTTGCCGGCGCCAGATGGTGGAACATATGACCCTCACTCCGATAGGGTTTGTCAGTTTGCGAGAGAGCACCTTGGGCTGCGGGGCAGCCCTGTCGCCGGATCGCAAATACATGGTGGACTGCCTTGCTGCCAGTTTCTAGCCTCCACTGATTCATTAAGCGTAAACAAGCACCTTGGGCTGCGGGGCGGCGATGTCGCCGGAACGGCCGATGCCGTGTGCCAGGCCATAGTGCCGGCGCGCCACCAGCGGGCACGCCACCCGCGCCTCGCGCTCGCCGACACCCGCGCTGCCCAGGAAATTGTTGGAGTCCATTGCCCCTAGGTCCTGCAGACGCAGTGCTTGCATTCACCCGGCAGCGGCGTTTTGCAGTGAGGCGGTCATGCGTTTAGGCCATGATGCGGGGTGTGGCGGACGTGTGGTTTGGAGGTGCAGGTAAGATGAAGTCCGAGTGCATCAGTTTGCTCTTGTATCTGCGGCCTGCCTGGAGCAGCTGCTCGATGCTTGCGGCGTTCCAACCATGCTGCGGCAAGCGTCGCTCCGACAGCAACGATGTGACGAGCTTCTGCCGCTTTGCCAGAGCTTCGCAGCCCTGCCTGGCGTAGTTGGCCGGGATGAGGCTCCCCAGCAGGCCTTGAACCAGCTTCGGATCCATGTGTGTCTCCAGTCAAAGAAAGGACCGCGCGACGCAACGATTTAGGTCCTCGCCAGTCGCCTCCTGAGACGGCAAGCTCAGGCGATGAAGTTTCTGTCACGGAACTGCTGTACCGACACTGATTGGCCCTGCCATATCAGGAACTATATAAATGAACCAATATCTGCCGCTCGGTGTTGACGGGAATTGGGTCGGATTGTAAATCGCAAAGCGACTCTGCGGGTTGCTGATGCGGAAATTTGCAGGAAGCCACTCTCGACCGCAGGGCAGACCGCTTCGCAAATCGTGCTGATGAGCTCATTAATTCCGATGCAATCGGGACAGATGTGCCACATATCGGAAGCGGCGGGACGACCGGCGGAATCGATGTCCCCAAACGAGCAGAAAGGCCGGCTGGGCCGAATACACACAGGCACGCTTTGTCACAGAGCCGACTGTTGTCTCGGCCGCAAGTCTGGATAGAGAAAAGAGTGGCTGACCTGCTGGGTATGAGAGGGTCCGAGCGGCGGAGTGCAAATGGCACAGCCACCCCAGCTGTTTGACTGCGTGATATGAAGGTCACATGGGGTGTGGGAGCACGGCACTGCACAACATACATATCAATACCCGAGTCTAGCGCTTGAGGCTGCACAGTACAGATATCCAAGGCACTTGGCGGCAATGCGCCTTACAACATGCATGTCAATTCCAATTGCCAAGCCGGTATCTGCAGAATCAACACTTGCAATCCTGGCGGGGGTTCAGACAGGATGGCAGGCTGTGCAAGACTAGCCTTCAGGACTGTAAAGCAGAGGTGGCAGAATGTAGCAGTGTACTCGACAATTTACAGAGATGGGCGACATGCCGAACTTCGTTTCAATTCGATTGCACTGCAATAAACAGTTGAAGGGTCGGCCTCGAAATCTGATGGTGATGTCGGGATTGAGACCTGTGGTCCGGCAGGTGGCAGATTGCAGCTCCAGGTTGCAAATGCACAGTGCGGCAATCTTTGCAGTTGAGGAGGATTGAGGTGGTGCGACATCGCCCAGCTTACAGATTAGAGCCGGGCCTTCAAATACCTAGCGGTTGGGCTGCCGCCTTGCCCGCGAAAGGCTGCCCTAGCCATGGCAGCCTCAGCAGGGGAGGCAGCGCCCTACATGGCGTGCACTCCAAAAGAAGACTCATTCGAGGACAATGACGAAAACCCACAGGTCGCACTCGACCAGACAATGTCCAAAATCCCCAAGCACGTCACTCCAAAACCCCCCGCGGGCAGTTGCCCTATCTGCCGCGCGCGGCGCTCAGAACTGCTGCTGGAAGCCGTAACCCGGTGGCGGGGGTCCGCCGAAGGCGCCGGGCGGGGGCCCGCCATACCCTGGTGGCGGGGCGCCGAACTGCCCTTGGTCTGCAACGGCAACAGACGCGGCGCATCAGGAATCTGTCCAAAGGAATCAGTCTGGTTCAATCATACAAACAGGATGGGCTCCTTGATGCTGCAAGATGGGAGGAGGAGAGCGGCGCGCAAGCTGCCATGCGAGTCAGCGGCGGATGTTCAGCGCATTCCTGTCCGCCAATGCAGATGTGCACCGAGGCGGCGCACCTGGGGGCCCGCCCTGGCCGGGGCCCTGCGTGAGCATGAGCGGCGCAAGGCCGAGGTGTGCGTTGTTCTGTGCCGCATTGGCCTCGTTGGCCGCGTCTGCCTTCTTACGCGCCTCCAGCATCTCCTGTCGGGGGCAATGTTTCTTGTGTTACGATAGGAGCATCAGGAAGATATGCGTTGTGTTAGGAACGGATTGACCATATCAGTGTGAACAAGATTCACCAGACTTTGATCAGGCAGCAGGAGGCATCAGGTCCTGCGGCACCAGCACATAGGGCCAGGGAAGACAGGCAGCAGCGGCGGCTCCGCAGGCACAGACAAGCGGCAGCGCAGCGCACCTTGCGGTCTGCCATGAGCAGGTCCACATTGGTGGAGTACTGCCGCAGGAACTGGATAAGGTACGGGAACACAAAGTCCATGAGGCCGTGCAGCCATGCCACCTGCGCGGAATTGGCCACAGAATCGCAAGTAGGAAGCGCATACGGTGCAGCTCACCAGCAGCAACACCAGCAGCGAACGCATGATACATGAGCATGAAGCATGCGACCAAGACTATTTCTAGCTGGCCATCGAGACTGCCTCAGGGCGCCGCAGAGCTGATTGCAGGTTCTCAGCGCAAGCCCTCATACAACGTCAGCCCACCTCGAGGGCGACGTCGGGCTGGATGAGGTCGTAGCAGGTGAACAGCAGGGCGGCAAAGGACTCTTTCTCGCCCGCGTCTACGAAGAAGTGCAGCAGCTCCTCCGCTATGCCCTTGTCCTCGCTCTGCGCCGTCGTTTCCATCGCGTCCTGCCGTTGCAGAACAACAGGGAATGTGAGCATTATTACAACAAGCCAACACGCCTGCCGTCATCTGTGTTCGAATTGTCCGAGCCTTGAACAAGAAGAATCCATGCAGCGCAGGCGACTGCTGAATGTTGGCGTACTGCGCGGTAGCACTGCCCTGAGACCGTGACCCTTATAAATCCCAAACCCGGCGCACCTTGAAGAGGCGGTCCTGCTTGGCGAGCTCCACAGCTTTGCGCCAGCGCAGGTTCTTCTTGTAGATGAGCGCAGCAATGCGGCGGAACTCCATGAGGTCGTGCTTCTCCAGCTTGGCCGCCAGCGACAGCTGGTCGAAGTTGTCGTACGTCGTGACGCTCTCCCGCAGCGCCTGCGCAACCAAACATCATCGTCATTGTTCAGTGATGCCTTCTTGAAAGCCATTCTACACTGATGAGTAATTCGACAAGTGAGCACCCAGACTAGGTGACTATCTACAGTTGTTGTTGCTTGGGTCCTGGTGTAATGTGCACACGGAAGTGTACCAATCATCTGAGACGGACAGAAAGCAGGCGAAATGCGACTTGGCTGCATGACACATGAGCTGAACTAGCGTCGCACCTCGAAGTTGTCCTCCTCCACGAGCAGCTCGTTGACGGCCTCGTTGACGGCTGCCAGGTTGGTCTTTTGCACGGACAGCAGGTAGTCCTTGACCAACGGCAGGTTGTCCGTCTTGCGCAGCAGCAGCACCACCCGCGTGTGGTCCACCCGCGACTCCAGCACCTGTTTTGCAAGGTCAACGATGGATGCGTCAGCAGAAGATGTGCAGAGTTGCATGATGAAAGCACCACAACACTGTTGGCGCTATGCATATGGTGCTGGTGGTGCAGTGGGCTTGACATCAGCAGGTCAGACACATTGAGCCTGCTTGTGTGCCTGGAGCAGATCAACAAACCTACAAATGCAGGTGGCGGAAGCATCGACAGCCGCATGGGACCAGAAGCAATGCCCGCGCACCTTCAGCATGTCCACCAGCAGCGATGGATGCGCCGACAGGTAGAAGGAGATCGCCTTGTAGTACACCTCCACGTTGGACACCTGGAGGGTTTAGGGTTTAGGGTTTAGGCTGGAGTGCGAAAAGGAGAAACGTTAGTTGGATATTGCCCTTGGTTCAGAACTCACACCACAGCAGCGGGAGACCGCCAACGAGAGAAGGCTGATCGAGTGGCAGGCACATGCCGAGCTGGCTGGCCATGCGAGGTTTGCAGCACAGCGCGCAAAAGCAGCTCTTCCACCGCATCCAGCAGCCTGTGAAAGAGACAGAAAAATCTGTGCGCTATTGAACGAGGGCCCGCGCCTTGACCAGGACGTCCTTGAAGTGGCTGTGCTCCCAGGCGGTGGGCGAGTGCGCGATCATGATGAGCGCGGCGTTGTCGAACTCGTCGTACTGCACGTACAGGAACACCAGCTCCGCCCAGTGGTTGTACTCCTCGCACACCTGCAGGGACGCACGACACAGAAATGTCATTCTTCAGTTTCTGGGAGTCAATCTTCAGGTCTTGGGCAACAGTAACGTGAGCTTTGCAGCCGGAGGTGTCTCATGGGTGAACATCAGCAAGGACAGGAGATGGCAGATGGCATGAGAGCAGAGGCACTCGGGCCTCATATCGAAATGCTGCAGCAGTGCAGCGGGCGCTTCTTCGAGGCTGGGAGCGGGGGCGCACCCGGATGAGGCGCGGGATGTTGATGCGCGCGCTGAACAGCTTCAGGTGCTCCATCAGCTTCTCCGGCTTGTACTTGGCGTACAGGATGCCCAGCTCTGCATGATTGCAAACATTAATCAAGTTTCACCTCAGAGCAGGCTACATTGAAGGTGGCCAACCCTGCACTGCCTCACCACCCTACCGGCGTCAAACATGGCTGAGCCAAGCACGATCTATCTGTATCCAAGCTACCGCAGCGAACATGAAAATGTACACTTGAAGGCATTTCATGCAAGTTGCCATCGGGGCGCGATAGTGGCGCAGCAGCAGGGTTTAGGCTGCGCACCGGTGAAGATGCCCATGTGGGCGCGCTCCAGGCCGATGCCCGACTCCATGAGCGTGATGAGCTGCTCGAAGAAGCCGCGGCGCTGGTAGAAGTCCGACACCTCCTCCAGGTCGTCCGCGTTGATGATGATGTTCAGGCCGCACAGCTGCGCCAGCCGGAACTCGCCCTCCTCCACGCACGCGTAGCACACCTGCGGCAAGCGCATTCAGGGTCGCTCAGCAACTTATCGAAAATCCTCTCTCCTTGGAGGAGGAGATGTTGCTACGCGTTTCAGTTCGTGACAGCATCCGCGGCAATGCTCACTTGAGCACATCAGCCTCGAGAGGCTTTGGCTGCTGCGGGCTGCTGTGTCAACCCCCGTCCACGTGTTGATGCAAGAGGGCATCGTGTGCGCCATGACTTGGCAGCGAGAACGTCCAGGAGCAAATGGAACGAGATGTGGAACAGGCGGCAAACCTCCTTCCAGGTGCGCGGGCTGTTGGCTTTGCGGGCGGCGTCGACCGCTTGCTGGAAGTGGTGCAACCGCACGAGCGTGCTCGCCAGGCGGCCCCAGTTGGGGATGTGCACAAAGATGATGCGCGCCGCCTCGTACAGCTGCGCCTCAAAGCACCTGGCCAAAGAGGGATTACCGCATCAGCGCGATGCACCTGCAAAGATAATTCTAGCTGATATGTCGGGCTCTGTCTCACAGTCTGATTGCGGTCACATCCTGCAGCAGGACTGGTGCTAACAGTCGCATGACAGATCAGAGCGCGGGACTGTCTGGACGCACGCAGTCCCCACGCCAAAGGCAGATGAACAATGTCGACCCAGACGGGCGCAGTGCACGCACCGGTCGCCGGCGGACTGAAGGTTGGCCTGCTGCGCGCCGGAGATGAACTCCTCCAGCGGCCCCAGCTGGCCGGTCTTGGCGTAGGCGAACACCAGCTCGCTGTCCACCTTGGAGTCCTTCACCTTCTTGCGCACCATGAGCAGGAACTTGACCAGCTCCTCGTACGTGTCCGCCTCCGCCGACTTGGCGATCACCTCCAGGTGCCTACGGCGCACGTCGAGATGCGGATCGAGGTGCAGACTCAAGGAAGGTGACCTTTCCTGTTCATCTTGTCTTGAACCACATCATGGGCACAGAGATGCCGCCCTTGAATCAAACACTGCTGACCAAGCTCCACACAACTTCACTAGCGGTCTCCAACGCACTGCGCCACCAAGCATTTTGGCGCACCTGGAGGTGTCGTTGGCACGCAGGTAGCAGTCTATGGCGTCTGCCACGTTGCCGTGCTCCAGCTGCGAGTGGCCCAGCTCCGACCACACATCCGACTCGTCCACCTGCAGAACGGCGGACAAAATTCAATCAGGGGAGCAGGCGGAAACACAATGGCTACACGTTATACACGAATTTGATCACTCCAAACATCTCGAGCTTGTCGGAAAGCTCGAGGCAGACACAGATTGCCAGGAGGACGAGAGCCAAAGCTGGCTGAAAAGTATGTGGTGCGCACCTTGGAGGCGTACTCGTGGGCGCGGTCCAGGTCTTGCACGTGCTCGAGCAGCACCTTGATCGCCAGCACCTGTTGCACACACAAGGCGGGCGATTAGCGAAGCCGAATGACATGTGCCAGGGTGCATGCGGCGCTGCATCACCGGCGGACCTGCAGAGGCGTCGTGGATGCGTTGCGGCAACAGCATCGCATGTGGATGTGCAGCCACGCAGTGTACACAAAGCAGCACACACCTGGAGATTGAACTTCTTGTAGATCTCAAAGGCCTCCTCGAACATCTCATACCCGACGGCGATCTCGCCGACCGCCGGGCCGTCAAAGTTGTCCAGGCGGTGAATGTAGTCCTTCACCCGCGACTTGTCTGACTTGATGGCCGTGATGATCAGCAGGTTCTGCAGCCAGATAGAATCACTGTCTTGAGGCACCAAGCCTGGTTGGATCCTGATGGAACCCTATTCAACAGAAATGCGCATGTGCATGCACGCGACATGGAAATCCGCGAACAATCGCACAGGCGACCTGATCGATTTTAATTCTCTGCGTTCACAACAAAGGTTCTCTGTGTTCACAGAAAAGTTGCCAAGCACGAGCGCAGACCTGCAGGTTGTGGTTGTTGGAGAAGGAGGAGGACTGCAGCACGATCTTCTCCAGCAGCTCAATGAGCTCCGCCTGCAGGTTGGCCGCCATGAAGGCCTTCACCGCCACGCTGACCTGCTCCGGGTTTTTGCTCTCCGGCAGCGCCGTCGACACCACCTGCATTCACAATAGATGCCCACGACGGTGTCAGGACTTGCTTCAGGGGACCAGAATAGCAGTCAATTCATGCCAAAACACAGGTGTGGGCGCGTCCACAGTCAGACACTGCAGGCACGCAGCTCAGGTGGAAAACATGCAGCTCAGTTGGTAAGAAGGCATTGCGCAAGTGCAGCTCTCACCTGGTCGATGTGCTGTCTGCGGTAGCGGTTGTCGTCGCTGAGCACCTTGGCCCACAGCTCCGGGTCCTGGCGTTCCGACACAAACCGGGCTTGCAGCTTGAACAGCGAATTCCTGCGCACCAGGAATGCAAGCAAACGTCATCATCGTGCTTGCGAGCAGAGCATGACTGTCCCAGTACTTCTGTCCGCAACGACAGGCGCCAGCATCCTGCAGCACAACGGGCACCGAAGCCTGCACCTGCGGCCACAATCAGGTGATGTAGGCAGGCAAGCTCTATGAGAGTGCGAGGTGTGGCAGGTGTAAAGGCAGGGGTCGATGGGTGTGAAGGGGCATTGCCAGAGGCGCACCGGTTGGTGCAGTCGATGAGGGCGTCATCACACTGGCCGCGCTTGTAGGCAACGCAGGCGAGGTGCGGGTCGCGCTTCTCCGCATACTTGCCCACCACCAGGCTGTCGTAGAAGGGGTTGGTCGTCAGGAAGTGCTCCGGATTGTTCTGCGAGTCGATGATGATCTTGCCCAGTGCGTTGTGCACGTGCGGGTCCTGCGGCACAGAGGAGTCAACAGTCCGTCAGCCAGGTGCTCAGCAGCAGAACATGTTGGGCTTGCAGACAGCTGGACAGCACGACATCCACCCCTGGCTTTCGCTCCGAAAACACTTCTCTTCTTACCACCACCGCAAAGCCGCACAGCAAGTGCACCAGCAGGACAGCAGATTGTGCAACAATCCTCCACAATCGGCAGCATGCGCACCTGGCTGCCCTCGGAAACGAGGTGCTCCAGGAAGGGCGACAGAAGCTTGAGGCGGTTGCGCTGCTCCACCTCCGCGCAAAGGCGCTCCACCGGGATGAGCGACCGCACAGACAGGATGAGGTTGTTGACGAAGTCGTCCGGCGCCTCCGCGTCCAGCAGCGCGCCCACCACCTCGGGCGCGCGCGCCGGGTTCACCTGCACATTGGGTTTAGGATCATGAGCCTTGCAGTAGGTGCTGCTGAGCATGCACGGCAACGCAAGTCGAAATCAGCAGTGGCTGCTGAGTGGTAGGCGGCCAAAGCTGCATGCAGAGCAGGTGTGCGCACCTTCTGGACGTAGCCCTCGATGTAGCGCAGCATGTTGTTGGTGTACAGGTACTGCGTCAGGTCGCCGACCATGTCGAAGCGGTCGCACACATTGATGAGCGGCCTGCCAAATCGAGACCGGACCGCTGTCAGACTTCTGAAAGCAGACGGCCGTGCACCAAAGCAGTACCTGTCACACGGGCAGCAGTGTCCACCACGCCGGACACCAGCTTAGAAAAGCTCAGCTCAAGCTATCACTGCCGCCGTGTGCTGAAAAGTCACGAGCCTGTTGTCAATGAACCCACCGTGCGTCAGGCAGCTTGGCATCCATGAGGAAGTCACGTGTGCGCTCCGGCGGGTAGAAGTTGGACTCGCGGGTGATTCGTTCCACCTCCTTGATCTGCTGCGTCTTCGCCGCCGCCTCGATGTACTTGTAGTGCACCTGCAGGTTGCCGCGGCGCACACATGCTGAGCCATGTTCTGTCAGCATGAGAAACGACCATCGCAAATCGTTCAATCCAGCTAGACCAGACGGCTCAGCAAGGCCTGCGCCAAGAAACAGGGTCTCCGCGTCTTTCTGATTCCCAAAAGCCAGTCAGTCAGGCGCTCAGACGCACGTGCAACCCAAAGCACGTGAGATGCTGCACCTGTCCCAGTCAAAGACAACCTCCAGTCGAAGACAACGAGGACCCACCTCCGGGTCCTCGGAGAAGGCGAGGTAGGCGCCCAGGTAGTAGTACAGGCCGTTGTAGGAGTTGACGCCCTCCAGCAGCGCGATGATCTTGTCCGCGCCCAGCTGCTCGGTGTACTCCTTGGCGATTTGCACCACCAGCTGCAGGTTCTGCGCCATGTTGCTCGCCAGCAGCTCCTGCGGGTATTGGTGCAATCGCCTTCAGCTTGGTATGTGCATGGAGAAGTTGTATGCACTAGCAAACACAGCAATCTGCAGACGCGTTTGGCTCTGGTTGCACACAGACAGACGGAGTTGCAGGTGCTGTCAGACAGGTGTTGCGGCTGCTTCTAGCAGCTGGATGCGGGCATGGAAGCTGCACCTTGAGGCACTCCAGCGCCCACTCCGCGGACAGCGACCCAAAGTATTCGATCAGCTGCTGCGGGTCCATCGCGTGCGTGTTGACGACCACGCGCTTGATGTCCTGCAGCCAGGAAGGCATAGTGCGATGAGCAAACGTCAGCACGGCTTCATGCACGCATGAATCTGCAGCACAGTGGATGAAGGTGTCAAACGAGGACACTAAATTCATCAAACAGCGAACTGCTGAAGGGCTCTGCCACGGTATTGAGTTGAGTCTCCGACCTCTCCTGGAGCCACGAGATTGATTCGAGATCATGGGCATGCACAGCAACTCGCCTTGAGGTCGGTGTAGTGGCGTAGGGCGCGCATGTACAGGCCGGCCTTCTCCGACAGCTGCGCGATGCGCGGCCGGTCGTAGTGGTGCAGCGTCTCGTTGGCCAGGATCGCGTCCGCCACTTGCGGGTTGGTCACCAGGTTGATCTCCAGCAGCTGCGCGGTTTAATCAATGGCATAAGGAACCGAGGCCCTTGTGGTATGTATCTCCCGCTGTGCATGCAGCAGTGCAAGATCGCAGGTGCCTACGGACTGCTTCGAAACAAGCGCTGCAGCCATGACCCCATGCCACGGAGGAGCTGTCGCCAGCTGATTATTGATTGCCACCCGCTGCACCTTTGTCTGCAGCATGGCGTGCTCAGGCTTGTCGTCCTGCAGCGCGTCCAGCAGGAACGCCGTGGCCTCCCGCACGGCGTTGCGCTGCAGCACAGCAACCAAGCTTCAGCATCATCATCAGTCTGCAGCCTGCGAAATTGAAAATCAGCCCAGCAACCACAGACTGCTGCTGCATCTGCAGATGGATGGCATCGGGCAAATTGCAACCGCGCGCCGCACGCCTCCTCCATCCCTGTTCACCCTCAACAGCGCATCAGCAGCTCCCGCAAGTGCACAGTGCACAAACCTGCAGGAACAGGTCCGTCATGGTGTTCAGGTCGATGGGGGGCCCTGGCTGCTTGGCCACCATCTTAGCGAGGTTGACGGCGGCCTCTGGGTTGTCCATCATCATGCGCTGCATGAGGTACAGGTAGTCCGGCTTGTAGCCGTTGGCCGTGCTGTACTGCACCATGTTCTCGAAGTCGCCCTGCGCCGCGTAGCCTGCATGCAGACAACATCCTATCGTGCATAAATTTTCACACACCGTGATGTGCCCTTGAATTCCGGCGGAAGCAGAAGCGGCCTGGTACGAGGCGCGCTGCCTGCGATGCTGCTTGCCGTGCAGCGCCGCAGGACCGATCTGCAAGTAGCATGCAAACATATACAAACAGAAGCCGTTGCGTGTCCGGTAGAGCTTTTCGGTAGAGCTTGTGTAGCGATGCATATTCACATGCAGCTGAGCATTTGCATCGTGTTGGGCAGAGGGGCTGTGAAGGCGCACCTTCGACGACCTTGACGGTGGAGCCGGTGGACTGGTAGCAGGCCAGCGCTGTCGCCTGGTCGCCGGCGCCCTTGAATAGGTCGCCCAGCTCCTCCGACGGCGACAGCTGCGCGTGACAATGGGGCACTTTTTGAGTGAAGGACTCTTCTAAATGTAGCCATGGTGCTGTCATAGGCGCGTGTTCCCTTCATCCCATCTTGAGACTTCATATCCGCTGCTCGCAGTGCGTGCTGCTGTACGCCTTGCTCTGTCTGGATCTAGAGGGTTGAATCTGGAAATTTTCGGACATACGCCACCTCAAGCAATCAAACCCACCTTGCCCTCCTTGAACCAGCCGTCCAGCAGGTGCTTCTTGTTCTGGCCCATGACCAGGCGTGACAGCTCCACGGACTCGAAGGCGTTGAGCTGCCCCTTCTGCAGCAGTGTGCCGAAGTACACCAGCAGCGGGTTGGTGGTGCCCGGCTGCGCGGGCACCTGCTTGAAGCGCTCAATCGTCTCCTTCGTCCGCAGCGCACCCTGCAGGAGTGGACGAATGCAAAATCGAATCCCCAGATCGATTTTTTTGCCCTGCACAGTAGGCCTGCAGGCATGTATGTGGGCAGCCTGTAGGAACGTGTGTGGCTGGCATCGTGTGTATACCATGTGCGCTCAAAGGTGCATGCCCTCTCGAGATGCATTTGTCAGCCACCCAATTCAGACAGCGTGGTTCCCAACCCCCAATGCGATGCCCAAAGATTCCAGGGCCGCACCATGGGCGACGCGGCGGCGGCCTCCGCGGCCTCCTTGAAGGAGCCCTGGTTGAACAGGCGCTCGAAGTTCTGCGCCACCAGCGGCTCTGCGCCCGGCAGGTTGCCGCGGTTGGCCAGCGTCAGCGCCAGCTCCAGGTTGCCCAGCTGCTGGCTGACAAATGGCACCATGGTCGCCTCGTTGACCGTCGCCAGCAGCACCTGGCCCCGCCTGCCGGGGCGGCAAGTGGCGTTGTCAGATGGCATAGTAACGTATCGAGCTGTCCATCGCTTTCCCTCCAGCAGGGAGACCAGAGTAATTGAGAATGCCTTCGTCCTATTTGTGGACTGGTGTGTGTGCAGTGCATTGATGCACCAGCGTGCAGTGCATTGATGCACCAGCGTGGAGATGAGTCTTCTCCTATACAATCATGCATGATGACGCCTTGACTATGCAACAGCTTTGTTGGCAGCAACAAGCACCTGTTGATGGCGTAGAATCCGCCGGTGGAGGGCGAGTTTGCTGTCAAAAAGATGGGGTCCGGCGAGATGCGGTTGCGGTACACCGCGGTCGCCGTCTCCAGGTCGTACACAAACAGCAGGCCTGCAGACCAGTGCATGCATGGCATGGGCAGGTCGTCCTCCGCATTCGGCGCCATCGACAGACAACGTTCACAGTCGGTCATCACAGAATGCTGCTTGCAACAGGCATCAGCGTTTAGCACAGAGGGGAGGACTTGGCATGTGATCAACAGCAGAATCGCACCCAGCTTGGTGATGACATACACCAGGCCATACTTGTCGCTGATCTGCATGGCGACCGGGAAGTCGTCCGCAAACTCCGGCGGAAAGAAGAGCTCCGCATTCTTCTTCAGCGGCGGCGTGCCTGCGCGCATCACAATTGCTGCTCAAATCGCCGCTCCGGCTCCACGCTGACGTGGAGCATTCCCCAGCTTCCTCATGCAGACCGCCTGGTATGTTTCTGATGCAGCTGCAACCCCAGATGGATGTCGCTGGGTGCAAACGCGAGACAGCCGCCCAGAGCAGCAAAGGCGACCGCTATCACCTGCCGGGGCGCCCAGCTCGATGACGTGCAGCTTGGACGTCAGCGTGCCGTTGGCGTACGTCTTCTGCGCGAAGGAGATGACGGTGCTGGGCGCAGAGCGGCCAGCAGCCTTGATGGTGGAGAATGCGGCGGCGTGCGCCTCCAGCGCCTGCGACCGCTTCTGCTCCACCGAGTACAGCTGCATGAAGCCCTTCACCAGCTGCGGCCTGTTCACACGTACAAGGCGCCAGGTGATGGTCTTGTTTGAAATTTACGTCACTATGCCATGAGGTCGCCGCAACTCAGAGAACGAATGCAGCATGCATTGCAGAAACAGCAGTTACGACCAGAAAGAAGACGCACTTCTCCGGGGAGCCGGGCGCGATGCCGATGAGCACCGACCACTTCTCCTCCGCATCCACGCGGTAGTTGATGATCTGGGTGCCCTCCAGGTTGGCGGTGCGGTCAAACACCTTGACGGGGTCCGACGTGCCCTGCGTGTATGATGTCGTTTCGCGTGACCGCGCACAAAATGGCAGAGCTCTGCTGCGAATGCCTCTGCCTCCTCAAAGCCCTGCATGCATGTCTTGGTTTCGTCATAACGCACAGTCACACGCAGACACACATGCTACCAGCAATCTGCATTGTATGAACTAGAGTGGAGTGAAGTCACAGGACACAGAAAAGGAGACTCACGTTCATGTCCCAGTGGAAGACGGCGGAGCCCGTGACGAGGCCCAGCTTCGTGCTGGAAATCCACTTCCAGAAGACGACCTGCTCCGGGATGAGCACGGACTTGAGCTTCTGCTTCGCCTCCAGGTTGAAAATCTGCAGGTTGTCGCCACTGCCGCCGGCGCTGGCTGCCTTAAGCGCGATGATCTTCGACACCGGGTTCATGATCGCCGAGTCCGCCGTAATGGGCCGCTTCATCGGCTGCGTCGGGTTCGCCAGGTCTACGATGATGACGGAGTTTGCAGCGCCCGTCTCGCGCACGCAGATGCTCTTCTCCGACTCCATCGTGACGTTCGTGAACGTGACATTTTGCGGGCTGACTCCCGACTCTGTGAGCTGCGTTCTCGAACAGCGACGCGGTCAGGCATGACGAAGGAGTTTGTTGCTCAGCATTGTCAGTCAACTGAAAGTTGGCCATCAGCACCATGCTGTGATGTACATCCACTCGCCACACCGCCGCATGCAAAAGATGTGAGCAGCTCGTACATGCATGCCAAAGCTGCGCAGTGGCGACCGGGAAAGCCGTGCCATGGGTTTCGATCAGATCTTAAACGTCATGTGTTGCTGTGCTCGGTGGTACGTATGCCTGCCCGACTGCCTGCACGAGGGCTGCGATCCCTGCAAATGATGTGCGGCGGCAGGCGCCGAGAGTTGGCAGCCCCCAGGCAGCATTGAAGAGAGAGTGGCCATTGTACTCACGTTGAGAGTCTGAGTGAGCTTGATTGGAGCTGTCGCTGCACTCATTGTTGCGACCGTTCTGGCTTCTCCCACTCAGTCCTCTGCGCTGTGGCCAAGTGCACTCCGCGTCTCCTGGTCACCGCGGAGGCAAGTTGCGCCAGCCCCTCGCCTTGCTGATTGCTGGCCTTAGGCGAGGGCGGCCAAGTCTGTCCGGTCACAGAGATCCTGCGACGGTCGCGAGCTTTCACGGGATGCGCACAGCGCCGGAGCACTACGGAAGAGTGGTATACAGTGCCCTGTGATGTCCAGAGCCTTGCACGAGCCTGCAAGAAGCCGGGACTAGCGCTAGATTCCCCGAGTTCTCCCGGTTACGTATAAATGAGTCATTGACCAGTTTTATGCCGTTCAAGTCCTGGGACTCCAGAAAGTCTTTGCGTGGGTTGAGCAACGCATCTGGAAAATTGCATCTGGCTGCACTTGTCCTGCGGTGCCGAATTCTTGCGCTTTAGATAAGTCTGACAATCCAGATCGACAGGAGTGCGGTTGCCCTACATCTGCCCTTGCCTAAGCGCAGTCAGGAAGTCCGGAAGTGCAACATTAGCATAGCTCGCAGCTGGCTCCCAAATTGCAGATCCTGGTCGAGCCGGTGTCACCAAAAGTGCCATATCCATCCCCGAGTCTCGGTTCTATGCGAAAGTCAGTTCGGTAGAAAGGGAGAAGTGGCAGAGACGCACTTTGCATGGCTGACCTGCTGAAACTGATCAGGTGGGCTACCCACGTATACCGCATTTTGCGCTTGTGCCTGCACCTTCACCAATGCGGCGCGTGCACGCACATTATATGGTGGTTTGAAGGACGCTGAATAGAAGCTTGACGTCGATCGCTGGCGCACAGGGAACCGAAGACCTTCAGGCCGAAAAAGACAACCCCCGCCGGCAGCAAGGTGCGCTGCCGGTCACACAACGGTGTCTGCACCTCCACGAGAATGTCTTCATGTGTGTGCTTTCATCAGCTGACGAAGCTTCCATCCGCAGGGCCTGACCCTCAAGCGGCACATTGAGGCGACCCTTGGCAGCGGGAACATCCGGGAGGCGGTGCGGCTGCCGGTGGGCGAGGATCTGTGCGAGTGGCTTGCGGTCAACACCGTCGACTTTTACAATGCCATCAGCGTGCTGTTCGGCACGCTGGATGAATTCTGCACCGTGCACAGCTGCTCGCTCATGACCGCGGGCCCGAAGGTGGGTCAACATGCAGTAGCGGCAATGTGTGCAAAAGCGATGCAGATATGCACTGCATGTCAGGGCATGCACTTGAAGGACAGGATACTGTGCTCCAGCGACGTCGATGAGTGCTCATGCTAGGCATCGACGCCACCTCACACCGTGCCAGATGCGCTGCAGTACGAGTACCTGTGGGCGGACCAGAAATACAGGAAGCCGGTGCGGCTGCCGGCGCCAGAGTACATCAATGCTCTCTTCGACTGGCTCGAACTGCAGGTGCGATGTCATGCGAATTGGCAGGATCTTTGCATAGAGCAAGCCTTAGGGTTGAGGCCGTTTTTCTCATGCACTGCGCTGATTGTGCAAGAAAGGGCGCGTATCTGGGCAGTTAGCCGTCCACAGCACATCAATGTCCCAATGCAAAGTCGTCGTGGCGCAGCTGGACGACCCGGCGATCTTCCCGCAGCAGTACGGCGTGCACTTCCCGCCGAACTTCGTGGACGTGGTCAAGGTCATCTTCAAGCGCCTGTTCCGGGTGTACGCGCACATCTACCACTCGCACTTCAAGAACGTGTGCAGCCTGGGCGAGGAGGCGCACCTCAACACCTGCTTCAAGCACTTCATGGCCTTTGCCCAGGTGCGCTTGTTTCGAGTCGGCGGCAGGCGTCTTCAGCGTCAGCTGTGCAGACATGAATTTTTCAGAGTCAACACGCGAGCACACTGCAGACAATTCCCCTTTTCAAGGATATCTGGCACCTACCGGCGGCGCACTTCTACTTGTGCAGGTGTTCGAGCTGATCGAGCAGCGAGAGCTAGCGCCGCTGCAACAGCTGATCGATCAGATGGTGAGGTAGGTGTCAGCAGAGAGGAGCGTGGGACGGCAGGGCCGTTGAGAGTGCGGTTTCCGCAGCGAGGGACCGCCAAATGAGGGGGATGGCTCATTTAGTCTAGTCACTCCTAAGAAATGAGATTGTAATACCAGCTGCGTTGCAACACAGACACCCAACTGCCGAGCCCTGCACTTGCTGGAGCCGTATATTTGGTGTCCAACATTCCCCCCTGCCACCTTGTCTTCTGCCCGTTGGCGACTACGTGCATCGAGTGCATGAGTGCCAAGCACGTCCTGCAGCTGCGCAATTGTGGCTTTTGTGCAGGCATATCGAAAATTGCAGAGGTCTGCTGTGATCCCACGCCCAAGATTTCCGACCGCAACGGCCTTCAAGCCGCAAAGCTTTGTTCGCATCAGCAAGGGGATTGCGTCGACTCTGGGAAATTCGCACAGCGTGTAGCAGCTGCAGTTGCTGCACACCATGGGGGACAGCTTTGATTTCAGCTCCATCCTGCAGAAGATGGCATCGGGCGGCAGCCAATCGCAGCAGTCGGTGAGCGTCAAACCAGCTGGATTGCTCAGAGTGGTCCTGATGTTCTGCTTGCTTCTGCCCAGGTCCAACGCTACTGCTGGCATGTGTACTGCCAACATGTGCTGCTGTGCCTCAGGTCGCCTGACCGTCTTCAATGCAGGCGGCCGGATCGCCATCAGCTGCAAACAGCCAAGGCGGGCCGGCGCGCAGCGCCTCCAATGCATCGGCCAGCAGCCTGCCGCCGCAGCGGGCGCAGCGCACGGGCAGCCCGGCGCTGGCAAACTGGGACGGATCACTTATGGGCAGCGCCCACTCCAGCGCCGTCAACGCCGTGGCAGCAGCCGCTGCTTCAGGTAGTCATGGCGAGCGTCTTGCGCATGTCCATCAGGCAGCAGCTGCCCCAGCAGATGCTTGGCGCAGCATCAGCACTGGCACCTGCCAACCCACATGCTTGTGGCTCGTGCACAGGAGGCAGACAATCGACGCTGCAGCAGCAGGGCAGGAAGCCGGTGGGGCGGCCGCTGCCGGGCGGGCAGCGCGTCAGCATCGACGTCGACGAGCGGCCGTCGCCGCCGCCGCAGCTGGAGGTGCAGCCCATCACGATGTACAACACGGAGCCCACCCTGGAGCTGCGACGATTCGTAGCTGCCAGCGCCAGCTACATCTGCTATGGACTCAAGGCGGGGCAGCTGCGGGTGCTGCACCGCGCGACGGCGGCGCGCGCGCTGCTGCGCGGCCACACCGCCCCCGTGACCGACCTCAGGTAGGAGCGGCACTTGTAAATAGTATTGAGTGAAATGGAACATACTTCATATGCAGCTTGAGAGCTACTCACTTCGTAACACATCCTGGGTGTGAGGGTCGAAACCACCTGTACCTGTGCCGCGCCGCAGCTTCTTCCTGGGCTCGCAGCACGTGCTCGCCAGCACCGCGCGGGACGGCCAGCTGATCGTGTGGCACGTCAGCGAGGGCGGCGACGCAACGCTCACGGGGCAGCAGGCGCTGGCGCTGCAGCTGCCGGCCGCCGAAGGCGGCGCGAGCGCACGGCTGGCGTGGCACCCCTCCTGCCAGGACGTGCTGTTCTTCACCGCGGGCGCCCGCGTCCTGGCGGCGCACATCTCCGAGCTGACAGCTTCGGCGCAGCAGGTGAGCCGGACCGCGCTGCATTTTTGCCTGCATCGGCGGCACACTTTGAGGGACCGCCTTCAGGCAATTGCTGCAACGTGTCCAGGAGTCTACCGCTGCAGAGCGTGGGTGCACATATATGCAATACGCATGGACTTCTGTCCCTGTGCGCAGGTGGATGTGGACATCAACGCGCTGCCGCCGGGGCTGGTGTGCCTGCCGCCCGGCAGCAACAAGGCGGCGCTCACTAGCATCGCAGTGTCTGGCGACGGCACGCTGCTGGCTGTCGGCAGCCCAGACGGCTGCGTGAGTTGCCTGTTCTTTGCTGACTTGGACCGTCCCACATTTCTTCTTGCTGTATGTGAACTCGCACTCGTTGCTGAAGCTGTTGTTCTGATCCTGTGACACTCCGATCTGCGGATGTCGTGGAGCCACCAAGACCGGTGCACACCCAGAGCATCGTGCATTCCGCGATGTGCAGGTGCACCTGTGGCGGCTGCCGCAGCTTGGGGCGGATGCGGACAGCAGCGCCGCACTGGTGGGCAGCGTGCAGGCGCTGCCGCCAGCGCAGTGCGTCGACAGGGCGCCGCCCGGCACGCTCGCGTGGACGGCGGTGCCCGGCGCCGAGGAGCGCCCCCTGCTGGTGGCCGGCAACGCCGACAACTCGCAGCTGGCGCTGTACGGCCTGGACACAGACGCCTCGCAGCTGCAGCTGCTGCAGGTGAGCGAGCCGGCCTGCCTGGCTTGGGCCTGCCTGGCTTGGGGGAGCATAAACAGTCTGCTGGTAGTGCAATCTGAGTGCAGGGCCAAACAGTCCGGGAAGGCGCATTCCGCGGGATGGGTGCGGGAGACTAGCAACTGGCATTTGTGCTGTGAAGGCTTGTCAGATGAAAGAGTGAAAGGATGTGTGGCGCCGCGTGGACCAGGTGGTGAGCCTGCAGAGCAGCGACCCGGGCGCGTTCTTCAACCACCTGCTGGCGGAGCCGAGGGCAGGCATCGTGGTCCTGGCCAATGCCAAGCGCAAGGCCGTGTACACTCTCCAACTGTCAGGTGCATCTGGGCTCGAGTTATGCTGGTGCATGGTCAGACGGGTTGCACCGAGCGACGATCTTGATGCGACTGACATTGGCAGCATTGTCACGTCTCAGCTTGTTGCTCTTGCCAGTTAAACTACCTGATTATGCTGCCTGGAGGCACCGGCGAGGGCAGCCAGGCCGCTTTCGACTACTTCACCGAGTATGCGGTCACAATGCCGGTGCTCAGCTTGGCGGCGGTCTCGGAGCAGCTGCCCCCAGGCGCCGACCTGCAGGTAATTCATATATTGCCCTTGCACTGAAGCTTCTTGGAGGGCTAGCTGATAGTACCACGTGCAGCGCGCTCTCAGACGCTTGACTGTCGCAGATCCCAGTGTCCGCACCACCCTTGTGTTGCCACCACCCACTGACCAGCTGCGGTGAGTCAAGCATGTGCCTTTGCTGCCGCCCCGCAGGCCGTGGCGCTGTTCGTGGTGCAGCCAACCGCCATCCAGCAGTACGGGTTGGCCGCGGCGCTGCGTCGCTCCGACACAGCAGCTACCGCTCCTGCGCCGCAGCAGCAGGCGGCGCCCCAGCCGCAGCCGCCCAAGGCGGCGCTGTCGCCAGCCAGCTCGGCACGCTCTATCGGTGGGTTGCAACGAAAGCAGTGCGTCGTCCTGCAGCCTGCCCTGCTCAGGATAGGAACACTCTGCTGGGTAGGGGCCAACAGCCGCCAGAGGTCGTGACTTGTACCCAACATGACCTCGCTCAACGCTGATGAGAGGGTGTATGTGCAGGCCGCGAGCCGACCTCCACGCCAGGGCCGGCGCCCACGGTGTGCGTCTCGCCCATTGCGGCCGCCGGCAGCCCCGCAGGCAGCCTTGCCGGCTTTGGCGGCCGCAGCTCTGCCAGTGCCGCGACGGGCGATGCGACGTCCGCTGCGCCGGAGGAGGCTGCCGGCGTCAACGGCGCAAAGGAGGCCGCCGCTCCTCTTGCGAGCCAGGCTGAGTCGCCGTCGCCGGCCTTTGCCGCACCGAACCCGCGGCTGCTGACCCCCAAGCAGCTCATGAAGCAGGTGAACATTTGGCAGCCTCCTCCAGAAATGTCCCACGGTGCTGTCGTAAAGCAGCAGCAAGATGCATCGCTGCGCTTTTGTGCATCAAAGTCGATTGCCGAAGTTCTGCCTCTACGGCGCGCTATGCGGCTCGTTCCACCGGCCATGTGCTCGCTTTCCCCTCAATTTCTGCAGCAGGCTGCCACACTCGTGGTCATAACCTCATCTTGCGTGGTCATAGCCTGAGGTTGCATCGTGATCCACAGGCGGCCGCGGGCAGGGCCAACTCGCTGGACAGCAACGCCCTGCCGCTGTCTCCTACATCCTCCACAGCCTCATTCGGTGGCCTGAGCACCGCAGTTGCGGCGCCAACGTCCAGTGCTGGCACTGCGGTGTGCATGCCTCAACCGCCGGTGAGCATGGCATTCCGGCGCATCTTTGCATGGCACTGCGCACGGCAATGCGCCACCTGAAGCAACTTCGTCTGGCATCATGAGCATCATGACCTGCTGCTGCTTACAACAGCTGCTAGGGCCACAGCTGCAAGGGTCACAGCTGCTATGGCGCCCTCCTGCCAATACATGCGGCTGTACTCCAAGGTGATTTCAATATACCACATTCCTACATCATAACAGGCCAAGCCCGAAGGCGAGCAGGCAGACAGCGCGCCTTCGGAGACCGGCTCCAAGTCGCGGCTGCTGAAGCGGGCGCGCGCCGACTCGGACGCAGAGCGCACGCTGCCGGCGGCGGCAGAGACGCCGCCCGCCGCCGCGGCGCCGCTCGAGACGCCTGCCACGCCGCCGCCGGTGGCGTCGCCCCAGGTGGGCAACTCTGCATGTGAAAACGAGATCCAGCGCTATGCATCGTCTACGCTTCGCACCTTGCTGGACCAACATGGTCAGTCTTCTCTAGAAGCTTACAGGACTGCCGGAGGCATAACGATGTCATCATGTGGTGGTCTAGATTCAGGTGCCGTCGCCGCCGCCAAGCAGCAGCGCCGCGGCCGCGCCGGCCGCTCCAGCACAGGACGCCGCGCTCGACGCAGGGCCGCTGAATGCTGTGCTGGAAGCTCAGGTGCGACATGTGTGTTGACAACGAGAGTGCGTCCCAAAGCCAGACAGTGCAGACTCTCGTGTATAGCTCAAGATGTGATGCAGCTGGTCAGACTTGCAGGAATGTGTCAGCCTGTAGAAGCTTCCCTGATATCGGCAGAACTGCAGGCATCCAGCTGTCCAGATCAGGCCGCATGTGTCAGCACTGGGGCATGCTGGATGGCAGCACAGGATAGCTTTATCCCCAGCTTATAGCTTTGTACCCAGCGCGCCTGCTGCACCCTTGCGCTAGGGGTTCATATAATCAATAACCCTACCCGCGCAGGCGGCCAGCCAGCGGCGGCTGGTGGCGCACCTCAACGCCAACTTCCGGGACGTGCTGAAGGCGATGCGGGGGGAGCTGGCCAAGGAGACTCGGCGCATGGAGTCGTCCATGGACTCTCGCCTCGCCCGCGCGCTGCAGGCCTCCGCCGCGCTCGTCAAGGTAAGGGTTTTGTTGGCCTGCAACGTCATGTTTACCCCTGTTTGCCCTCAGCTGGGCGGCCAAACCCCCAAAGGCTGGCGGCGTGCCTCACTCGTGCGCTGCACGCCTCCGCCACGCTCTTCAAAAAGCGGCGGGTCTCAATGTGAATCTGCCTTTGCAGCATCATGCATCTGCAGCACGCTGCTCTCATCCGCAAAGTTGGTGCATTCATGGCGCTGCATTGTCAGCTCTTCATGCCCTTCCGTGTCCAAATAGACTTTGATGTGTGCTGCCCTTCTTGCAGGCGGAGCGGGAGACACAGGCGGCAGCGCACCAGGTGGAGGTGCAGCGCCTGGCTGCCACCCTCACACAGGTGCGCACTGCAACGTATCCATTCACCTTACCGACAGTCTGCCATCATGTTGTGCATTTGATCACGCCGAGTCCAACTGGTGCTGCTGTCTTGTTGGGGGGAGTCGACGCCATGAACCGAGTTTGCATCATTGCAACTTCAATGCACCCGAATAATATATCACCCGACTGCTGCATGACCGAATCGCCAGGGCCTGGCGCAGCAGCTGCCGGCGCGCATTGAGGAGGGTCTGCGGCGCGAGTTTGCCAATCTGTCGGCGGGCATCGGCGCCGCGGTGGCGCCCGCCGTGCGCGCCGCCATCGCCCAGACGCCGCTGCCGCAGGTGCGTCTGCCGCTGTGCGGTACCCAGGCAACTAGCACGAGATATGCTACCACGTGCCACACGTAGTCTGAGGCTCTTAATGGTGCATCTCGTCTGCAGCAGCCGGCCAGGCCGGCCAGCCTGATTTGCACGCGGCTGAATCAGCCTGCGCCAGTAGGAACAAAAGCCTGCATTGGATGGCGCGGGCGTCGCCCACGGCGCGGCCAGTGGCGGCGGTGAACGAGAAGAGTTGGCATACCGACTGCAAGCAGGGCTGGCAGCTTGCCTCACGATGCATGCTCCAGCGCTCCGAAAAGACAAGGTGTTGTTCGTGCAGGCGTCGCCCACGGCGCCGCCGGCGGCGGCGGTGAACGAGAAGGAGCTGGCAGACAGGCTGCAGGCGGGGCTAGCCAAACCGCTGGGCGCGGCGCTGCGCACCGCTGTCGAGCGGCAGCTGCTGCCGTCGCTGGAGCGTGCCGTTGGCGAAGCCTTCCGCCAGGTGGGAGGGAATTGAGAATCAGATCCTAAGCTGAAAACTATAGGTGGCATCCTTTCCCTGTTGGCGTAGGCCATCCGGCCTGCAGGCACCTGGCGCTGCTCTGGGTGCCTCCTGTGCGCCAGCTGAGGATGGCCTGCATCGAAAGCTTGCGTGCAGCCCTGGTTTCAAAGCCACGCTTTGGTGTTAGCTGGTGGCTCCACAAAGTCCATGTGCCGACGCCCGCAGGTGGACACGACGCTGGCGATGGGCTTCAGGGAACACGCGCAGGCGGGAGCCGTGCCCGCCGCGGCCGCCGTGGCGTCGCTGCAGGCCTGCCTAGACCAGGTGCGCCCCATGGCCTGGCACTCCAGTGCCTCGTGCATTCTCAAGTCTACGTGCATACAACATGTTGGACTGGGCTCCCAACAGCAGGTGCCGAGCCTCAATGCAACAGCACCACTGCCCTCCAGTCCCATGGCATGATCAGCTTGTTGGTGTCGGTTGGCAGCGACAGACATCTCAAACCCTATACATCTGTTGTGCCGCAGGCGACCGCGGTGGTGGACGCGATGAAGGACGAGTTGGCGGAGGGGCAGCGCTCGCTGCTGGCGCTAAGCGCCGGGCGCGGCGCCGGCGGCGAGGCGGCGGCCATCGAGACGCCGGCCGACCCCACCATCGAGCTCGCAGCCCTCCTGCGCGACCGCAAGTGCGTGCCGGCCTCTCTACCTCTCGACGCTGCGCCATTCGCCAGCTGCAGAGCCCCTCCGTGTGGCCTGCCCTGCCTGCCTGCACTGCTTATGAGTGTGAGGCGCTGCAGAGGCTGCGCAACGTAGGCTCAGATTCTGCTGCTGCACTGGCGCTGCAGCCAATACACCGGCGCGTCTGGCTGCATGCTGCCCGACCGGCGGCTGACGCGCCGTCCTGTGTCTGCGCAGCTACGAAGAAGCTTTCACGAAGGCGCTGAGCCTGAGCGACGTGTCGACCGTCACCTGGCTGTGCAACCAGCTGGATCCCGCCATCCTCTCCCAGGCAAGAACATCGATGCATCTGGAAGCAGCGGGATGCGCGGTCGTGGGTTCACAGCATGTGGCATGCGTCTGTCCTGCTGCCGGGCTCACATGCAGCTCGTTTGAGTGTCTGTGGATGTGCCTGCCTGCCGAAATGCGTACAGCTCCGTGCACTGTTACAACAGCGAACCACACCTCGAGATCTGTTATAGCCCCTCTCCATTCAATGAACCTTGCGTCCTGCAGGAGCCGGCGGCGGTGAGCCAGGGCGTGCTGCTGTCGCTGCTGCAGCAGTTGGGCACGGACCTGGCTTTCCTGCCGGCCACAGTGCTGCCCTGGATCCGGGAGGCCGCCCTCGCCCTCGACCCCCAGGTGTCATTCGCGACCCATGTCCTGGCAGCTGCATTATCCACTTCGCCTGGTCTTGCACCTGCAGCCTGAGGCGCACCCGCTTGTTGAGATTGCCAGCATGCGCTTCGGTCAGCCACACTTTTTTGTCTGAACTGCCCTAGAAACACCCATGTCACCTGTGCTCATACCTCAATACGCGGTGTGCTTCCTATAGGTGATGGTGCAGCATGCCACCCTGCACGAGCATTGCACAGCCGTTCTGCCTTCTCCACCCGCGTCTGTATGCCGACAGATATGTGTGTTTGCATCCACAGGACCCGCTGCTGGCGACGCACATGAAGCCTATCCTGGACGAGCTGTTTGGGGCGCTGCAGGCGCGTGCGGCCGGCGCCGCGGGCGCCGAGTCTGCTACTTTGCGCCTTGTGATTCATGTGGTCAACAGTCTGCGCATGCAGTGCAACTGACTTGCGCGAATGCTGGATGGGTCACACGTGGGCGTGCCGGTGGCATTCCTTGGACCGCGGGTGATTTGGTCTCGCGCTGCTGCCGTGTTGCTGGTGTGATGAAATCAGATTCAAGCACGCCGCAATGGATGTCATTGGCGCATGGATGTGAGTAAAGCAACGGCGCTCCACCATGGACTTGCAAGCATCCATCTCGCATCTGACAAACGGATCGCATTTGCTGTGCACACTCCATCAGTCTGTACCAAGCAGCATGGCTTGTCCCACCATCAAAATCGGGGTTGTCAAACGCCCACGAATTACCTAGTACAACTGCCATTTCCAGCAATCTGCCATCGAAGGCCCTTGAAGGCAATGCAACACTGCTGGCCGTCGTAATTCCAAAAGCACCCAGGACCTGTCGTGAGCAAGAGCATCCCCAGTGCACCAGCACATACAGGGCGCCAGACCTGCATGCCAGTCAGCTGAGTGAGCGTTCGTGGCTTCCAAGAACATATGGCGCGACGTAGAATCCTCTCGTCGTTTCAGATGCCAACAAGGATGCAATGTGTGACATCCTGTAGCTCGCGCAGATCCACCAGGCGATTCAATCATTGCCAAGCCAGGTCGAGAACAGCTCACCTAGGTCAAGGGAGGATTGCGCTTTTGGAGTGACAGAAGGACCTTTCAAGCTTTTGTGAAGCCTTTCTCAAAGTCTGTCCGTTCCACCCACGATGGGCAAGATCAAAGGCCTGTGTGGCACCGGCGCTGCAGAGACATGATAACCTGAGTGAATCTTGTCATCTGAAACTCCTCTCGCAGACGTCAGTGCGGTGCACAAGGGCACATCGCACATTGCAAGTCAGCTCATGTCTTTCCTACCTCGAGGATTGCCTGAAACATAGAACTTCTGGAGCAATGTAATTGCCTCCTCAGCATACAGGCCGCCAGTGCATCCAAAGCCCCGTTCTGTGCAGTCCGATGTCCTGCGCGCAAGTGCACATACCCCACCGCTTTGATGACATTCTGACCTGGCACTGCATCATGTTGATCTCTGAATGCAAGTGACCTGCCCTGCACAGGAAAGCAGGGCTGCAAAGGCTGTGCTGAATGCACAACGTGCACAGGCCACGCACTCGAAGCACCGGCCGCAGCCGTCCTGGGAGATAGGCAGAATGGAGCCGCAGCCGCCAAAGCGGTCGTTGCTGCAGCCGTAGTACACGTGACGGATGCCCACGAGGCTCAGGGCGCCGGCACACATGATGCATGGCTCACATGTGACGTACACGTCGCACCTGTAGGGGCAAAAGCTGTCAGCATATGGCCCTGGATCAATCTGGCAGAGGCATTGCCACCGCAGAGCGCACCCCGACATTTCCATGTCATGAAGCAGTGGCATGAGTGCATCAGCAGGATGGACCAGGAGCAAAATGGTTCGTAGAAGCCACCGCACTCCGAGAAAGGCACGGGCTGGCTGTCGCTGCGCGCCGCCTCCGCCAGCATGCTGTCTATGGCGTCCAGCTCCGCATGCCGGGTACCCTGTGGCAGGGAAGTTCCGCAGAATCAGTTTCACGTCTGCACCGGGCAGCAAGATCAGGCAGCTAGCCGCCTTCAGAGAGGTTCAATGCAACCCTCACATTGCGCTCTTCATTCGTGCGGTTGCTGCCGGTGCCCACGATCTTGCCATTCCGTACATACACACACCTGCATGTGCAACCGAGCTTCAAGCGCAGCCTAGCAGTACCAACATCTGGCAGACATGCATACGCCAGTGCATCACCGCACCCGATGGGAATTTCCTGCCGCTCCAGCGCTCCCTGGGCCTGGACACCGATATGACTGGTCACCACGACAAGGGCCGTCGAGCAGTACGTACAGGTATTATTGCCATGACGTGCACGGCATGCAGCTCACCTGCTCGAGAGCAGCGCGCATGAACCTTGCATGGAAGTCTGGCGCTGCCTCCATCTGAAAAGGTGCAGGTGCTTGCGCACAGCGCGTGTGGCTGCGGGCAACGGATCCTAGCTTGGGCTCAGCTATCAGTTTGCTGCAAATGAGTACTGAGCCTAAAACAGCCTTCTGGAAAGCGCAGGTCGTCGGAAGTGCCGCCATGTTCTGCAGGCATTTTGGGTCAGTCGCCAGTTTGCACTCGCCATCTGCATTCCATTTGGCCCATCTGACCTCGTTCTAGGGACGGTGGTGCGATCGGCGTTCAAATGAAAAACGCTTGCGATCTGAGCAACATGGCAGAGGAAGAGTGCAAGTACAAGGTCGTCTACGTGCCCGCCGAGATGTAAGAATTGATCCTTAGACATGTCTTGTGCATTGCATGCAAGGCCGTTACTCAAGGCATGCGGAAGTAGTGAGCATGCACCAAAATTGCATTGCCGTCGTTGCGTGCAGCTCTGAGCCGCTGCAGCAGTGGGAGCTCTCGTCCTCACGAGAGAGCCTTGTGGAGAGTCTCTTGGACCGTCTCAAGGTCAGATCAAATCGAGGCATCAAATGCCTTGTTTGTTCAGAAACATCTGCACTGGCAAGTTCATGCCAGCGGCTAGCAGCAAATGTGGCGTCCATGGTGGATCAGCATTGAATGTCGTGAGTGGATTGGGGTGCAGAACCATTTTGCGTCAAAGAGCCCGCAGAAGACGTCGGCGCAGCTGAAGCGGCAGCATGCGGAGCTCATTAAGAACCTGCCGGCGGGCACGCACATGGATGACCGCATGCTGCAGGTCGCCACGTCCATGCAGATGGTGCGATTTAATGATTGCATCCACAATTGCGAGAGCTGGGCCGACCATATGGTCCACCTTGTATCCCCATCCGAGCTGTGCGCCGTACGCTGCCACATATCGTGTTGCACGCGAGCCGCGGGGGCATGGCGTCCACGAGCCGCTCTGGAACTGCAGTCGTTGCTGCACAAATACCCTGCTGGTCGACACATGTAGACCACAAGTGGGGAAGCGGGTATCATCATAAAATGTTCTTCACCCACCAGACGGTGTTGTATGGCGCAGGTGGAGAACATCGCGCTGCTGTCCAACGCGCCGCAGTACGGCTTTGTGGGCGTCAACATGTACGTGGACGACGAGGGCAGCATCAAGGAGCTGCCGGTCAACCTGCGCGCCTCGGACATTGCCAACTGCTGCGCCAAGCCCATGGAGGTAGGTAGACCCTGCTGCCGACGGTTGTTCTGTCACTCTGGCCGACGTAGATGTGGTCTGCCAGGTGACACCCAGATCGAGACTGCGGTCCTTCACGATCTGGGGGAGTAAAGAAACTGCACACATCACTTGGGGAGGAGACCTTTTGTTATTTCCCAACTCGTCAGCAAAGTCTCCTTGCTGCGCAGGTGCGGGGAGACGCATTCCTGTCGCGTGTCCTGGACGACGGCGACGACTTCGACCGCATGGACCTGCTAGTGTCAGGTGCGGATTTTCCGTCTCGTCATCTGGTCAATAAGTGCCCACTTCCCCTCGTTCCACCAGCACTATGGTTGACGCGTTTGTGTTGAGTGTGTGCTTGCAGCTGCAAAGCATGCAAGGAGACAAAGTGTGGCACGAGCTGCACGGTGTGCCGCCTTTGTCCGAGCTGCCGCCCATGTGGAGCGTCTGATGCGGTGGCGCATGAGCACTAGGATTTAGAACCTACAAAGTCCTATAAGAAAATCTGTCAATTGTGCAGAGGTGTCCAGCACGGCGCAGTGGGTGCGCGACGCAGCGGCGCAGAACCGGCGCAAGCAGTCGGAGGCCAGCCCAGAGCAGCTCAAGGCGCAGCTGCTGCAGCGTAGTCCGGCTGCGGGCGGCGCGGCAGCGGCGCAGCGGACCGCACCCGCGGCCAAGCTGCCGCCGCCGCCGCCGCCGCCGGCCAGCCCCGCAGAGCAGGCCAAGGCAGCCGGCAACAAGGCCGTTGCCGCGGGGGACTATGCAGAGGTGAGATCTTGATGCATGGCACACAATTCTAGCTGGCCATGATGTTTCGAGATAGCCTGCGTGGCTGTGCAATTGCGTGCCCTTGAAGCGACACCAATTCTCTAAAAGATTTCTGAGCAACGTTGTCGTGCCCTGTCCGCAGAAGCCACGGCTGTGTGTCCTCCGAAGTTTGCTGCCTCTGGAGACGTTGCCCACTGCTCAGTCTCCGATTGCACCTGTCGGCTGGCCGTTCTGCAGGACAGTGCGGCGCTGCAGCAGGACCCGAGAGTCAAGCCACATCACGCCATCAGCACCACCCTCTTTCGAGGCTTGACCGTAAGTTCATGTCTGAAACCGCAGGCCATTCAGCAGTACAGCGCGGCGCTGGTTCAGGACTCAACGCTGGCAGCGGCGCGCAACAACCGGGCGCTGGCGTACCTGAAGACTGGTCAGCACGCGGAGGCGGAGGCGGACGCCAGTGCGGTGCTGGCGGCGGAGCCGCGCAATGTGAAGGCGCTGCTGCGCCGGGCAAATGCTCGGTGAGACGCCCTTTTTTTGTTTTAGAATTCTGTGTGGTTCTAGAAATGCATGGATCATGCACTGCATGTATGCATTGATAAGACCTGCACGGGAGCCAGGGTGTCTCGCCTCTGGATAGATATGCCTCGGCCACCTCAGACATTCCCACGCTGTGGTGCAGGGAGGGTCTGAAGCAATTAGAAGCTGCACTGGCAGACTATCGCGCTGTTCTCGGACTGGAGCCAAAGAACAAGGAGGCCCAGGCGAAGGTGCAGGCACTATCACCTGCGGCAGAAGCCAGCCAGCAGCCTGGGGCGGCAGCAGAGGAGCCCATGGTGGAAGGCTGATATGTGCATATCCACAGCGCTATTCACAGCGCAGTCCGCAGCACTGTTCTTCAGAATGAAACATAATACCCAATGTGAGATCAGACCCAATGGTTGCAGTGTTGCAGTGAACCTAAACCTCAGCACCCCTAGCCTATTAACTTCCGAGTAAGCAACCCCAGTGCACCAAGATCCAAATGCATAGAGCAGACACGAATGTCCGACAAGCACGACCCGCCCTCATCTCTGGCAACACCGAATGAAACAATTCGCAGCGAAATCAAGCGCCCCCATCGCTGCAAGCCCGCTCTTCGCCGAGCACAGCGGCACTCACTCCCTAGTCCCTGCAACTCGCACGACTGCACGCCGGGGCACAATTCGGCGCAGGGCGCCCCCAATCCTGCTGCTCCCCCGTCTACTCGGCGTCAATGGCGATGCTGGAGATGTCGGGGATGAGGCGCTCGACAGCGTCCACCAGCCCCTGCACCCCCTGCTGCAGCAGCTCCAGCCCCGCCTGCAACAGTCGAATGGAATTCAGCAGGTCAGTGTGTAGTCTGCGACTGGAGACAACTTGGTTCACAGCTGAATTATGGCGGTCCCGAGGGTGTCGTCAGGCATGCTCACTGCCACGGGCGAGACTCAGCAGCAGCAGGCAACATGCAGACAGCAAGGCAAAGCCCTGTGTCCGGCATGTGCCCATCAGCGTGTGACAAGCCCTGATGGCGGGTGCAATCCTCCTGCTGCAACCATCCCATCATGTACATATGTATTTGAAGATGTGACCGCACCTTGTCCAGACCCTTTTGGAAAGACTCTTTAGTCACTGGCGCGGCGTCCTGCTGCGAAAAGTCCTCCTCAGCGGCGCTCGCAGGCGACAGCCGTCGCTCAATAGTGTCCCCGGTCTCCGCGGCGCCTGGAGCAGATACCATGCCAGCCGATCAATGCCAGCCCTGAAGCAGAGGCTCCCGAACGCTCGCGGCAACAGGCACAGACAGTTTGCGACGCACCCTGCTTTGGGGAGGACAGTGCAGCGGCGATGGCAGATTCGCAGGCATTGCTGTTGTGTCACAGGGTGCGGGCTGAGTCTTGCGAGGGACGGCGCACCGGAGAGGCCGTCGTTGTAGCCCTGCATGGTGGACGAGGCCTGCAGCGAGCGCAGCACGCTGGGGCTGACCGTCATGTAGTCCACGCCCGCCAGCTCAAACGCCTCTGCAACAGACACAGCTTCATCGGGTGTTTTGATCGCTGCTTCCAAAGGACCGAATCAGCAATTCCTGACGCCAAACAGCCTTTGCATTGCCTCAGCGCAGAAACTTGTCTGTGATCAGCAGCTCGTGTGTGCACCGGCACTGCCGCAAGCGATGGCACAATGAATACGATTGTGTCCAAGGCAGCTGTGCGGGGAGGATGAGAGATTGCACACCTTCGCTGGTGCGCACGCCGGAGACCATGATCTTGGTGGCGCCCTGCGTCTTCTGCTGCACATAGTTGTAGATGCGCTGCACCAGCCCGATGCCCGGGTTGTTCCCCTGCCCCGGCAGCGTGCCCGCGTCCTGCCGTGGCCCCTGCACTCACGCAGCGCCAGCTCCATGTGAGTTCACTGATCTGCAACATCGCTTCTTGGATATCATGTCTGGGACTTGCGCAGATCCTGCTGACTCGTTGACCAGCTGGCAACTTGGTGTTGCAACAGCCGGCTCTGTGCACGGGCCCGCCACACGTGACCCTCGCAGTGGCTGGCAGCCCCGCTGCAAACGTTCATCCTCCAGACACGGGCGCCCAGATCGTATCACGTTTGCCGCAACACAGGATGCACCGCCCTGACAGCGTGCGCACCCTGGGGTCGCGGATGGCGCCGGGGTTGCGCTGGTAGAAGTCGCCGATGCGGCCGACGTTGGGGCTGAGGACGCTGACGCCGGCCTGCGCCGCCGCTGCCGCCTGTGCGAAGCTGCGCAGGCACCAAAGACGTCGGGTGTCAGGACCTCTACAACTTCCGAGGCGTCTGAACAGGCGACCATGATGCGCTCTGTCCAGCACACAGGATCAAGCCTCACTGCCCCTTTGTGCGAGGAAAGCGACAGCCGGCAACTGCCGCCTTGCAGGCTGGAGGCTGTACTCGCCGGGAGGAGAAACACCTTTGCAGATGGTCAACACCAGGTCACATGGTGAACGCCAGAGGCGGGTCGGCAAATCCGCACCAGTAGACCATGATGATGTGGGTGGCGGCGCCCTCCGCCTCCAGCACCTTTGCCGCCTGAATGCCCTCCCAAGTGGCCGGGATGCGCAGCAAGTACTTGTCCTTTGGCACGTCCAGCTCCTCGAACAGCGCAACCAGGTTGCGCCCGCGCTCCACAATTGCGTCTGCAGAGCGGCAATGCACGCTTGAGGCAATTACCATAAGATGACCTCGAGGGAAGCGATCTTTCAATGCTGCGGCATGCCCAGCTGCTCCGACAGTGCTTGCAGATTGCACGCTCCATGACCGCGTCTGCTGAAAAGCAGTGCAGCAATGATCATGGCGGCACACGCTCCCCTCCTCCGAACTGCTGTGCCGAGCCGAGCGAACGCAGACAGGATGTCGCATCTGACCAGAAGCACAGCCTCACTCGTGTCAAAGGCAGTGCAGGGTCAACTTCGGTTGACACGTGGCCCTCCACCTGGCCCGCAAAGCTGAGCGAATGTGTGATATCACATGAGGTTGCAGTTGTAACAGATTTGCACTAGCACTTACCGGTGTCGAAGGCGGTACGGGGGTCGACCTCGGTGGACACGCGGCCCTCCACCTGGCCCGCAAAGATGGCGGCGACGTTGACGAGCGCCTTGTCCAGCTGGCACGCCGCCTTGGCGTCGCCACTCAGCCGCGCGCACTTGTCGTACACCAGCGCCCGCTCCACCGCGGTCTGTGCAATTGTTCAGCGGTGACTTGGCGGAAGTCGGAACTGGCGGGAGGCAGCAGGGGCGCACGTCGGCGGTGCTGATCGGGAGTCGTGCGGTGACATCGGCGCCGTAGAGGCAGATTTTGCAGGTCGTAGAAGATGGCTACACGTGCAGTTGCTTGAGGGTGCAGGCGAGCAGGAAGGGTGGGGCGGGGGTGCCTTGGCATCGTGGAAGACGAATTCCAAATAGCACACCTTGAACTGCTGCAGGTCGGCGGGATTGCGCAGGATGCCGCGGATGACGCCAGCCGAGGAGGTGGCTGCCTTGTTGGGGATAGAATCCTGCTGGTTGGTCATGAGCACCTGCCAGCACCGAGCACGGAATTGTGACGAATTGTGCAATGACTTGCCAGTTATGGCCTGTAGGATCCGCAGCACGGGAGCTGAAACAGTGCGACGCCAAGCATGCGCTCTTGCACTCACCGTGTCCGGCACGATCGTCGTGTACTGCTCCAGCAGCTCCAGCTCCGTCGCTGCAGGAGCGTTCGATGGCGCCTGCAGGACCACAGCAGAAGCTCGGCCCCGGGTGACCGCCAGGATGCACCGATTTGCTGCATGTTTGGTTTCAAAAGGGCAAAGACCTCATGGACGCCGCGCGTGATCAGTACTGCTGGTGGCTTCAAACTCCAGCAGGAACGTAAGCAGGCTCGCCTTGTATGTGGAAGCCGCCTCAGTCCGGACAGAACATCTGCGCGCTGCCAGTGGTGTTTTGCTGTGCTGCCTGAACGATCGCAGCCTGTCCTGCAAGCTGGGCAGTCTGCAATGGCGCAGCGATTGTGTGCTATTGCACGTGCCAGCGAGAGCGCCTGCGGATATCATTGTGGGCGACGCAACTGCTGAGATTAGGCTTGGCGACCAGAATGCAAGCTTGTGACGAAGGCGCCGAGGCTGTCACCAGCACTTAATTCACAGGATGGTCAAGTGCAAACCAAAGATCGATGCAAACTGACGGCACCTTGACCTGACAACCCAAAATGGGCTCGATCTGCCGCGTCAGCATGAATGGGCAGCCGCCCTCGTCACTAGCAGTGTATTTCCCTTGCTCCAGCATTAGACCTCTGCATGAACGCCTGCGTTCGCGGCTTCATGTCTCGGACGTATGGGCCCCAACATCGCTCATGACACAACGATTTGCACTCACGCTGATCGTATGAAACGCAGCGAGTGGCGGAAAACCTGGCGGGCAACATCTGTAGACTTTTGCCAGGCAGCACAGACGTAGCGGCGCATCCCTTCCAATCAGTCATGAGCTTGAACTTGTCCGCGGCCATGACTTCGGCGTCGGAGCTGGTCAGCCAGGTGGAGAGTGTCGTGCAGTCGCTGACGGCGCGCACCGCCGAGCTGGAGGCTCAGCTGTCAAAGGTGAGCGTCCTCAGTCTAGGGGCTCACGGCGAAAATGCGTTTATACCTAATATGCAGCAATATTATTTGAAGCAGGCTGAGCATGCCCAAGCGCGCCTGGCAGTACGACCATCTAGCTAAAGATGGCTGTCTGCACCATGCACCGCAGAAAACGGCGGAGGCGGCCGACCTGAGCACCGCTTGCGAGCACATGAGGAGCGCAGGCGCGGCAGGCGCCCAGCAGACCATGCAGCAGCTGCTGGCGGCGGAGGAGCGTGCTGATACGCACCTGCAAGTGAGGCATACGACACCCTGCTTGAGATGTTGGAAATGGGCAATGATGTGGCGTCCATGCCAGAGCTGCCAAAGTCAGACCAGCACACGAAACAGCAGCAGCTCAGGCCGAGCTCGTGATCGAGCTCTACCAATGGATGCATTGCAGGAGCGCTATGCCAAGAGCGTGGCCGACCTCGGGGCCGTCAACGCCAAGTGCGACGGCCTGCAGACGGAGCTGGCGGCCGCGCAATCGGCGCTGCGGGCGGCGCAGATCGCGGCGGCGGAGAAGCAGGAAGATGCTCAGAAGCAGGCTGCGTCGCAGCAGGCGGCGGCGGCCGCGGCGCTGCGGGCGGCAAAAGATGCCGGCGAGGCCGAACAGCGCCGCCTGCAGGTAGGTGCCCCCCTGCACGGGTGTGACTCAAAACATCTGCGTCGCCTGGCGCTAACAAGGACATGCAGTCAGGCGCGGTTCGGTCTGGGTGACGTGCATAGCCGATTTGCTGTCTGTTGCAGGGCGCGATCGCCAGCCTGCGGGCGCAGCAGGCGGACACGGAGAAGGGCAGCGGCCAGAAGGTGGAGGCACTGCAGGTGGGACATTCTGCACTCTACTGACTGCTGCTTCGATCTGACGAAAGAGTGTGAAATGCGTGAGACAGTCACAGCAGGCTTTTCACCCGATGGGCAAAATCATGTTGAGACCACTCCACACTGTCTGAGGGGCCGCTGCAGGAAGTGCGCGGCTGGGGGTGTGATTTGTCGTGATGTGCACTGTGCGCAATTTCTGCCTTTGTGTTTTGAAAGCAGTTGTCAGCCACACAAACCTGAGCACCACTGCTGCAGGCGGAGAAGCAGCAGCTGCTGCTGACATTGGACAAGGAGCGGCAGGCAAACGCGCTGGCGACAAGTGCCCGCAGTGACGCAGTCTGGAAGAGCAAGCTGGTGTGCCGCTCTTGCGCCAGAATCTCAGTCATTCATTGCCCTTGGCTAGGTCGCTGTGTTTTCAGGAGACGATCAATCGCGTGTTTTCTGTAAGGATTTCAGTGCGAGTCGTGCACAAATTCTGCTCTGAACGCTTCCGGTCCCTGTGGGCAATTGACAGCATGTACCCGAAGTGTTGTGCATGACTGTGTGCTCACATATGCTGCGCTGTCTTGCGCAGATGAACCTGAGGAGCGAGCTCGAGCGTGTCAAGGCAGAACGTGACAAGTACAAATTGCTGTGCGGCCAATGAATGAATGCCGCAGTGACAATCATCCCCACAACGTGAACATGTGCGACCAAAAGGCGGGCCATCAGCGACGATGCAGTTGCATCATCGCCATCCTGGATACTGCCGAGAGAGCCACACAGCTCCATCCTGCTCACGCCTTCAGCTTTGCTTCCACCTGAGCGGCTGTGACTGGACTGTGAACCTGCAAGGCATGTGAGCAGAGGCGAAATCTGCCACGTCTGTATTGAGCCGGGTAGCGCACCAGCTTCAACTCATTCGACATCTCAGCGCCAGACTGCTGCACTCACAACCATGAATATCCTGACTTTCGTCACACAACCACACTCACTGCTGCAGAGAGCGCCAGAAACTCGAAATTCCGCTGTGCAGCATCAGAGCTCCCCGCTGGCACGTCGTGGTTCCAGTACCTGGTGCAACACAGCCGTGTCAGCGGCAATCACCCAACGGACCCGCGCATAAATTGCAACACTGGCGCAATCGACACAGCACCTATTCATCACGTTCATCGCCTGAATATGTCACGCACGTGATCTTCGAGAACCTGCCATCGGTCTGCCACGTGCGGCCGGCAGCCTCGCCGGCAGTTGCAGGCGCTTTGCGGACCACAAAGCCCTCAAAGCCCGCCGGCAGCGGCAGCGTGGCACCTGTTGTCAGCGGCATCAGAACATCAGTCGCCTTGCTTGTGGTCTCACATTTGCAACTTCCAGACATTGGCTGCAAGCAACCTGGCGGGGCACATCGCTCACCCCGCAGTTGCCGCCCGCGGAATGCTGCCTCCTGCGGTGCCGCGGCACCACCACGGCTGTCTGCATCGGATACTGCATTGTGAAACACCTATTGTAATGGAAACATGAACAGAGAGTTTTCTCCATGCACAGCAAGCACGCTGGCCAATCGCAGTTGTACCTGCGGCGGGGCGCGGCAGGAAGTATGACGAGACCGGCGCCTCGCCGGTGTGTCGGATCGTGCACGGCAGCCAGTGCACGTCGCATGGCGTCGACCTGTCCAGCGCAAGCGTGCTCTCACCCTCTCGAGCCATACTGGCAGAGCTGCACTTGTAATTTGTGGCTGGTCTGCAATGTGCTTTCGTTCGATCTGTCTCGCAGATCGCGGATTCTGTGCTGTGCTGCCGGACAGTGTAATCGTGTAGACTATCAGACGCAGACACGACGACTGCTACTGTATGAGCTGCAGTGTGCGCTGCGCAGGACATCGCACAAGGTACAAATTCAAACACCAGGGGGCGAAACAGCTGGCAAGACATGCACACATGCCTGCCTCAGGCGCACAAAATGCATTTGCACGCCTGCAGTGAGAAAGAGAAAGAATCCTGAGCCATGCATTGTACACTGTCGATGCATCTGCTGCCGCCAACATGATTGGACTGTCGGCCTTTTGCTGCGCCCATCAGATGCCTGCAGACGAGCGACGACCGGCACTGACGAATAGCCATCAGGAGGCGTGATGCCTTTTTGAATACGTCCAATCGGCAAATATGCAGACCTACGACATCCGCGGGGTACCCGTGGAGTTTCCCTACGATGCATACGCGTGCCAGGTGCGCGGCGCAAAGCATGGGTGCGGTGTGTGCATATAGGCGCAGCCAACCGTCCAAACGACCCTTTACTGGTGGCTTTGTCTGGAACTTGCACAGGTGGACTACATGGACAAGGTCATCCAGGCGCTGGAGGAGGTGCGCATGCCCGCTGCTGCCGCGGCCGCCAGTCGCTAGATGTGAACTCTGGGCGGCTGTTGCTGGACAACAATTTCGCGCAGTAATGAGCAGTCCATGCAGTAGGTGGTCTCACTACTGAGATACACGGTTGCGCGCATGCTGCAGGGCACAAATGCGTTGCTGGAAAGCCCCACCGGCACCGGCAAGACGCTGTGCCTGCTGTGCGCCACGCTCGCGTGGCGCAGCTCCGGGCGCCACAAGGTCCGCCTGCACCTGGGGCCTGTTCATCCCGCTGTGGGTGCCTGTGCCCCCGCCCGAGACCAGGCCTGACATGGACTGAGCACCCATTGAAGCAATCCTGCCCTCTGTTCTGCGTGTGCCCCGCGTCTTATTGACGAGGTTGTCCTGAATTCGTCTTGAACCCCAATTGAAATGCAGGCCATCGCGAAGCTGGAGCAGGCGAAGGCCGCGGGCGGGCAAGCGAGCTGGGCGGACCAGCTGAAGGCGGCGTACGCGGAGGCGCAGGTCGCGGGCGAGGTGCGGACGCCGCCCATCATCTACTCCTCGCGCACGCACAGCCAGCTGGCGCAGGTCATTCGCGAGCTCAAGCGCACCAGCTACAGGTGGGGCAGCGGCAGCAGGGTTTGAGTGAGTGTCGGGAGATAGAGGGAAAGCGGCCTGTGGTCCCTGCTGCTTGGGCATGGCGCTGCTTGCTTGTGAACCGCATCCTTTGCAGTGCGATTATATCTGTACCGCAACTTGCCGCAGCTATACTCGTCTTCTGCGCAGACCGCGGGTGTGCATCCTGGGCTCGCGGCAGCAGCAGTGCGTCAACCCCAATGTCACAAAGCTGCAGGGGGATGCCGTCAACCAGGCCTGCCGCGCAATGACCGCCAAGCGAAGCTGCCCCTGGTGCGCGGATCCTCTCGCCAGTCCTGATCAGATTGCCGTGCAGCCACGACCTCATATTCGGCAGCTATTCACGCGGGTTGACTGGATGCTCGCCCAGAAATGACTGCCAGATGCGACTGCACCTGGCAGCGCAGATCCATAAGTCGACTCAACCCCGACGCGCAGGCTCGCGCGGCCGGACGGTTTCTGAAGCGCAATGACGACGACACATCCCACTCTCAACCCTCAATTCTCAACCTAGAGTATGTTCCTACGTAAGCTCTGCATGTGTGGGCGCAGGCACGCATGCCTGGACGGCTTCATGAAGCGCGACCCGGATGACAGACTTCGGTTTCTGTCCTCATATAAAGTGTGCTCTTAAAGTGCGCTGTGCATGTGTGGGCGCAGGCACGCGTGGCTAGACAGCTTCACGAAGCGCAACCTCGATGCCACGTTCCACTCTTGATTACAAACTGAAGCTCTGCATATGTGGGCGCAGGCACGCTCGCCTGGACGGCTTCATGAAGCGCAACCCCGACGCCAACGCGGAGCCCATGGACATGGAGGACCTGGTGCGCCTTGGATCTCCACTTTCATGTTCTATTCATGGTCAATTTGATGCTGGAGTGTCTCCATCCTGGTGTTTCTGTTCTGGCAGTGTGCTGGTGTCCGATCCTGTACCAAGTGGGCCTGGTTGATGGCAAGATGCCCTGGTGTCACTGCGCGTTGTTGGGATGGGTGAACAGAGTTTAATCATCGCTGCTTTGCGCAGGTGCGGCTGGTGGGGTCCTCGGCCAGCGGCCCCTGCCCCTACTTCCTGTCGCGCGAGATGGCGGCCACCGCCGACATCATCTTCATGCCGGTGAGCCAGCCGTTCTTTGGGGCCCAACATGTATGCGAGGACAGGCTCTGCCTGGTTGGCACTCACGCAACCGCCTGCCGCGCTGAATGAGCAGAGGCGTCAAAAACTGTCTTGATATGTGCACCGTCATGATGTATGAAATTCGCCTGAGATGGGCGCTCAACTCCGGCAAAGCCATAAAGCAGTTGGGAATTATGTGACCTGCTCCCTGCTGCAGTACAACTACCTGGTGGATGCGCGGACGCGCACGGGCATGAAGAATGTGCAGTGGCGCAACTCCATCCTCATCTTCGACGAGGCCCACAACGTCGAGGTGTGCCTGCCGTCAACCGCCGACTGATGAGCTGGGATCCTCTCAGCTTATGTGGGCATGTTGTTTCGTCAGAGTCTGCTCTCCTGATATGGCGTGCTACTCATCTGCCACCTTGCTGTTGCCTGCTGCACACCTGAGCTGGCGCTGGACATCCGTCAACATGTCTTTCAGACAGACAGGCTGTAACGTTGCACCTTCTGTCACTTACAGGGCGTGTGCGCGGAGGCGGCGTCGTTCGACCTGCCGGCGCCAATGCTGACGGCTTGCATGAACGAGGCGGAGCGGGCGTACCAGCTGGCCATGCTGCGGCTGGAGTCGCAGGGCGCCCAGCATGCAGCAGTGGAAGCAGGTGCTGATTGATTACCCTCCTGCGGCGGTGATCGCTCAACGCTCCTGCTCGTCCTCAGAACATACCAGCAGATGCACTGTCGACGGCATTGTGCCTGGAACACCAGGAACACTGAACGAGGCACATCAATCACAAGTGTGGACTTGTTTGAGGCGCACGCATCTGCGCAGGCGCTCGCCCTATGGCACACACACAATCACTCAAGTTATTGCACACGTCAACACTCTGTGGCTGACGCATGGCACGCGCCTGCTGACAGGCGGCGAGAAGAGCGTCAACTACAGCGCGCTGAGCATGGACCTGCGCCGGCTGCGCGGGGTACTGCGGGAGATGGAGAACGTGATCGCAGAGGCCAAGCCCGGCCCGCAGGGCGCCACCTTCCCAGGTGTGTCCCACTCAGACGGATTCCATGCGTCCAGCAATGCGCACTGCTGCTGGCAGAGCAAGGAACGTTCATGTTGCGTCATGCTGGTTGCTGCTGATGATGCACAGCAGTCGGACATCAAGGACAGCTCTCCGATGGGTATGGAGGAAGAATAGATCTGATTCCTGGCGGCTGGCTGATTGCAGGAGCGTTCCTGTTCGAGAGCGTGTTTGCGCGCATGGGGCTGGACGGAGACAACATCTTCATGATGCTCACGCTGCTGGACAACGCGCAGAGCCTGCTGTCAGAGGCCGCCATTGACGCCGGCCGCAGGTGGGCCGGGGGGGGGGGGGGGGGGGGGGGGGGGGGGGGGGGGGGGGGGGGGGGGGGGCGGGGGGGGGGGGGGGGGGGGGGGGCGGGGGGGGCGGGGGGCGGGGGGGGGGGGGGCGCGGGGCGGC
>JAABUL010000356.1_pt1 | contig 98304 bp, 108 predicted proteins | sample 5559151 | NCBI WGS metagenome assembly JAABUL01 (sample SAMN10711876, study PRJNA513368) | rock metagenome | isolation source: Antarctica rocks | place: Antarctica: Victoria Land, Pudding Butte sud | reverse complement strand
ACAACCAGGACAGCGGGCCACCACCCGGGCCCGCCCCGCCCACCGAACGGCCGCGCCCCACCGCGCGGCCGTTCGCATTCTCAACCCCAATCACCCGCCTCGCAGCCCCCATTTATCCGGGGCAAGTGACTACAGGACGCGACGGGCCGCCGAGATGCGCTCGCCCTCCAGCGCGTCGTGCTGGGCCTGCGCGCGCGCAATGAGGTCATCGAGGTTCGCCGCGGCCAGGGGCGGGTGGTCGCCCGCGATCTCCTGCAGCGCCTTCCACATCGACCGCTTGCCCTCGACGCCGAGCGTCAGCGTCTCCAACGCCATGAACAGCCCGAAGTCAGGCTCACCGGATGACGCGCCTCCGAACTTCACACGGCTCGCCTTCTCGGCCATCCAGGCGGTCGCCTGCTTGACGGGGTTCCGTGACGTCCCGAGCTGGTCCATGAGGTCGATGAGCGTCTGGCGGTCCGCCTCGATCTCAGGCGCCATCCTCGCCATGAGGTCGCCGAGCGGAGTTCCGTCCGACCGTTCGCGGATCTGCCCGGCGAGGTAGCTGCCCAGCATCGAGCCGCCCAGATGATCGTTGAGGTAGGTGTCGAGCGGTTTGTCGGCCATCCCCTCCGCTTACCCAGAGGCCGACGATGCCGCCCCCCCAGCCCGACCGAAGCGGCCGGCCGGCCGGCTGAAGCGGGCCGGCCGGAGCGAAGCCCGGGGCATAGCCGGTGGGCACCGGGAGTCGCGCGCCAGTGGTAGCGCCATTGCCGCCAGGCGGTGGGGGCCAGCTCGTCGGCGACCTGGGCGGGCTCCCACGGGTGGCGGTCGACCGAGATCTCGACGCCCTCCACTCCGTCCGGAGGCGCCCACGCGACGCCGGCGACGGTGATCGGATCCGGCGGCGAGGTGCGAGTGCCGAGCGGGCACGTCGATGCGCGAGCCAGACCTGACGGGCGTCGGTCGGCGCGGCCAGCCGCGGGCGTCCCAGTAGTCGCGCACCGCCGACCACATGGTCAGCTCGAGCGAGTCCAGCCACTTCGTGTTGGCGTCCGCGCCCCACAGACCCGGCACGAGCAGGCGCGCGGGGAATCCGTTGGCGACGGGCAGCGGCTCACCGTTGAGGCCGAGGGCGACGAGGGCGTGCTGGCCTACGGTGATCCGCTCGACGGGCACGCCCGCGCTGAAGCCGTCGACCGAGTGGGCGACGAGCTGCTCGGCGCCGGATCCCAGGCCGGCGCGCTGGAGGAGGTCGGCGACAGGGACGCCGAGCCACCGGGCGTTGCCGATCCGCGGGCCGCCCACCGGGTTGTTCACGCACGCGAGCGTCGCGTCGAGCTCGCTGAGCTCCATGGCCAACAGTGGTCTCCGAGCTGGCGCCGAGCAGTCGTCCGCCGCGATTTCGCGAAGCTCGTGCGAGCGATCTCCTCGCGCCACACCAAGCAGGTGGCGGAGGAGCTCGGCCGCTTCGACAAGCCCGCCATGGTGATCTGGGCCTGGCCGACCGCCTGTTTCCCCTCGCCCATGCCCACCGGCTCGCGCGGCTTCTGCCCCAGGCGTCGCTCGCGGTCATCGAGGATGACGGCGCGTTCGTGACCGAGGACCAGCCCCAGCGGGTCGCGGCGCTGATCGGCTCGTTCGTCGTGTCGACCGCCCCCACGGCCGTCCACGCGTGACCCCGCAACCCTGCAACGACACTGCGCTGCTCGCGGCGAGCCGCCACGCCGTCGGCCGCTACGGCGTGCAGGGTGCCACGCTCGAGCGCATCGCCGAGGCGGCGGGGGTCTCGCGCACGACGCTGCACCGCCGCGGCGTCACCCGCGACTTGGTCCTCCAACGCCTCGGCGAGGAAGCGGCCGAGGCCTACCGGCGGGCCCTGTGGCCGGCCCTGACCAGTCCCGGCAGCGGGGGCCTCGGCGAGGAAGCGGCCGAGGCCTACCGGCGGGCCCTGTGGCCGGCCCTGACCAGTCCCGGCAGCGGTCGCGAGCGGCTCCAGACCGCGCTGAACGCCCTGTGCGAGGCCCCGAGGCCAACCTCGAACTGCTGCTCGCCCTCGGAAGCCAGACCGACGCCGTCTTCCACGCCAGCGACGCGGACGAGCGCATGACCCGGGCGAGTACGCCACCGTCATCTTCAACCTCGTGGGCTGGACCTACATCCATCTCCGCGCCCGCCACGCGTGGCGAGTGGACCGCGCCCGCCAGATCACGCTGGACATCGCCCTGCACGGTCTCGTGGCCGCCGATGAGCACGAGGACCGGCGATGAGATCGCACACCCCTTCTGCGGTCGGGCGCAGTCAGGGGGCGGTCACCGGAGGCGGCGCGGGCACGAGCCGGAGCCCTACGGGCGTGATCACCGCCAGCGTGTCGTTCTCCACCTGCTCGGCGACCTCGGGCAGTTCGTTGGTGGCGCAGATGAGCACGCGGGCGGGCTCCGCGGAGCGGTTGAGTACCTGGTGGGTCCCGCCGGGCCAGACGGGAAAGGCGACGACCTCTCCGGGCGCGAGCGTGCGCTCGTCCTCGGGCCCGACGCGGAGCGTCGGTGCTCCCGACATCACGAGCAACAGCTCCTCGTTGGCGTGGTGGAAGTGCAGCGGCGAGACGATGGCACCGGGCTCGAGCTCGTACAGGTTCGCGGCGAGGCGCTGCGCGCCGGCGTGTCGCGCGAGACGTACCGCGCGGAGCACCGCGCCGTCGGCCGCGACTTCGGCGTTCCAGGTGGGATGGAGGAGGTTCATGACGCGCGAGGATCCGCCTGAGGTCCTGACCGTAAGGCGAAGCAGCCTCGCTGCTCCGGGTCGACGAGACCCAGCTCCTGGAGGCAGCCGGGCGCGGCGAGCTACCCGCCCGCCGGATCGCCGGCGAGTGGCGGTTCTCGCGTATCGCGCTTCTATCCTGGCTGTGCGGAGACCAGGACACACCATCCGATGTCGGTGGGAGGTAGAGATGCTGCGGGCCGTGTTCGTGCGTACCTTGAAGCCGGGGGTCACCTACGAGCAGTTCAGGGACGCCTGGGTGCCCGAGGGCATCGACGCCGGGTATCCGGCAAAGACGAGCGTCGGACGCAACGTGGCGAACGATCGCCAGGTGATCACGGTCCTGGAGCTCGACGTGTCGCCCGAGGAGCTCGACGACATCGCCGCCTCGCTGACCCGGCCCGATGCGCGTGAGCGGCTCGGCGAGATCGTGCAGACGACCGAGCTGGAGGGCGTCTACGAAGAGGTCCTCGGACCCGCGTCGTTCGGCCGGTGACCACCCCGCGTCGGGTGGACCGTCAGCCGAACGTGAACGCGAAGCCGGAGATGCCGGGATCGACGCGCAGGGTCAGACGACTCCTGGCCTCCGCGGGCAACGAGACGAGGCGGTAGAGCCGCTGCCGGCGGACGGTCACGACACCGCCGTGCACATCTGCCCCCGCCCGCGACGGCCCGACCGGGTGTCCGTCCAGCAGGACCTGGACCCGTCGGGGCCGCCGATCTCTGGATCCCAGGACGAGGAACACCTTCCGGGCCTGGACGGTCGCCGTGAGCGTGGCACCCCTGATGGCGGTGGCGCTCTCCCCCGTGATCCTCCAGCGGCCGCCGTAGGAGAACCTGCTCAGGCCGGGTGCGGCCACGGCGCGGTAGGAGCGGGTCCCCTTCCGCGGTCTGTCGCCGACGAAGCGCTCGGCGCGGGCGGTCCCGAGATAGGTCTCCGGGGTGGCCTGACGGGTTGGCGTCGCCTCCCCGCGGGCGTTCGCCGGAGCCCCGAGCTTCCGCGCCGGGCCCGCCTGGGCCAGAAGCGCACGCACGGCCGCCTCGGTCTGGCCGTAGTCGCCCTCGCCGAAGTGCGTGTGGCGCACCCGGCCCCGGGCGTCGATGAGGTAGTCGGCCGGCCAGTACTGGTTCCCGAAGGCGTTCCACGTGCCGTACTCGTTGTCCTGGGCGACCGGGTACTTCAGCCCGTTCTGCTCGATCGAGGCACGGACGTTGCCGGCGTTGTGCTCGAAGGAGAACTCGGGAGTGTGCACGCCGACGATGGTCAGGCCGTCCTTGCGGTACTTCGCGTCGAGGGACTTGAGGAACGGGAACGTGCGGATGCAGTTGATGCAGGTGTAGGTCCAGAAGTCCACGAGCACCACGCGGCCGCGCAGGGACGCCAGCTTGAGAGGACGTTCCCCCGGGGTGTTGAACCACTGCTGCGTGCGGGTGAAGTCCGGCGCACGGCCGAGCACCGGCAAGGACGGCGTCCTCACGCCGGGGATCGCGGCGGCGGCGCCCGCCGCCCGCTGTGCAGCCGAGGGCGCGCCGGAGTCGAACCTCGCATGTCCGCCGCGAACGTTGTCCAGCTGCGCCTTGATGGCACCCGAGCCCTGGAGGCCGTCGGTCGGCGAAGTCAGGAACGAGGGGAAGTCACTCGCCAGCGCCGTCGACAGCCGAACGTCGAGTTGCTGGGTCAGCGCGACCGCGGTCAGCACCATCACCAGCCCCAGGCCGCGCTGGAGAGCCAGACCGCGCCCGGCCGCCTGTATACGGGTCACGACCCGTCGGCCGCCGAGCGCGATGGCGAAGAGCGTGACGGTGAGTCCCAGCCCGAAGGCGACGGCCACCGCGATCAGTCGCCCCGAGGCGCCCTGGGTGGCACTGACGGAGATGACGGCGCCGAGGATGGGGCCCGCACACGGAGCGCAGACGACACCGAGGGCGGCGCCCACTCCCAGGCCCGACCAGATGCCGCTGCCCGAGCTCCGCGGCCCGTAACGCGACAGGCGCGCGAGTGGACGCTCCAAGGCCCGACCCAGCGCGGGAATGAGCAGGGAGAGGCCGAACACCGCGAGCACGACGACCGCGAAGTTGCGCAGGAACTGGTCGCCGAACCCAAGACCGTCGATGAGCGAGGCGACCCCGATCACGGTCAGGGTCATGGTGGTCGTCAGCCCGGCGACGATGGCCAGCGGGCGCCTGCGGCCGCCCGTCGAGCTCGCCGCGAGCAGCGCCGGCAGGACCGGCAGGACACACGGCGTGAGACCGGTGGCGGCGCCGGCGACGAGGGAGAAGGCGAGGAGAAGGAGCATCAGAGGGTGGTGCCGCGGCCGGAGAGCCGCCCCGGGAGGACGGGCTCTCCGCCGCAGCGGTCCGGCTCAGTGCTGCATGGCCATCTTGCCCTCGGCGGGCACCCCGCCGGCGGGCGAGGGGGCGCCGAACGCCATCTTGCGGTGGGCGTTCATCTCCCCGATCTCCTTGCTCTGCCCGGCGATGATGCCGTGGGCGACGCTCTTGAGCTTCGCGTCCTGGCCCTTCGCGAGCTCGATGCGAGCCATGCGGACGGCGCCCTGGTGGTGCGGGACCATCATGTCGATGAAGGCCCGATCGAACGGGCTGGCGGTCTTCAACATGGACGTGTTCATGTCCATCCCCATCGCGCTCATGGACACGCCGAGGTCGCCGACCTTGACGCCCGCGCTCGCGAGCTTCTGGTCCGCACCCTGCATGCTGGCGATCTCGCTCTTCTGCGTACCCACGATGGAGTCGGCGAGGGTCTTCACGAACCTGCTCTGCCCACGCTGCTGGGCGATCTTCGCCATCTCGATCGCCGACTTGTGGTGCGGCACCATCTGCGAGACGAAGGCACGGTCGGTCGCGCTGCCCTCCCCACCGGACGAGCCGCTGTCCGACGAGCCGCAGGCGGCCAGCAGGGAAGCGATGAGGACGAGCCCGGCAAGGGCTCCGCTACGGATACGAGTCATTGGTGTTGGTTCTCCTTGCTCGGTGACAGATCCGGTGCAGCGCGATCGATCCCATCTTCTTCAGCCTACGCACCGTCGGAGCCGTTCGGTTCATCCTCCGACCGCTTTCTGGGCGACGGACAGGAGCGGCTCGGCGCCGACGCCGACAAGCACCACACCCACCGTGCTCACCCCCGCCGCCGAGACGAGCGGGAGGCCGCCGCGCACCGTGGCGACGCCGTCGGGTGGAGGCTCGAGGACCGTGGGCGAGATCACGCGCAGGTAGGGATGGAGCGAGATCACCGTGTTGACGACGGCGATCACGGCGAGCCACGCCTGACCGGCGTCGATCGCCGCGCGGAAGACCTCGAGCTTGCCGACGAAGCCCGCCAGCGGCGGGATGCCCACGAGAGAGAGCATCGCGAGGGCGAGCGCGGCGGTCCACCAGGGATGGGTCCGGCCCAGACCCCGGAGCGCCGACACGTCCACCGACCGGCGCTCACGCTGGACCGCCAGCACGACGGCGAAGGCGGCGAGGTTCGTCGCCGCGTACGCGATCGCGTAGAACAGCAGCGACGGGATCCCCTGCTCCGAACCGTGCAGCGCGGCGACCCCCATCAGCAGGTAGCCCGACTGGGCGATGGACGAGTAGGCCAGCAGCCGGACGAGGTTGCGCTGGGGGATCATGGCGAGGTTGCCCCAGGTCATGGTCGCCGCGGCGAGCACGGCGACCGCGGTGGGCCAGTTCAGGGCGCCGTCGGGGAGCACGAGCGGCAGGACGCGGGCGAGGGCGACGAGGCCGGCGAGCTTGGAGAGCACGGAGAGGTAGGCGGCGACGGGCAGCGGCGCGCCGTCGTAGGTGTCGGGTGCCCAGAAGTGCAGCGGGACGAGCGACGCCTTGTAGGCCAGGCCGGCGAGGACGAGCGCCGTCGAGGCGATCGCCACCCCTGCGGGCGCGACGGTGAGCGCCTTGCCGATCTCCGCGAGGTCGGTGGTGCCCGCAAGCCCGAACCACCAGGAGAGCCCGTAGACCATGGTCGCTCCGGCGACCGTGCCGTAGACGTAGTACTTCAGGGAGGCCTCGTTGCCGCGCGTCGAGCGGCGCAGGTAGCCCGTCATGACGAACGTGGCCAGCGAGGAGAGCCCGAGGGCGATCGCCAGCAGCGCCGCGTCGGCCGCCGCGCCGAGGACGGCGGCGGCCAGGGTCGACGCCGCGAGCATCGCGTAGAACTCCCCTTCGCGGTCGGTGCCGGCGACGGTGGGACGGGCGAGGGCGACGGTGATCGCCCCCGCGACGCCGAGCAGAGCCCAGAGGACCAGGGAAAGGCCGTCGACGACGACCGTCCCCTCCATGACCGCCTTGAAGCCACGGTCGAGCCACACGGCGGCCGCGAGCCCGGCGGCGGCCAGATGCGCACCGGCGACCCATGCTCCCACGAGCCCCTGCCGCCCCCGGGGAAGCACCAGGGCGAGGACGACCGCGACCACGGCCGCGAGCAGCAGGGCGCCGATCGGCGAGAGCCACGGGAGGTCCGCGATCATGCGGTCCTCCATCTGCTTCTCCATCCCGGTGGTCATCCGTGACCCCCCGGCAGAAGCCAGGAGCCCGCGGAGATGATGTCGAGGGCCAGGCGCGGCCAGATCCCGAGCGCGACGACGAGCACGAGCAGCGGCGTGAGCGCGACGAGCTCCCGGCGGCCGAGGTCGGGCAGGCGCCGCCAGCGCTCGGGGGTCTCCCCCATGAACGCCTGCTGGAGGGCCCGGAGGAAGAGCGCCGCGGTGAGGAGGATGCCGATCACCGCCACCGCCGCGATGGCCGGGAACACGTCGAACGTCCCGAGGAAGATCTGCAGCTCGGCCGGGAACTGCGCCAGGCCGGGGAGGCCCAGCGAGGCGAAGAACGCCAGCGCCGTCGCGGTCCCGTAGAGCGGCATGGGGCGGAAGAGGCCGCCGAAGCGCCCGAGCTCGCGCGTCTTCGCGCGGTGCTGGAGGAAGCCGGCGATGAAGAACAGCGCACCGGTCACGAGCCCGTGGGCGACCATCTGGAGGACGGCCCCGTCGACCGCGAGTCCGCGGGCGCGCGCGGAGATCCCCGTGGCGCCGGCCGCCGCCACGCCGATGACGACGTAGCCCATGTGGTTGATCGACGTGTAGGCGATGAGACGCTTGAGATCGGTCTGGGCCATCGCCACGAGCGCGCCGTAGAGGACCGAGAGCAGCCCGAGCAGCGCGACGGGCAGCGCGTAGCGGGCGAAGGCGTCGGGGAGCATCTGGAGGTTGACCCGGATGAGCCCGTAGCCGCCCATCTTCAGCATCACCCCGGCCAGTAGCACCGAGCCGGTCGTCGGCGCCTCGACGTGCGCCGCCGGCAGCCACGTGTGCAGGGGAACCACGGGCGTCTTGATCGCGAAGCCCACGAAGAACGCGAGGAAGGCGAGCGACGCGCCGACCCCCGCCCCGGCGAGTGGCCGCTCGTGGGCCAGGCGGATCATGTCGAACGTCTGCGGCTCCGAGGCGAGAAAGAGCCCGATGATCCCCAGCAGGACCGGCAGCGACCCGATGAGCGTGTAGAGGAAGAACTTCAACGCGGCGTAGCGGCGCTGCGCACCGCCCCACAGCGCGATCAGGAAGTACATCGCGACGAGCGACACGTCGAAGGCGACGTAGAACAGGAAGAAGTCCTCGGCTACAAAGAAGGCGAGCGTCGAGGCCTCCAGGAGCAACAGCAGGGCGGCTGCCGTCCGCGTCATCGGGTCGGGCCCGACTCCATAGGCGATCGAGGCGATGAACAGGATCGCCGTGAGCAGCGCGAGGGCGAGCGACATCCCGTCGACCCCGACCCGCCAGGCCACGTCGAGCGAGGGGATCCAGCTCACGGACTCCACGAGCTGCATCCCGCGCCCCGTGTCGAAGCGCAGCAGGGTTCCGAGCAACGCGAGCAGGGCGATCGTCCCGGCGGCGAGGGCGAGCACCTGTGGAGCCCGACCGCTTCGCCCCGGCAGCAGGGGCGCGACGGCGGCGCCGAGCAGGGGGACGAGGATCGCGAGCGAGAGCAGGGGCATGACCGCTAGAGCAGCGCCGCCAGGGCGACGACGACCGCGACTCCGACGAGCCCGATCACGCTGTCGCGCAGGTACTCGAACAGCCGGCCGGACTGGAGCCTCGAGAGATCGCCTCCGGAGTCGCCCAGCCGCCGGGCCATCCCGTCCACCGCCGCGTCGACGCCGTGCTCCTCGATCCAGCGCTGGCCGCGGGCGAACGCGAGGGTGCCTGAGCCGGCGGCGTCCACGGAAGCGTCCAGCCGGTGGTCGTCGAAGGCGGCCAGGGCTCGCGAGGCCCACCGGACCGGCCGCTGGACGACGGCGCGCAGGGCGTCGTCGACGTAGAGCTGCCTGAGGGCGGCGAGCCGCAGGGCGCCGGGCAGACGCGGCGCCAGGAGCACAGCGCCGGCGCCGAGCACGAGCGCGCAGAGCCCGAGCGCGACGCCGGACGGGCTCGCCGCCGGCAGCGTCCCGCCCACGAGGTCGGCGACCGGTCCCCCGAACGCGCCGAGGCCGACGGTGAGCGCGACGAGCGCGGCCGCGGCGATGAGCATGCGCCGCCGCCCGACCGGCACCGCGCTCCTCACCGGGCCGCGGCCCCACAGGACGAGCGCGGGGCGCAGGAGATACGCCGCGCTCCCCGCGGCCGAGAGGAGGACGAGCACCAGCCACGCGAGATGCCCCGCGGAGGCCGCGGAGACCGCGTCCTTGCTCCAGAACCCTGCGAGCGGGGGCACCGCCGCGATCGACAGCGCGCCGACGACGAACACCGCGAACGCGGTCCGGTCCTCGCGACCCGCCCCGCGCAGCCCGTCGAGCTCCACGGTTCCGCGCGCGTGCTGGAAGATCCCGGCGGCGAGGAACAGCGGCGCCTTGCCCGCCGCCTGCGTGACGAGGTGGAACATCCCCACGGCCGGCCCGCCCGCGGCGACCCCGACGAACATGAGCCCGAGCTGACTCGAGGTCGAGCCCGCGAGCACCCGCTTGAGATCGCGCTGCGCCAGCGCGATCACCGCCCCGGCGACCGCGGTGATCGCGCCCACCCAGCCGGCGACCTCGAGCGGCCAGCCGGCGAGAAGATGGGCCGAGCGGGCGAGCAGGTAGACGCCCGCGGCGACCATCGTCGCCGAGTGCAGTAGCGCCGAGACGGGGGTAGGCCCGGCCATCGCGCCGGAGAGCCACGTCTGGAGCGGCGCCTGTGCGCTCTTGCCCATGGCGGCGAGGAGGAGACCGACCCCCACGAGGGCGCCAAGGGCGCCGGCCGGCCGAGCGGCGCCGAAGGCCAGCGTCCCGGTTCCCGCCAGGAGCGCGAGCAGGGCGAGGTAGAACCCGAGGTCCGCGGCCCGCGTCGTCACGAAGGCGCGCACGGCGCCGGGGGCCGCGGCCGGATCGTCACGCGAGAATGCGATGAGCCGCGCCGACGCCGCCCCCACCAGCTCCCAGAAGACCAGCAGCGCGAGGTAACCGTCGGCGAGCGCGAGGCCCTGCATCGCCGCGAGAAACGCGAGCAGCCCGGCAAGCACCGTCGGCGCCCGCTCCTCGCGCGCGAAGTACCCACCCGAGTAGACGAGCACGGCGAGGCCGACGCTTGCCACCGTGGCCGTCATGAGCGCCGAGAGCCCGTCGAGGCGCAGTCCGACGTCAAGTCCGCCCGCCGGCAGCCACGTCACCACGTCCCGCGCCCGGCTCCCGGTCGCCGCGCCCACGAGCAGCGCCCAGGACGGCAGGGCGGCGAGCAATGCGGCCACCGCCGCGACGTCGCCTGCCCGCCGTCCGGCCGCGCGCGTCGCCATGGCGCCGAGCGCGGGCACGAGCACCGCGAGGACGAGCAGGATCCCCATCAGCCCCTGAGGTCCGTGAGGTCGTCGAGCTCGGCCGTCCGGCGATTGCGGAACGTCGCCACCACGAGCGCGAAGCCGACCGCGCCCTCGAGCGCCATCAGCGTCATGACGATGAGCACGAAGAACGCGCCGCTCGTCCCGCTCGGGTGCGAGTAGCGCAGGAAGCCGACGATGTTGAGCATCGCGGCGCCGAGCATCAGCTCGACGCCCATGATCACCATGATCGCGTTCGTCTGGCCCAGCACGCCGTAGAGCCCGATCCCGAACAGCACGGCGGCGAACGCCAGCACCACGGGGAGCGAGATCATCCGCGCGCCTCCCCGTCGGGCGCGGGCAGCCGCAACCGCCCACCCTGCTTGGCCAGCATGATCCCCCCGACCATCGCGAAGAGGATCGCCGTGGCCGCGAACAGGAACGAGAACATCGAGCGGCCCATCACCTCGAAGCCGATCTGGCGCACGTCGCGCCCGAGCGGCGCGGCCACGCGCGCCGGCCAGTCGGTGAGCACCGCGACGAGCCCGAGGGCGGCGGTCACCGCGACCGCGGCGCCGGCCGAGCGGCGTTTGTCGTGGGTCATGTCCATGCCCATGAGCCCCCCCGGGTCGCTCATGAACATGACCATGAAGAACACCATGATCACCATCTCCCCGCTCATCATCAGCAGCTGGAGGACCCCGAGTAACTCGCTGGCCAGCGCGAGGAAGACGAGCCCCTCGACGCCGAGCGCCGCGAGCAGAAGCAGGCCCGCGCGGGCCATCGAGCTCGTGCGGAAGACGTAGACCGCGGTCACGACCATGAGCGCGGCCGCGGGCCAGAACACGAGGGCGGTGGACAGCGCGCTCACGAGTAGAAGACCAGGGTGACGACGCCGGCCCAGGCGATCGCCAGGATCGCGAGCGGGATGGCGAGCTTCCAGGTCAGCGACACGAGCCGGTCGAGCTCGAAGCGGGGCAGGCGCCGCCCGGCCGCGAGCATGAGCAGCGCGACCCCCGCGGTCTTGACCGCCATCCACACGGCGGGCGGCAGCAGCGGCCCGTGCCAGCCCGCCAGGAACAGCGCGGCGGTCATCCCCGCCACGGCGACGAGCAGGACACGGCGCGCGAGCCCGATGATCGCCGCGTGCACCCCCGCGTACCCGGCGAAGGCGCCACCCCCGAGCTCGTCTGCCGCGGTGGCGAGGTCGAAGGGCGGGAGCAGCGCCACCGCCATCGCCGCGGGCACGAAGAGCACGAACGCGGCCGGCTGGACCAGTGCCATCGGCACCGCGTGCTGGACGTCGACGATCGCGGCCGGGCGCAGCGACTCCGCGGGCGCGGCGACGGCGGTGATCGTCATGGCCAGCGGCATGGCGTAGCCGAGCATCAGCGCGAGGAAGCGAAAGCCCCCGAGCACCGCGAGCGGCGATCCCCCTCCCCATCCGGCCATGAAGACGGCCGGAGTGACGTAGGCCAGGGCCGCGGCGAAGAGAATCGCCCCCGTCGAGAGCTCGACCCCGCGAAAGGCGGGAGCCCAGGGGACGGTCGCGAGCGCGACGACAGCGGCCACGAGCAGCAGGGGCGGCGCGAGGTGGTAGAGCCACGTGTCCGGACGCGCGGGAGAGGAGAACGGCTCGCCGAGGCGCGCCGCTCCCGCGCGGAGCACGGCGACCGGTCCCGCGGGCGCGCCGGCCACGACGGTCTCGGCGACGGCCACGAGCCAGGCGCCACCAAGTGCGACCGCAAGCACGGCGAGCGGCGTCCAGTCGCTCACCCGGCCACCGCCCAACCCGACAGGTCGAAGGACGCGAGGGCGAGCATGGCCGCAGACCACTCCAGGCCGACCGCCGCTTCCCCTGCGGCCCGAAGCGCGGCATCCGTACCCGGCGCGTGGAACCGCGGGGGCTGGCCCAGCGGAGCGGGATCGGCCCGGAGCGGCCCGCGGGGACCCTCGACGGCGGTGCCGCGCGGAGCCTCGTGCCTCCCGACCTCGGGGGCGGCCGCCACGAGCCCGAGGCTCATGACGATCTCCCGCGCACGTACCTGCGCACGCGCGAGGACGTCCCCCCCACTCTCCAGAACCGGCGTGAAGCCGAGCGCGACGTACGCCGGGTCACCGGTCCGCGCGTCGCGCGCGAGCCCGGAGGCGCGCGCCGGGGGGCCGGTCAATCCGAGCTCCTCCGCTCGCTCCCGGGCGAGCTGGGCGCGTCCGCGCGCCCGCCAGCTGAAGCGGCGGCTGTCGACGAGCTGCCCGAGCCGCGCGGCCTGGGCCCGAGCCCGCTCGAGCTCACGCTCGTCCGGCTCCCGCACCGCGCGCACGATCGTGCGGGCGACATCGCAGAGCTCGAACCATCCCAGCAACCGCCCCAGAGCGCCGAACCACGACGCGTGCGAGCGCACCCGTTCGAGCTCGACGCCGCGCACGTCGGTCGCGCGCCGGGCCAGCGCGGCCCGCCACGCCACCGGGGTGGTGGGGTCCGGCAGCAGGCCGTGCGCGTGGAGGGTGCGTCGGAGCGCGCAGCTGGCGGTGACGTCGCCGTCCAGCGCCAGCTCGGCCACGAGACCACCCGGCAGCTGGGGGGCGAGAGGGCCGAGCGTGACCTCGAGATCCTCCATCACCAGCCCGTCCGCGCTCGGCTCGCCGGTGATCGCCATCATGTCCTCGTGGTCGCCGTGCTCACCATGGCCACCGTGATCACCATGGGCCTGGTCGTGGTCGGACGGCGCGTGGTGCGAGGCGGCCTCCAGTACGGCTGCGACGGGCGTTCCGTGGGGTAGGGGGTCGCCGAGCACGCGATGACTGCGGCTCGCGGGCATGAGCTCCCAGGCCGCGCGCAGGGCCGGGGTGAGCTCCTCGGGGACGTGGGCGGGCGCCAGCAGCAGCTCGGTGGTCGCCACGGTGCTCGCCACCGCGTAGCCGAGCTCGTGGAGGTCGACGCCCCACGCCGTCCAGGAGCGATCGTCCGGTACTACCAGCGCGGGGGTCAGGACCACTCCAGGGCCCCCTCACGCCAGGCGTAGACCACACCGAGGCCCAGGACCGTCAGGAAGAACCCGATCTCGGCGAAGGCGAACAGCCCGAGCGACCGGAAGACGACCGTCCACGGGTACATGTAGGCCATCTCCATGTCGAAGGCCATGAAGAGCAGCGCGATGGTGTAGTAGCGGACATGGAAGCGCGGCCACGCGGGGACGTCGTTCCCGCCGAGCGTCCGGCGCCCCCGGCGCGCGAGCGCGAACGCGTAGGCCCCGGCGCACAACGCGGCCACGAGGGCGAAGAGGACGAAGAGCAGGGTGAGGGCGGCCACGTGGATCCCGAGCTACCCTAGGGGGGTATACGGGAAACGGCAACCCCGCCGCTGGGTCAGCCTCCAACGATACGTAGGCCCTTGAGCAACCACGCGGAAGCCTCGGCCTCCACAGCCTTAGCCGTGACCGCCGGCGGACGGGTCGCAGTAGTCGACCTCGGAGGTGGGGCGGAAGTCTCCCGTGAGGATCCGCCGGACGAACGGCCCGCCCTCGGCCATCTCCTCGGCGGATACGTCGAGGGTGAACTGCGTCCCGCGCGCGAGCCTCTGACCCCCGACCGCAACCGGCTTCGTGACCTCGTAGATCGGCGACCACGGGCAGCAGAAGTAGTTGCCGAGCGGTCGTCCCTGTGTCCGCGCGTAGGTGAGGTAGTTCTCCCGCATGCCCTCTTCGATCTGGGACTGGAGCTCCAACGTGCGCCGTGGATCGGGATCCGCCCGCCAGAGCTGCTCGATCGCCCGCCGCGCCCGCCGGTCGCGCTTCCAGCGCTCCCGCGTCTCCGGGTCCGTCAGCAGCCAGGGATCCCAGCCGGGCTCGCCCGGCCCCGGGAGGCGCGGGGCGCTCGCGGCGAGATCGGGCGGTCCGAAGGCATCGGAGCGCTCGAGCAGGCGTGGCGCGGCGGCGAGCTGCCCGACCCGGTGGGCGCCCTCGATCGCCCGCTTGAGGCCGTCCTCGATGCGCTCGTGCAACTCGAGCGGCAGCTTGTCCTGGTCGAGCGCTTGGGCGTACTCCGCCGCGCTCATCGCGGCCGCCAGGCGGCCGCGCAGGGCCGCGACGTCGTCGCGCTGCGCCTCACCCGCCGAGCGCTCGGCGTCCGCCAGCGCGAGCTCGGCGTGCTCGCACAGGCTCCGGCAGGCGGCCCGCATGGCCTCCAGGTGCTCGCGTGGACAGGGCTCGACCTCGGCCCAGGGCGGCAGCTCGGCCGGCAGCTCGGTCGCGAGATGGACGCCCGGGTCGCCCTGCGCGCGGCGGGAGCGCCCGAGCCAGGGCTCGACCTCCCCGTAGAAGGAGAGGGCCTGCGCGTGCGTGACGCGCGGGACGTAGCCCACGGTCCCCGGGTCGGTCCGGTAGTCGGCGGCGAGGAGCTCGTCGCCGAGCAGCTGGAAGGCCCAGGCGTTCCAGGTCGCCGCGAGCTGCGCCTGCTCGGCGGGGGCGGCCCGCCACAGGGCCCCGGGCTCGGCGGCAAGGGCAGCCCGGCGCTCCTCGGCGTCGGCGAGGGCGTCGTAGACCGCGAGCCCGGCCCGCTTATAGGCCTCGAGCATGTCGGCGGAGACCTCCCGGTGCAGGGTCGCGCGCAGGCGGGTGGTCAGGCTGGGGCTCGCGGCGTCGGTCATGGCGTCAGTGTGACCCGTGCGGCCTGCGGACGCGTTCAGCGGGCGGGCCACCTCCTCGATGGGCCGCGTTTCCGCTTCCTGATCTGATCCTACGATTCGTCGGATCACCAGTACGATGGCCGTGCACCACCCCCGACTGCCACCGGGACGAGAAACCAGTGACTCCGACCCAACACGAAGCGCTCCCCCGGGAAGGCGAGCCGAAGACCAGCGAGCGCCGCTGGACGTGGCCCGGCGCAGCCTCGACGCCCACCTCGGCCACCCAGCCGCTGCATTACGCGCTTCTCGAGGGAGTGTTCCTGACCGGGCTCGGCGCGGTGATCGCGACGGCGCTCAAGCGGGAGCGGGCGGGCCGCGATCCGATACCCCGCGGCGAGCTGCCGGTGATGGCGCTCGCCACGTTCACCCTGGCCGACACCCTCGCCAAGGAGAAGATCTCGACGTGGATCCGCGAGCCGTTCGTCCAGGAGGCGGCGGATCACAAGCCGGTCGGCCCGGAGGGAAGCGGGCTGGGCTACGCGATCGGAGAGCTCATGACGTGCACGCGATGCGTGGGAACGTGGAGCGCCCTGGCCCTCGTCGGCTTGCGCACCGTGTCTCCGGCCGCCGGACGCACCACGGCGGCGGTCCTGGCTCTCGCCGGTGCCAACGATGTCGCGCAGAGTGGGTTTCGCCTACTCGTCGAGCGCACGAACCGGGTGATCAGCGAGAACCAGCGGTAACCGACCGCGGCGCCCGTCGGGTTCTAACCCTGTGCGGTCAGCCAGCCCCGCGACGGGCACGCGACCTGGCCCCGCAGCCGCACGACCAGGCCGGTGAGCAGCAGCCCGATGCTCAGCACGCCGAGCACGGGCTGTAGCGGCGCCCAGTAGCTCAGCGCGCCGCTCACGCCGATCAACCCGACCACGAGCTTGTTGCAGATCGGGCAGCCCACGGCGAAGGTCGAAAGCAGCGTGGCGCCCAGGGTGCGGCGGCTGCGATCGGGCCCCGCGGGCGCCGCGGCACCGATCCTGGCGTAGGTCGCCGCGGTGAGGCCGACCAGCAGCGCGGAGATCGCCCACACGGGATAGTCCCACCACGTGACCGGCGTCATCCGGGTGTAGAAGCTCGTGCGGACGATGCCCGTCGGCACCCCCATGGCCAGCGCCGCCAGCCCGGCCGCGGCGACCGCGACCGCCCAGCGCCGCAGCGGCCACGCCCGCACCGACGCGAATCCCAGCCGCGTCTGCTCGAGGCGCGACCCAGGCGGTGAAACGCGCACGGCGGCCATCGCCGTCATCGTACCTCCTACATCTCGTCGGATGACTACGGCGCCTGCGCAGGACCGGCTCGGGCGCCCCCGACGCCCGGCACTTCCGTCAGCTCGGCAAGGCGTAGATCCAGCCGCCCTGCTCGACGACGTGCTTCTGGGCCAGCGGCGTCTGGGCGGGGCCCTGCTCCACCGCGCCGGTCCTGGCGTTGAACACCGAGCCGTGGCAGGGGCAGTAGAGGGTGCCCTGCTGATACTCGACGGGACACCCCGCGTGCGTGCAGATGGCGCTCGTGGCGCTGAGGCGACCCGACGCGTCGCGCACGACGATGTCGGGTTGACCGTCGGTGGGGTCGCGGTAGGTAGCGCCCTGCCCGGCCGGGAGTCGACGGGAGGGGCCCAGCCGGACCCCGCCGGCCGGCGCGGCCGAGTTGGGCCGGTGATGGTGCACGGGCAACGCGTGGTCGGGCGGCGTCGCAGTGTGCGAGGAGCCCGCGCCGGCGGAGAGCGAGCGCGTCGAGGCGCCGCGATAGCCACCCCTGGTCACGGTCGCGAGCGCGGCGAGCGCGACGGTCGCCGCGCCGCTTATCCCGAGGGCACGCCCGAGCGCCGCTCGCCGCGTGAGCGCCTCGGGCGCGACGTGACCGCCGCTCGACCTGGATCGCACGGGCTCGTCGCGGCCTCGCCGAGGCCGTGCGACGAGCAAGCGGTCGAGCGCATGGTCAACCGCCGGCTGCCCCTGCGCTCCGGCGAGCACGAACGGCAGCCACGCGAACACGAAGACGATGTCGGACCCGAGGAAGTAGGGGTACGTCTTCCAGCTCGCGCTCAGGAAGAGCAGGAGGTTGAGGCCCAGTCCGACGAGCGCGGCGATCCGCGTGAGCAGGCCCGCGGTGACCAGGACCCCGACGAGAATCTCGACGAGCGCCACGCCGACCCCCGCGAGCTGGGGCGCCGGGAGCGCGAGGGCGCGCAGCACGAAGCCGCCGGGGGTACCGGTCGCGAAACCGTGCAGCTGCGAGCCGATGTAGGTCGCGGCGCCGGGATGCAGGAAGCCCGGGTCGTTGAGCTTCTGTACGCCGCCGTAGAGGAACGTGATGCCCAGGAACACGCGGAGGGGAAGAAGCGCGAGACCCGGGGCGACGCACGAGGCGAGCTGCGTCAGGCCCCGCGCGCGAGGCGAACTGGACCGGGGAGCTCGGCGGGAAGCGTGGGTGGGGGCTGGATCGGCCATGGAAGCGGCGATGCGTGAATCGCACGGTAAGAGGCGGCGGGAAGCACCGGGGAAGAGCCGGGCAACGATTCGGTAAAGGACGTCCCGACGCGCGATCGGCCGGACCGGTGATCGACGCCCATGCCTACGATCGCCGGTGTGCTGCGCCTCCTGCTCGCCGAGGACGACCCCGGGATTCTCGAGCCCCTGACGCGAGCTCTGAGCAGGGAGGGCTACGCGGTCGACGGGGTGACGAGCGGTGCGGATGCGGCCCGCAGGGGAGCCGCTGGTGATTACGCCCTGCTCGTCCTCGACATCGGGCTTCCCGACATCGACGGGCTCGAGGTGTGCCGGCGTGTGCGGCACGCGCGGGCGCATCTCCCGATCCTCATGCTCACCGCGCGCGACGAGGAGCTCGACCTCGTCCTGGGCCTGGACGCAGGCGCCGACGACTACGTCACCAAGCCCTTCCGGCTGGCCGAGCTGCTGGCTCGCATCCGCGCCCTGCTGCGGCGAACGACACCGGAGGCCGTGGCCGCGAGCGGCGTCCGCGTGCACGTCGCGTCACGCCGCGCCTGGCATCACCAGACCGAGCTCGAGCTGACACCGAAGGAGTTCGACCTCCTCGCATTGCTCGTGCGAGAAGCCGGGACCGTCCTCACCCGCCACCGCGTCATGGCCGAGGTATGGGACGAGAACTGGTTCGGATCGACCAAGACGCTCGACGTCCACGTCTCCGCGCTGCGGCGCAAGCTCGGCGACGACGCCGCGAACCCCGGCCTCATCGTGACCGTGCGTGGCGTCGGCCTCCGGTTCGAGGTGTAGGGCGTGCGCCGCCGTCTGCTCTTCTCGACAGCGCTGATCGCGCTCGCGGCGGTCATCGTCCTCGGGGTTCCGCTCGGGATCCTCGCGGCTCACCGTGTGCGCGCCGACGCGACCAGCAACCTCGAGCGCGAGGCCGATGGCGTCGCCGCGGCGATCGACGATCGCCTCGAGGCGCACCGACCCCTCGAACGCGCGAGCCTGCGCTCGCTCGTCCGCCCCGGCCACCTGATCACCGTCGTCACCCGCTCAGGTCGGCGGGTGTCGTTCGGCACGCCCTCGGCGTCGGCGAAGATCAGCGCGCGCTCGGCGGCGGCCAGGGCGACGCGCGTCACCGCGAGCGAACCGGCCTCGGAAGTGACCGGCCCGGTCCATCGGGTGTGGGGGCTCGTAGCGCTGCTCTCGGCGGGGGGAGTCCTCGCCGCAGTCGGGCTGGCGTTCCTCCAGGCGCGTCGCCTCGGGCGCCCGCTCGAGGATCTCGCCCGTACCGCCCGGGAGCTGGGCACCGGGGACTTCTCCGCGCGGGCCGGGCATTCCGCGCTTCCCGAGATCGATGCGGTCGGGGTGGCGCTCGACGCCAGCGCCGCCCGCGTCGCCGATCTCGTGGCCCGGGAACGGGAGTTCTCGGCCAACGTCTCGCATCAACTGCGCACACCGCTCACCGCCCTGCGCCTGCGTCTCGAGGAGCTTGCCGCGCTCCAGCACACCGAGGCCGGCGCCGAGGAGGCACGGTCCGCGCTCGGCGAGGCCGACCGCCTCGAGCGCACCATCACCGAGCTGCTCGCCGCCGCCCGCGACCACACCGCCGAGGTCGAGCGCATCGAGCTCGGCGACCTGGCCCGGGTGCGCCTGGCCCGATGGAAGTCGGTCTACGCCCGCGCGGGACGCACGCTGAGCCTCCGGACGTCCGAGCCGGTCGCGGCAATGGCCGCGCGGGCGGCGGTGGGACAGGCGCTCGACGTCCTGCTCGACAACGCGCTCGTGCACGGCCGCGGACGCGTGCACATCGAGATCGCTCGGCGGGATGGCCGCCCGATGCTGGCCGTGCGCGACGAGGGAGAGGGCGTTCCCGCCGGGATGGAGGCCGCGGTGTTCGACCGGGGCAGCTCGCTCGGGGGTGGGAGCGGCCTCGGCCTCCACATCGCCCGCGCGCTGATCGAGAGCATCGGCGGAAGCCTGCGCCTGGAGCGCACGCCGCCCACGAGCTTCCGGATCGACCTCATCGCCGACCCGGCAGAGCGGCGCGCGGCGCGCGTCCTCGCTGGGCAGGCGGACCTATAGGCTCCGCCGCTGCCAGATGACAACGGGACATGCGGAGCTGGACAACCCTTTCTTCGCGCGGTTCTATCGCCGCAACCGCCAGACCGCCGACAAGCGCGGTGAGCGCGAGCATCGCCGTCGCGTGTTGGCCGGGCTGAGCGGTCGGGTCGTCGAGCTCGGCGCGGGCGACGGTGCGAATTTCCCGCTCTACCCGGACGATGTCGAGGAGGTCATCGCGGTCGAGCCGGAGCGCCATCTCCGGGCGTTCGCCGAGGAGGCCGCCCGGGACCCGGGCCCGCGCGCGCGGATCACCGTGGTGGCCGCCTTCGCGGAGCAACTCCCGCTCGCTGACCAGTCGGTCGACGCCGCCGTCGCGTCACTCGTGCTCTGCACGGTCCCCGACGAGGCCGCCGCGCTGCGCGAGCTGTACCGGGTCATCCGGGCCGGAGGGGCACTTCACTTCTACGAGCACGTACACGCTCGTCGTCAGCCGCTGCGCGCCGTGCTCGAGGTCGCGGATCGCAGTCGCGTGTGGCCGGCGATCGCCGGCGGTTGTCACCCCACCCGCGAGACCGCAGCCGCAATCGAGGCAGGGGGCTTCAACATCGAGCGGATCGACCGATTCGGCTTCAGCCCGAGTCTCCTCTCGCCCAAGGTGCCGCACATCCTGGGCATCGCACGCCGCCCGTGACGTCGGCTCCATCCCGGCGACGTCGAGCGCGGAGTCGACGCGGCACGCGCCGGTCGCCAGGAGGCCGACCTCTGACGGCGCTCAGGGAGCGGAGGGCGCACCCTGGGCGCCGGCGGCGGGCGCGTCTCTCTGTCGCCGGGCCGTGAACACCCAGCCCACGAGCGCGATGACGAGCAGGACGAGGCTCGTCCACTGCGCGTTGTCGAGTCCGAGGGCGAGCGAGGGACTGTCCGAGCGCACGAAGAACTCGAAGAACCGGCCGGCGGCGAAGAGGACGAGCACCAGCCATGCGAGATCCCCCGTTCGCCGCAGGCGGTTCCGGAGCGTCCACATGACGGCGAAGACGACCAGGCCGAGCAACACCTCGTAGAGGCCGCCGTTCTGGTAGGCGAGCATCCGGTTCGGCGTGAGCGCCTCGGGATTGGAGTTGCGGACCGCGAGGAAGAAGTCGCTTCTCGGCCCGTAGTGCTCACCGTTGATGACGTCCCCGATGCGCCCGATCGCCACGCCGAGCGGCAGGCCGACGGCGACCACGTCGAGGTAGCGCCCACTGAGCCGCGTCCGGCGGACGTAGACCGCGAGGAGCACCGCCGCGAGGATGACGCCGCCGTCGAACGTGAAGCCCCGCGTGCTCAGCAGCGACGCCCCGTGCTCGATCGCGTAGAAGATCTTGCCGCCGATGATCCCGCCGGCCGCGAGGAGGATGCCGAGGCTCGTGAGCCGGTCGCTGTCGAGACCCTGTTGCCGCGCCCAGCGCCCGGCCACGACGCCACCGATCCCGAGCCCGAGCGCGATGGTGAGGCCGTGCCAGGTGAGCGTCACCGGGCCCAGGTGGATGTTCGGGTTGATCCCGATCGTGATCACTCCGAGCGGAGCCACGACTCGAGCCTACGACGCGTCGTAGAACGCGCTCGGCTCACGCGCCACCACGCAGAGCGAGAGATAGCCGCGACGGACGTACCGGGCTCGCACCAGCCGGAATCCAGCGTTCTCCAACGCCGGCCGGGGGTCGTAGGTCCGAAGGCCGCCGAACCGCCGCGGGGCCAGGCGCGCGAGGCCAGCGAGCGCCACGGCCACCGCCCGTCCCACGGGCGCTCGGGGGACCACGGGAGTCACCGTGACGAGCCGACCGCCGGGAGCGAGGACCCGCCGCATCTCCGCGAGGACCGTCCTGCGGTCCTGCGGCGCGATGACGTGGAGCACGTACACGGCGAGCACGACCTGGAAGCTGTCGTCGGGGAACGGCAAGCAGCGTGCATCCGCGATCTGCAGCGACCACCCGAAGGGGAGCGAGGGCGCCCGGCCGAGCATCGCGCGGGAGGGATCCACTCCCACGACGCGCGTCGGACGCTCAGAGCTTGCGGCGAGCTCTCGCAGAGCCGCCCCCGTGCCGGTGCCGACGTCCAGGAGGTCATCGTCAGGGTGAGGGGCGGCGAGATCGAGAGCCGCCCGGATGGCGGCGCGCTCCAGCCCGAGCTGCCGGTCGTAGCGACTCGCGAGCGTGTCCCAGCCGGTGCCGGCTGACAAAGCGGTCAGATCGATCCGAAGAAGTTCAGGCCGAGGCGGCTGAGGAGCTCCTGCGCCTGGATGTTGATCTGGAACATCTCCCCGGTGAGCACGAGGACTCCGACGGCGACGAGCAGGGCGCCCGATGCCAGCTGCACGGTCCGATGGTGGCGACGGAAGAAGGCCAGGCCACGCTGTGCGCGCTCGAAGAGCAGCGCCACGAGCAGGAACGGGATGGCCAGGCCGGCAGAGTAGACCACGAGCAGCAGCGCCCCCTCGCCGGTCTGAGAGCTCGTCGCCGCGAGGCCGAGTATCGCCCCGAGCGTGGGCCCGATGCACGGGGTCCAGGCCAGGGCGAACGCGGCTCCCGCCACCACGGGTCCCCCGCTGCCCGCACGCTCGGCAAGGCCGCGTAGACGCCAGTCCCGATTCAGACGCGCGACGAAGACGCCGGCGAGGAGGAGAGCGCCCAGTACGACGATGGTGATGCCCGCGACGAGATCCAGGACCTGTCGCCGCGCCAGCAGCCAATGGCCGAGCGCCGTAGCCGTCAAGCCGAGGATGACGAAGACGAGCGTGAACGTGGCGATGAAGAGACCCGCGCGCGCGAGGACGCGGGAGCGCGCCGTCGCGACACCCGGCCCCGCCCCGCACACCGCGAGGTATCCGGGCACGAGCGGCAGCACGCAGGGGGACACGAACGACACGAAGCCGGCGGCGCCGGCCAACACCAGGCTCGGCCCCCCGATCACCGCCTACCCCCCAACGCGCCGCCCCGCCGCGAGCCGGCGGGTCGCCCTGACAGCGCGGCACGGACGCCACTTGCGAGCGCGGCCTCCGAGACGACACCGATCACGTGGGAGACCACGCGACCCCGACGGTCGACGAAGAACGTCTCGGGGTAGCCCGTGAGGCCCCACGCCCGGAACGTGCCGTCGCCCGCCTCCTTGAGCGTCGGGTAGTCGATCGCGGAACGGGAAAGGAAACGGCGGACATCGGGGGCGTTGTCCTGCTCGTCGAGCCCGAGGAAGAGCACGCCGGAGCCACGGTAGCGCCGCCACGCGCGCTGGAGTCGCGGTGCCTCGGAGCGACAGGGACCGCACCAGGAGGCCCAGAAGTTGACGGCGAGTGGCGTGCCGCGAAGCTCGTCGAGCCCGACGCGGCCATCAGCCGCCGCACGGCTCCAAGCGGGAGCCAGACGGGGTCCGGGACGACCGGCAGCGAACGCCGCGAGCTGAAACGAGGGGGGACGAACCGGCCGGCCCTGCGCCAGCCCGTCGTCGATCGTGGTGTCGGGCGATCGCGCCAGGAGGCCGTACGTCAGCAGGGCGACCAGTGCTGCGGCCAGCGCGCTGGCGACCAGGGGGATCGCCCGGTTGCGCCTCCTCGTCACCGGCGCAGGATCGTCCTCCGCGATCGCCTCGACTCCGCTCGACCCGTCCGGAGGTATCACGCCTCCAGGGCGCGCCGCCCCAGTCGTCGCCACATCACCTCGAAGCGCGCGCGAGACCAGCGCTCGCGCGTGCCGTGCAGCACGTTGACGACCGAGAGCACGCCCCCCTTCTCGATCCCCGTCAGGACCACGGTGTGCTCGTTGAAGTTGACGCGGATGCGGCCCCCCGAAGGAGCTCGCCAGGTGCCGTACGGCCCGGCGCCGAGTCCGACCCACGCCATCACCGCGTGGCCTTGCGCGAGCGCCCGGTACACCCTGCTCGGCGCGCGGGCGGTCAGGTTGCGCAGCGGCACCTCGTACCGCGCGGCCACCGCCGCCACCGGCCCCGGGTACACGCCGAAGCCCCCCGCCGTCCCGCCGCCGTCCGCGCGGCCCACGAAGCCGCGATCGGGATCGCCCCAGACGCGATCGGGACCCGTGCCCTGCGGGTCGAGAGGGCCGCTGCGGGGTAGCGCAGCCTGGAGGCGAAGCTGGTTGACGCGGGTCCCGTGGGTGGCGAGCAAGACCTCCAGCGCCGCGCTCTCGCAGTTGTTGTGGAGGCGCTGGGCGACCACGGGCGCGGGGAAGGTGCGACCGTGCCGCTTCTCGGCGATCGCGGTAGCCCCCGGAGCGGCGGCGCTCGAACGTACAGGCGTCGCGGCGCGCGGCGCGGAATCGCCGGCGGAGCCCTTGATGAACCACCCGATCACGGCCGCCGCCAGGAGGAGCGCGGCCACCGCCGCGATCCGGCGGCGGCGGATCGCGGCGCGCCGCGCCGCGGGACGCGTGAAGCGGCGGGAGCCCCGGTCGAGCTCGACCGGCCTGGAGGCACGAGCGACAGACGACGACCCGGGAGGGCGGCGCGGAGAGGCCACAGACTGATCCTACCCACCGTAGGAGAGAGACCGTCCTACAGTTCGTAGGACGCTGTGCCTCGCGAGGAAGGATTGGAACGACCACGTCGCCCACGCCGAGGAGGTCGCCCGGGGTCGTGGATTCCAGGGGTTGCGCGACGAGATCCTCGAGGGCGCTGGAGCCACCCCGGAGGATGTCGTGGTCGACGTCGGCTCCGGAACCGGCCTGCTCACCCTCGCCCTCGCGCCCCGCGTCCGGCGGGTCTGGGCCGTCGACATCGCCCCCGCGATGGCCGCGTACCTCGGCGTCAAGGCCGCGAGCGCCGGGCTGGAGAACGTCGATGTCGTCGTCGCCACGGCGACCAGCCTCCCGCTCGTGGACGAGAGCGCGGACCTCGTGGTCTCGAACTACTGCTTTCACCACCTCTCCGACGGCGACAAGGAGCGAGGGGCCCGGAGGCGTTCGGCGCATCGCGCGGAACGCTGTGCGGGTCGCCCTCGGCCGCGGCGAGCAGCCGGCGCGCGCCGAGTGGTGGCATGACGCGCTCGAGCGCCATGGCTTCGACCCGATCGAGGTGCGGGTCCTCGGGCACGAGGGTGGCATCGCACTCGCGCGCCGCCGGTGAGCCGCGACCACGCTGACATACTGGCGCCGGTGACCGAGCTGCGGCCCCTCTCCGGTGAGCTTCAGGCCCAGATCATGCCTGCCCTGTGGCGACTGGGCGAAGCGACGGTGGAGCAGGTCCGGGCGGCGCTGCCGTCCCGGTACCGCAGCGCCTACACGACGGTGCAGACCGTTCTCAATCGCCTGGCGGAGCGCGGACTGCTCGCGCGCAGCCGCACGGGCGAGGGAGGCGCCATCGTCTACCGCCCGCGCCTCAGCGAAGCCGAGTTCCTGGGCCGCTCGATCGACACGGCATTGTCGGGAGCTTCCCGGGAAGCGCGTCAGGCGGTCCTCGCCCAGCTCGTCGGTCGCTTGGACCGCGAAGAGCTCACCGAGCTTCAGGACCTCGCGCGCGATCTCCACCAGCGCCGTGACGCGGGCGCGTGAGCCTCGTTCTCGTCGCGCTCGTCCTCGTAGCGCTCACGTCGCCCGCCGTGGCGCTCCGGCGCGTGCCGCTCGGCGAGTACCACCCGGTGGCGGCGGCGACGATCTGCCTTGCCGCGCTCGCTCTCCGCGCCCTCCTGGTGGTGCTCGGCGCGATCCTCATCGCCCTCTGGCTGCCCGCCACGTCCCTGTTCGCTCTCCTGACGCACTGGTGCTGGCACGCGGTCGTGCCCCTGATCACCGCCCATCTCGGGCTCAGCGGGCACCGCATCGGCGACGCCGCGACGCTCGCCCCCACCATGGCCCTCGCCGTCTCGCTGCTGTCGCTCGTCTGGGGCGTCGCCCGGGCGGCCCGATCCCTCCGGCGCCTCCTCGGACGGCGGCCGCTGTCGGGCCCTCTGGGCAGCGTCGTCGTCGGCGGTCCCGAGATACTCGTCGCCGCCGCCGGACTCGTCCGCCCGCGCGTGGTCATCTCGGCCGGGGCGCTCACCGCCCTCGACGACGAGGAGCTGGCGGCGGGGGTCGAGCACGAGCGGGGTCACATCGCCCGGCGCCATCGCTTCGCCGTCCTCGTCGCCGAGGTCATCGGCGCCGTCGCGCGTCCGTTCCCCGGCGCTCGCGCCCTCCTCGCCGAGTTCCTCTTCCACCTCGAGCGCGACGCCGATGCCTATGCGCTCGCGCGCCGCCACGACCCGCTCGCCCTGGCGAGCGCGATCTGCAAGGCCGCCACCTGCGAGAGCGCGCAAACGCCCCTCCTGCTCGCTCTCGGCGGGAGCCGGGGGAGCATCCGCCGCGTCAATGCGCTCGCGGCGAACCCGGCGCGCGAGCGACGCGCGCGCTCGGGATGGAGCCTTGCGGGCGTGCTGGCGGCCATCGTCGTCGCGCTCTCCGTGGCCCTGCCCTCCGCCGCGCTGGCCGACCTCGACCGGCTTCCCCCCGTGGCCTCGACGCACGTCTGCCCGGCCTGAGCCGGGTCGCAGCGCGCCATCCCCGCTTGACCTGACACCCTGGTGTCAGGTTTATCCTGACCACATGGGACGCATGGTCAAGCAGGTCGCAGACGCGGTGGGGCTTCCCAGCCGTACCGTCCGCTACTACGACCGCATCGGCCTGGTCTCACCGGCGGAGCGCAGCGAGGCCGGCTACCGGCTCTACGGCGCCGAGGACGAGGGCAAGCTGCGCTTCGTCCGCCAGGCCAAGGGGCTTGGCTTCAGCCACAAGGAGATCCGTCAGCTCATCGCCGCGGCCGACCATGGCTGCGCCGAGGTCGTGCCCGAGCTGAACCGCCTGTTGAAGGACAAGGTCGCCGAGATCGACAACCGCATCCACGAGCTGCGGTCGTTTCGCCAACGCCTCCTCGACTACGCCGAGGGCAAGGGCGGCACCTGCGGCTGCCACGGACACAGCGCCTTCTGCGGCTGTCTCGACGACGCACCACTCCTGCAGATCACCACCGAGAGGTCATGAGCGATATGTGTGATTGCTGCTGTAACACGAAGGACACCGCCCCCGAAGCGGAGACGAGCCTTGGGGCTGCCGCTGAGTCGAGCGTCGGCTGCGGCTGCGGCGACGCCTGCCGCTGCGGTGAGGAGGCCACCACGGAGGCTGAGCGTCACACGGGCGCACAGGACGAGGTCGAGATCCCGTAGCGAGCATCCGGAGGCGCCGTTGGGCTGGACGTCGACGAGCGCCGTCGGGCTGGCTGGTCGGCTCAGTCGCGTCGGCGGGCTCGAAGCACCGCGTCGTGGATGGTGACGGTGTGCCCTCCGGGGTCGGTGGTGGAGCGTTCGAGGGCCGCGGCGACGACGATCTCCCACGCGTGCGGGTCCAGTGACGCGGCCACCTCGGATGCGGTGAAAAACAGCTCCGGCCTCGGCGGGCGCGGGACGGTGGTCTGCAGGTCTGAGGGGTGGTGGCCGACGATCAGCAGGGTGCCGCCCGGGGCCACGGCGGCGGCGAGACGCGCGAACACCTCTTCGCGCGGCCCCGTCGGCAGGTGCATGAACTGGGCGGAGACCAGGTCATAGGAAGATGGATCCGGGATCCAGGTCAACACGTCCTCGTGAAGCCAGTCGATGCGCCGGGCGACGTCGGCGCCGGCCTCGGCGGCGCGCGCGGCGCCACGCCGCAGCGCCACGGTGGACACGTCGAGCGCCGTGACCTGCAAGCCCCGCTCGGCCAGCCAGATGGCATCAGCGCCCTCGCCGCTGCCGACATCGAGCGCCGCCCCGCCGCTGAGCTCCGATGCCTGGCTGACCAGGTGGGGGTTGGGCTCGCCGCTCCACAGCTCGCCCTGTGAGCGGTACCGCTCATCCCAGAATGCCTCGCCGAAGATCTCAGTCATGACCGACTCCCTGATGCGATAGTGCGCCGGTGGTCCGCCCACAGACCTCGAAGCCATCGAGGTCGGGCAGTTGCACGTCGAGGAGGATCAGGTTCGGCGCCAGGGTGCTCACCTGCGCGAGCGCCGCCGCGGCGTCGGCCGCCTCGCCGACCACCTCGAAGCCCTCGGACTCGAGCAGCAGCCGGGCGCTCGAGCGAAAGCTCGGGTGGTCGTCGACGATGAGGACGGTCGGGCCCAACGGCTACGCACAGCGTACGGCGGCCACGGTCGCGCGCAGGCGCGCCACCGAGGCCACGCCCGACGCGGCGGGCAGCCACACGGCCACGGTGCGGTAGGCCAGCACCGCCGCGATCGCGGGGGCCGCGGGCGTCCCGAGCGCGACGAGCGCGCCGGCGAGCCCGCCGCTCAGGCTGCCGGGCAGCGGGAGCACGTTGCACCGTCGTGCCGAGGAAGTAGCAGGACGAGGAAGGCGAGCAGGCGCCCGGCGAGCTCGCGCGTGCGCACGCCGTGGGCGCGGAGCGCCCAGACGGTCACGGCGGCGCCGCCGAGGCCGGCGGTACGCAGGAGCCGGGTGACGGCCGTTCCGGCCAGGGCGATGTCGTAGGAGTCGCGCCAGCGCAGCCGCGGGCGCGCGCCGGAGACGACGCGGTGCAGGAGCAGGACGTACCCGGCGACCGACGCGACCTCGAGGAGCCCGCCGGCGACGACAAGACCCCAGCTCGCGCTCAGGGCATGCCCGAGCGCATCGGCGAAGTCCCGGCCGTGCGAGACGACGAGCGCGGCGGTCCTTATCGGTCGGGCCGTTCGCTCACGCCTTGGCGCGGGCGCCGTAGCGCTGGCGCGCGGCTTCTCCGGAGGTTCCGAGCAGCGCGCCGATTGTGCGCCAGGAGTACCCATGAGTGCGCGCGTCCGCCACCGCCTGGTCAATCGATCGCTCGGCCTCGGAGCGAGCCAACACGGATCGACGCAGAGCGGCGAAGACGTCCGGGTCGCGCTCGTCCTCGGCGGCGGGCTCATATGCCTCGAAGCGCTTGGCGAGCTGATCGCCGTGCTGGACGACGTCCTGGATCGAGCGGGGCATCATCACCTCAGAACTTCTCGCGGACTCGCATCGCGTGCTGCTCCCGTCTCGGCCTGCACGACGCGATCCCGACGACAAGTTAGCTTGCGGACCGCCCGACCCGCAAGGCGAGACCCGCCGTGTCGCTTTAGCAGGCTGGTCCGCACCGACGGCGCCGGCGGACACGCTCGAAGGTTCCCTGTCGCGTTCGAACCGTCTCTCACGGCAGCGTCCAGAGCGGCCAGGTGCGGCTACCGCTCGCCGCGAGATGCGGCAGTGCCACGCTGCCGCCATCGCGCCAGTTGCATCGGGAGACGCGACGGCGTTCACGCGGGTCGGTCGTTCCCGCTCAGTAGGGGAGCTCGAGGCCGCGGGCGGGCTTGAACGTTCGCTTCTCGGGATACACGCAGACGTCGCCGGGGATCAGGTCGCCCATCGTCACGAGATCCATCCCCTCCGGGCCGACCTCGATGCGATGCCCGACGCCCGTGTTCTCCCGGCGCAGCCAGAACGAGCCGGCGGCCAACGGGTGCGCATCTTCGCCGAGGCGGGCGATCCCGCTTCCGCCGCGGACGTACCACGCCTCCTCGCGCGCCGAGTGGAAGTGCAGATCGGTGTTGTGCGTGCCGGGTGGCATCGCGTCCTGCGCGAGCACGAGCTTGTCCGAGCCCATGTCGCGCAGGTCGCGCGTCGCGTAGGCGAGGCGACCCTCGCACCCTTCGTGCAGCGCCAGCTCGACGAGGTTGCGGATCGCCGGCGGTCGTTCGTCGGTCGGCTCCGGTAGGGGTAGCGGGCCGAGCTCGGCGTCGGCGGCGAACGGGTGTCTCATGTCAGCGGGCGACCAGCGCGCGCCGAGCCAGAACTGCTTGGTCCGCGGCAGGTAGGTGATGTTGGTGCGCGAGCCCTCCGCGACGGCGAGCACGGTCAGCCCGTCCTCGCCGGCGATCAGCGTATGCGCGTCACCGTTGGCGGGATGCCAGAGCAGGTCATCGACGCCAATCCGGTAGGTGCGCACATCCTCAGAGCCCGACGTCTGATAGCTCAGGCCGCTGCCCGCCAGCACCAGGAACGCCTCGTCCTCATCCGCGTGGCTGTGCGGCGGCGTCGAGCGCTTCCCCGGGTCGATGTCGATCACGGCGATGCCGAGTCGCTTTGCCCCGGACGCGACGCCGAGACGACGCCGCGTCGCGCCGACCTCGCCGTGCTCCCAGCGCTGAGCGGGAACGTCATCGACGTGTACGGGAAGGCCGTCAGACATGCCCGGCAAGCATGGCACTCGCCGCCAAGCACGTCCCTCGGCTCACCGGCTACTGCTTCGCGCGAAGACCGGCCGGCGAGCAGCGCGCTTCGCGCCTCCCGTCCGACACCACATTCTCGGGAGCATCCGGCGAAGCGCGTCAACAGGCGCCCTCCCTGCATCCCCGGCAGCTCGTGTACGAAAACGTCCGCCGCGGCGCACCGCGCTGATAGGCCGCTTACCATGCCGCACCCGGTGACCGATGACCTCCTCACCCCTTTTGACGCCTGGCTCTGGGCGCTTGACGACGCGCGGCTGAGCGAGCTGCGGCTGGCGGGGCTGGCGCGGGCGGCGGGCGAGGATGCGGTGCAGGTGACACAGCTCACCGTCCTGACGGTGATCAGCGAGGCCGCGCCCGCGGACATCCTGGGCAGGGCTACGGGGATGCGCGAGGTGCGCCGGTCCGACCACGTGGCCCTGCTGCGCGCGCAGATGGGGCGGCAGGAGTACCTCGTGGCGGCGTGGCCGGCTGCCTCGGGGGTCTGGCATCTCGTGGGCACCGTTCCCGCCACCGACGAGGCCTGGCGCCGGACGGAGGGCACCTGGATGAACGCCGCCGGTCCGCGCCTGTCGCCCGTCATCCTCAATCGCGAGGACTTCGAGGCGATCGGCGACGGGCTGGCCGAGCACGGCGACACGGCCGTGGCCCGTATGACCGCCCGCGTCCTGCGCGACCGTTCGTCCTACACGCGCGGCTGGCCCCAGCTTGAGGGCAGGCGACGGCCGACGCACCGCGAGGCCCTTCGGGAGACCGAGGAGCAGAACGGGATGATCGTCCGCACCCTGACGCTGGACGTCGGTGGAGACCTGCGCGTCCACCTGCGCCGCACGAGCGGGGCGAGCTTCTACAAGGGCGACTTCGGCATCTTCTACGACGTGGTGCTGCGGCGGCTGGAGATCGCAGCGTCCGAGCGGCTCCGGCTCCTCGGCGATAGGCAGCGCGAACCGCTGGCTCCCGTGCGCGAGATCATCTCCATGCGGGTGGACCGGATGAACCTGGACGACCCAACGGTCCGCGTCGACATACTGGACACACTCGCCGGGGTCAGCGGCCTGCAGGTCGCCGTCATGCACGACAACCCCTACATGCACGTCCTCGTGACCGACTTCCGCAACGGCGCGAGCTTTGACGTGCTTGTCACCGACGGGAGCCGGCTGGATGTGCTGCCCGGCCTGCGCTCCTCCCCGGGCACCCTCGCCAGGGTTACCGACGCCCTCGGCGACGCGCTGGGGATGCGCGATCTCGTGCTCTCGCCGGTCGAGCTCCTGGACGACGAAGACCTGCTCGTCTCGTAAGCCCCGGACGGGCGTCGGGAGCGAGCACCGGTGGCCGAGCAGGACCGAGAAGATCTGATCCGCGAGCACCGGGCCTACGACGCCCGCTGCGATGCCGTCTCTTGCTTCGAGGTCTTCTTCCGCCGATCCGCTTCCATGACGCCGACAGTTGCGCACTTCGAGCGCTTCCCGTGCTTCGCGGGCGCGGACGGCCAGGACGCGACCCCCGACTTCACCGTGTTCTTTCGGGACGGGAGCCTCCTCGTGGGCGAGATCTCGAACCTCGCAAGACAGCGGGAGAGCCTGGAGAGCCTGCTCCACCAGTTGGGCCGCTATCACCGGCTGCAGCAAGGGCCGTCCGCACCGCGACGATGGCGGCAGGCGAAGGCCGGCGCGCACAGAACAGCGCGACGAACGCAATGACCACCCCGGGAAGCTGAGTCGGCAACGTGGAGGGGCGAGCGTGATCTTGGAACGTGCCGCGGCGAGTGAGGTTCCGATGTTGGAGCGCCCTGGCCGCCCGGCCGATCCGGCCGCGAAGCGCGAGCCGACCGGACCGCTCTGGGGCATCAGCGGGCCGGCCGCGAGCGCCCGCGCCCTGAACGCCGCCGCGGAAAGGCAAGGTTGCAGTACTTCCCTCCTCCTGGCACGCGGAGGCGGAAGCCGTGACGGTTCCACGTTCCACTGGGAGGCCGGCCACGGGACCCGCCAGCGGTTTCGGCGGTCGCAGTCAGCCCTGCCGAGCCAGCCTCGCGGTGGAGGCGCCTGAGGCTACAACGGATCGACGAGGTCGGCAATGTGGTCGACCACCCGCTGCACGACCTGCCAATGCTCCTTGACCCGCATGTACGTCAACGTGGAGTCTTCACCGTGCGCGATCTTATGTCGGTTCGCAACGATTGTTCCAAGCGCGGCCGCTTCTTCGTCGATTAAGTAGGTCTCGAGGTCGGCGCGCCAAGTCGCATCGAACTGCACGAAGAGCATCAAGATCTTGTCCTTCTTGGCATTCTGGAAGCGATCAAGTTCGGCGGCGATGAAATGCGCGATCTTAGGACCCGACTGCTGGACGGCGTAGGCTTTGAGTAGCGCGCTGATCGACGTCTCCAGAAATCCGCTTACCCGTACGCAGAGATATTTCGCGAAATCGGCTCGGGTCTCGGTGGCGTCCTGATCGATATTCGAGATTCGCCCAAACGTGCTGTTGAGGCGGTCCCGCTGCCGCAGAACCTCGCGGCGCGCGTCATTCATGGTACGTCGGCAAATGCTGCCTCGGCCTTGTCGAGACGGGCTTTGACGCTCTCCTCGTCCGCCGTCGCGCGCTCGACTGCCCCTCGGTACTCCGGGTTGTCCAGCAGAGTGTTATAGGCGGCAGCTAACGCCGCGGGATTCTCAATGGCTCCCCTGTCGAGGCGCTTAGCTACCCCGGTCATAACCGAGTCGAACACCGCTGCATTAATGGCAGTTGCAATGCGAAATACCCGATCACCCTTTGCCTCGCGGACGACCTTGATGGTGGCTCCTCGCTATTCGGTGTGGGTAGATCGGAGGGCCGTTGGCGGCAGGCCGGGGTCGGGGGCGCCGGGCGAAACGACCTCCGTGATCGCGTAGCTCCGCCGGGCGGCGGCTTCAAGCGGCGTGGAGCGACCACCGATGGACGACGGGAGTTGGGTTGGTTGCGGTGTATTCAGTGCCGCTTGACCCCGCCGCCCGCCTCCACTGAATGGCAGCGAGGCCCGGACGGAGAGCCGCCCGGACGAGGCCGGACGAGTACTCGAGGCTTCAGGGTCGCGACGGTGAGCTCGGAGGCGCACTCGCCTACCCACTCGAAACAGCGAGGGACCTTGATGGTGTCGGCGAATGCAGCAGTCAGCTCGTTCTCACTTTGTCTGTCGAAGCGGCGGTTGGTCGCCATGCATCGGTTGAGGAAAACCTTCATGGGCCGCGCGTACGAGTTGCCGTAGTAGCGCATCGCGAAGAAGCGAAGGATCATTTCTTGATCCTTGAGGCGCTCAGACGGCTGTCCGTAAATAGCGCGCCAGTCTGAGTCCTGATTGAGTTGTCGCAGAAGGTCGGCAAGCTCGCCGTGGTACAGCGCGGACCGAATCTCCTGAGGCTGGAGCGCAGTTCCCCCTGTGTTAAGCCGTTCGAAAATCAGGTAAACGCTTTCTTGATCTTCGGTCGGCGTGTCTTGGCGGACAACGGTGGCGTGTACGATCGCGTCGTCAATCCGGCGCCTATCATCGTCGTCCAAGGTTTCGTAGTGCAGGCCTTTGAAGCGTTCCTGCACTGTCTCGAGTCTGAATTCCTTACCGAGCAGTAGTCCCTTATAGAAGCCCTCAAGGGTCCTAAGGCGCTGCTGACCGTCGAGTACGAGATGCACGCCGCTGGGTTCCTTCACTAGGAATATGCCTGGTACCGGAAGCCCAAGCAGCAGCGACTCGATGAAGCGGTCTGCCTGAGGCTTGCGCCATACGTACCGCCGCTGAAAGCCGACGATTCCGGACTCGCTGTCTTCGGTCTCCGGATCGAACGTTGGCACAATGATGTCCCCACGTTGCATGCGCCTGACAAGCCCCTCCACGTCATAGTCGGCGCCGTAGGACGTGATCTGGAAGTCGTAGGGAATGACCTCCTTCGCTTCGTTGAGATCCTCAACTCCCTCCTCGGTGATCGTGTCTGATTCCTCGAACGCCGCTGCGGCCTGATCGCTCATTGCCGCATCCTACGGACGCGATGCAGTGGCGTCGCCAGAGAGTTCCTGATCGCTCACTACAACGAGCGCAGAGCCCACTCCGGGCTGCGACGGACGTGGCGGGGGCGACCCTCGAACGCTCGGTCCTTATCGTTCGGGCCGTTCGCTCACGCCTCGGCGCGGGCGCCGTAGCGCTGGCGCGCGGCTTCTCCGGAGGTTCCGAGCAGCGCGCCGATTGTGCGCCAGGAGTACCCATGAGTGCGCGCGTCGGCCACCGCCTGCTCGATCGATCGCTCGGCCTCGGAGCGAGCCAACACGGATCGACGCAGGGCGGCGAAGACGTCCGGGTCGCGCTCGTCGTCGGCGGCGGGCTCATATGCCTCGAAGCGCTTGGCGAGCTGATCGCCGTGCTGGACGACGTCCTGGATCGAGCGGGGCATCATCACCTCAAGAACTTCTCGCGGACTCGCATCGCGTGCACGACGACTGCTCCCGTCGCGGCGGCGTCGAGCGCTTCCCCGGGTCGATGTCGATCACGGCGATGCCGAGTCGCTTTGCCCCGGACGCGACGCCGAGACGACGCCGCGTCGCGCCGACCTCGCCATGCTCCCAGCGCTGAGCGGGAACCTCGTCGACGTGTACGGGAAGGCCGTCAGACATGCCCGGCAAGCATGGCACTCGCCGCCAAGCACGTCCCTCGGCTCACCGGCTACTGCTTCGCGCGAAGCCCGGCCGGCGGGCAGCGCGCTTCGCGCCTCCCGTCCGCAGGGGTGATTAGCGCCTCCGCGGACCCTCGGAGATGTATGGCGACGCTCCCTGAAGAACTCGAGGGCTGGGACGATCTCGACGAGAGGGAGCGCGAGCGCCTGCGGGAGCTGTTCAGGGACCTCGGGCTGCACCTCGACGTGCCCGGGGACCCCGACGCGTTCGAGTAGCGCCCCTACTCGGTCTCGAACCCCGCGCCGGGATCGAAGCGCAGCGTCGCGGAGTTCTCCGTGACCGTACGGACGACGTTGTCGGGCGCGCCGTCGGGGATGTCGGCGTGAATCTCGAGCGTTACCTCGACCGAGGCGCCGACCAGTCCGTTGAGGTGAGCCACGACGGCCTCGGCGATGTCGCTGGCATCGCGGGAGAGGCGCGTCGGGTCCAGTGAGACGGTGCCGTGGAAGCGCCGGAGCACGGTCGCGCCGGGCTCCTCCCCCTTCCCTTCGCCGCCGCCCGTCGGCGGACCGTCGCCGGCCTTGCCCCCACCGACCGGACCAGCTCCCCGCTCGGCCTCGAGCTGCGCTTCCGCCGCAGCGGGCTGCACCACGAACCCCGTCGCGTCGGAGAGCCGGAGCCCCTCCCCCGCCCGCAGGCCCGCGCAGCGGCCGGCGGCCTCGTCCCGCGCATCGGCGTAGGCGAACCCGTCCTGACGCCACGCCAACGAGCCCACCCCGTCAGCGATGGCCTCGAGCAGGACGCCGACGTCCCGCAGCCGCGGCAGATAGAGGTACTGCGAGTAGAACGACCACAGGTCCCGCACCGCCACGCTCTCCCCGCGCCAGAGTGGAATCTCGTCCAGGTCCATCCGCAGCCGAGCGCCGGAGTACCTCGTGATCAGCCCTTCCTCGGCGCGCAGTCGCCGCGATGCCCGCGCGGCCAGCCGGTCGGAGCCGGCCGCGCGCGTCGCCTCCCAGCGCACCTCGGGGCTGCCCGGCTGCCCGGCGGGAACCAGCAGCCACTGATAGGCCTCGCCTATCCGCTGACCCGTCGCGTCATCCCACTCCCGGCGCCGGGCTGTGAGCTGCGTGCGGGCGACGGTGTCGAGGTTCAGCGAGTCCTGGTCGCGATGGATGCTCTCCCAGGCCAGCCACGTTCGCGCCGCGTCGCGCAGCTCCTCCACCCGCGCGCTGTCCGCAGCCAGGAACACGAGCATGTTGCGGTGAACGCGCGGTCCCCCCGAGCGCAGGTCGAGCAGCTCCTGGGCGAGCGCCTGCGCCGCGCTGACGTCGATCTTCGTCGAGTGGGCGTGCTCGGGCCCGAGCACCACGAGCCGCGCCGAGGCCTCGTCCTCCACGTCGCCCGGCCCACCCGGGGCCGCGTGCACACGGGTGAAGTCGCCGAATTCCCGGATGGCGCGAAGACGGCGGCGGATCTCCTCATCGACGTCCTCGTCGTGGAAGGTCGCGGCACGGTCGGCGGCCAGGCGCGTGACCGTCTGCTGGAGCCCGTACCACGACCGCTGACCGTCCGTGGACAGGAACAGCGCCTGGTTGGCCAGCCGCCGCAGGGCGTCGCCGAACGTCGCGGGCGCCTCGCCGGGCTGGACGCAACCGAGCTTCACGCGGCGGTCGTCGATGCCGCGGTTGGCCGTCTCGGTCACCGGCGCGGAGCCCAGGAAGATCGTGCGCGCGACCCGGCGCGTGGCCGAGTAGCGGCCGAAGGTCGGGTTCTCGTTGTCCAGCCGCAGGGGCAGCGCGTTCTCCCCGTCGACGTCAGTGGCGATGACCGGCGTCCACGCCTCGTCGAGGTAGTTGGTCAGCTCGGCGACCACCGGCGAGGCGTCGATGGGCACCGTGCCGGGCAGGACGAGCAGGCTCCGGTCGTCCCGGCGCCAGAGCTCGTAGACGACCGCCGCCATGAGCCGCAGGACGCCGCGCGTGCGCTGGAAGCGCTCCAGCGTCGACCACTCGCCGTAGAGGCGGTCGAACAGCTCGGGATGGATCGGATAGGAGGCCCGGAGTCGCCGCTCGTACTCGCCCTCGGTGCACTCGGCGGGGAAGTCCTCGCGCTGGGCGCGGTAGAGCTCGGCGAAGCGGTGGACCACGGCGTCGCGCTCGCGGGCCAGGTCCGGCGGTACGGGCTCGAAGAGCCGGCGCCGCACGATCTCGAAGCCCTCGTCCGCGGTGGCGGGCTTCCACGAGGTCTCCATGCGCCCGACCACGTTCAGGAGTCGCGTCAGCGTCTGGCGACCTCCCTCCCCGCCCACCTCGATGTCCGAGGCGGGAATCGCCACGACGAGCATCGCGCCGGGCACCTCGCGTGCGGCGTCGGTCAGCGCCTGGGCGAAGGAGAACTGCGCGTCGAAGGAGCCGGCGGGCAGCCCGTCCTGGCCGTAGAGCTGCCGCGCGTAGGCCACCCACTCGTCGATCAGGATCAGGCACGGCGCGTGGGCGCGGAAGAGGTGGATGAGCGCCTCACCGGGATTGGTCCCGGTGCGGTCGGCGTCGGCGACGCGGGCGTAGGCCTCGGCGCCGCCGAGCTGCCAGGCCAGCTCGCCCCACAGCGTGCGCACCTCGGTCCCGTCCTCCTTCGGGTGGACGGTGCCGGGCGCGAGCTTCTGACCCACGAGCACCGCGACGCTCGCGTGCGGTGGCGCGCCGAGCTCCTCGGCCGCGAGCATCTGCTCGACGCCGGGCAGCCGGGCCGGAGCATGGCCATGAGCCAGGTGGTAGAGCGCGATGAGCGAGTGCGTCTTTCCGCCGCCGAAGTTGGTCTGGAGCTCGACGACGGGGTCACCGCCCTCGCCCCGCAGCCGCCGCACCCCGTTGAGCAGCAGGTTGCGCAGCCCCTCGGTGAGGTACGTCCGCCGGAAGAACTCCTCGGCGTCTCCGTACTCGGCGCTCGCGTCGCCGCGCCAGACCTGGTGCAGGTCGGCGGCGAACTCGGCCTGCTGGTAGCGGCCGGAGGCGACGTCCTGGTGTGGCGTGACGACCTCCCGCCACGGTCTGAGGCCGCCGGCCGGAGCGCCCTCGACGGGAACAGCGGAGCGCCGGCGGCGCACCTGGCGCTCCTCGGCCGCGAAGCGAGCGTGCAGCAGCTCCTGGCGCATGACGTCGATCTCACCCTCCAGCTCGCCGGCGCTGACCGCATTGAGCAGGAGCTGCGCGGTGTCCAGCGCCCGGTAGGTCTGATCGGAGGAGAACGCCTCGTTGTGCGCCCAGCGGTTGCGGGCCTCGAGCAGCTCGGAGACCCAGTTCCGGCCGCTGTGCCCGAGGATGTCGGCGAAGCCTCCCTCACGCCACAGGCGGATCATCGCCACCAGCAGGAAGTGGGTATCTGCTCTTGCGTTGACAGGGACGGGACGTCCCTCGCTGTTCACCGCCTGGGGCCAGTCGTCCCCGAAGGCCTGCGTTAGCCGCGCGTCGACGAACGGCCCGAGGCCGCGCGCGACAAGCTCGAGCGTCTGCTGGATGCGCTGGGCGTTGGTCTGGGCCATGGTGCGCGCTACAGCTCCAGGGCCTGCTGGCCCTCGGCCTCCGGCGTGCCCGCCACCTGCTGGGCGATCTCCGGCCAGGCGACCACGAGTGCGTTGTAGCCGATCGCCTCGGCGGCCCAGCCCTTGCGGTCACAGATGGCGAAGAGCCGGTAGGCGAGCTCCTTGGCCCGCTCGCCGAAGTCGCCGCCCAGGCGGGCGAGCAGGGCGGCGGCCGCCGCCTCGCCCCGCGTCTCCAGTCGGAGCGTCAGGTGCTGGGTGGCCTCCCAGGTGGTGAAGCGGCCGTCCTCGACGGGGTCCCACTCGTCCGGCAGCTCGGCGCGGGAGAGCAGGCGAACCTTACCCGCCCGCTGAGCCAGCACGCCGGCCTCGACCATCCCGGTCACCGAGGTGTTCTTGGCCCGGGCGAGCACGTCGCCCTCCCCGTACGGGCCGGCCTCCATCCCACGCTGCTCGAACCACGTGACGGCGAAGCGCGTGTCGGCGTCGAAGTCGCCCTCCTGCTCGGCGAGGATCTCGTCCAGCGCCTGGTTGATGAGTCCGAGCGCCGTGCGCACGGTCATCGCCGAGCCGTCGGCCTCGACGACCTTGGCGTACCGGGAGAACACGGCCATGCCCGGGCCGATCGCCGCCTGCGCGAGGTCGACGGGCGCGATGTTGCCCTGCTGGAGGGTCCGGAGCGCCTCGGGCAGCTCGGAGCGGAGCGCGCCCACGAGCTCGCGGCGTGTGGCCAGTGGGGCGCGCGGACGGCAGACGAGGACGATCGAGGACGCCAGCGCCGCCGTCCCGATCGCGATCGAGCGCCCGGAGCGCTCCGTGCGCACCGGCCAGGTGCCGGTGATCGCGAAGCCGGCGTCGATCAGCGCGGAGAGCATGGTGTCCCAGCCCGTGGATACGACCGCTCCGTTGCCCTCGGTCTCGGCCTGCTTGAAGGCGTAGAAGAGGGTCAGCGGGTAGTCGGGGTGCTGCGCCTCGCGCATCCGCTCGAAGGTCCCGAATAGCCCCTGCTCGAAGAACTCCTCGGCCTTCTTGCGGGAGCCTTCGAAGCGGTAAGGGCTCGCGATCAGCTCCTCGCGCTTGGGCGTAAGCAGCGTGGAGAAAAGGTCGGGGTGGACGTTCTTGAGCCCCCGCCGCAGCCAGACGTAGAAGTAGTCGGAGAGATCTGCGTAGCCGATGTTGTCGTAGTAAGGCGGGTCGGTGCAGACGAGCGCGTCGTGCAACGGCCGCACGGTGGCAGCAGCGTCGAGCTGCTGGACACTCGACGACCCCACCGCGGGTAGTCGATCAAGGGCACGAGCCAATGCGTCCGTTGCGCGCTCGACATCCCCGCTGGACCTCCCGAAGGGATTCGCCTCCGCAAAGTCCCACGTCATCGAGAGGACATGCCGCGCAAAGACGTGTCGGACATGCTCCTTGGACTGCTGATTGTCCCAAATGGCGAGCGAGGAAATGAAGTCAACGAGCTTCCCTAGAGCGAGCCCAAGGTACGTCGCGACCGCGTCCGCGTATGGCTCCTCCCCGCTGTCAACGAGCGTCCGCTCCCGCGCCTCACCAACGAGGTCGGCGAGGGTCGCCAGCGCGACGAGCTGGCGCGGGGTGAAGAGGTCTTCGTAGGTCTTCAGGCCGTACTGCACGCACCAGATATTCCGCGGATCGTACGGAAGCGCCTGATTGGGTCCCGCGGCCGGCTCGACCGCGATGGCCGCCCGCTCGTCGCGCTCCGACGGGTCGAGGTACACCCGATTGCGCCTCCCCTCGGCCACGATCGCCAGCAGCTCCTGCCCCATCCGGCCGGCCATCCCCTCGGCCTTGACGTGCTCCTCGGGCGCCACCTGCCCGCATACGAGGCAGCGGAAGCGCGCGCCGCGGCCCTGCTTGGGTACCTCCTCGCTCGGCTCCGTGGTGCTCACCTCGAACCGCACCCGCTTGGCCGCGGGATCGACGATCGGCCGGAGCCACCGCTCCTTGTCCTTCTTCGTGGCGAGCTTGTAGGTAGTGACGAGCGGCATCGTCGCGCCGCAGGCCGGGTTGGGGCACATCACGGTCCGCGCCCACAGCCAGGCGATCACGGGCGCGGTCGAGCCGTTCGGCAGCGTCGCGTCCGGATACAGATGGCCGATCCGCCGGTGCGCCTCCACGCGCATCCAGGCGCCGTAGCGACGGACGTCCTCCGCCAGGCCGCGCGCTCCGGTCCAGCCGCCCGTCCCCAGGTCCGCGGCGTCGGGGTGCACCGGCGGCCGGTCTGCGAACCGCGCCGGCAGCTCGACCAGCGCCTTGGTGATCAGCACCGCGACCGGGTTGAGGTCGCTGGCCCGCACCTCGAGCCCCAGGCGCTGCGCCTCCAGCGGGATGGAGCCGCCGCCCGCGAACGGGTCGAGCACCGGCGGGGGCGCGCCGTCGCACGACGCGAAGATCTCCGCGCGGGCGGCCTCGAGCACCTCCGGCCGCGCCGTCGCCTCCCACGGCACGAGTCGCTCGAGCAGGGCGAAGAGGCGCTGGCGCTCGCGCTCCTGGTCGGCCTCGGTCGGGAAGCGGTCGGGATGGCTGGAGGGATCGTCGACCAGCGAGGCGAAGAGCACCGCCCGGCAGGCGGCGAGCGGCCGGCGCGCCCACCACAGGTGCAGCGTGGAGGGGTGACCGTGGCGGATCGACTTCTCGCGCGCGGACTCGCGGTTGATCGCCTCGAGCGGAAGGGCGACCTCGATGAGCTTGCGTTTCGGGCTCATCTCGCCGCCTCCACGTCCTCGCCGGCAGCGTCCACCACGAGCCTCGCGAGCTCGACCGCCCACTCCGCGTCCTTCCACTCAGCCTCGTCCTCGCCCGGGTACCTCTGCTCGCCCGCCCACTGGCTCAGGTCGGCGAGGTCGCCAGGGACTCGGGCAACGTGACGCTGCGGATCGAGAAGGTCGGTCAACTCCTGGAGATCATGGGTGAACGGGAACCGGATCTGGTCTGCGACGCAGACCGCCTTGATCGCCTTCTCGGCCGCCTGTTGTGCGCTGAAGCACACCTGACGTGGCTGGTGGTAGCCCGGGTCCTCGAGCATGCGCGCGGCGCTCTTGAGGTCGTCGCGACCGAAGTGCAGCCACTCCTCGGCCAGCTCCTCGGCGTCATCCACGTGCGTACACCGTGCGACCATCCTCGAGCGCCGGGCGGAGCACCGTCCCTACGAGATGACCCCGCCGCGCGATCTCCTCCGGCGTCGTCACCACGATGTCCTTCCCGACGGGCATGTCGGCCAGCGCGGTGCGCATCTGGACGGCGAGATCGTGGCGACGGTCGACCTCGTCCATTACGACGAGGAGATCCACGTCGCTGTCGGGCCGGGCGTCGCCGCGGCCCCGCGAGCCGAAGAGCACGATCCGCTCCGGCGAGAACTGCGTCGCCAGCCGCTGCACCATGATCTCGATCCAGTGCTCCACGGGCGGCCGCTCCGGTGCCCGCGGCGGCTCGGCGCGGGCCCACAGCGAGGCCCAGTCGAACGTCACGCTGGTCACGTCGAAGAGCGCGTCCTGATCGCCGCGGAAGGGGCGCTGGAGGTAGCGCACGTCGGTCGAGTCGTCATCGCCGACGGCGACCAGGGCGAGGATGAACGTGTCGGGCTTGTTCAGCGCCGTCAGGACCTGGTTCCTCGAGACCGTGACGGTGTCCGCCCCGAGCACCCGGCCCTTGACCTCGATGAAGAGGAGCTGGCGGGTCTTCGGGTCTCGCGAGCGCACGTCATACCCCGGGTTGTTGTGGGCCATCTCGCGGGGCTGGCGGCCGAGCTTGCGCTCGCAGGCCAGCACCGCGGCCACCGCAGCGCGGTCGACGCGCTCGGTCTCGTGGGCGAAGCGGCCGGGATCGCCGGTGCGCTCCCCGCGCAGGCGTGCCACCAAACCCGCCGGGATCACCAGGGCGCCGCCGACGAGGTTCGGCGGCAGCGGCGAGAGCTGCTTCTCGCGCTCGAGCTCCTCGAGGCGACGGCCGAGCCGGCCCTGGAGCTCGTCGGCGCGCTGACGCGCCCTCCCGGAGTTCAGCCGCGGGGTCTTGCCCGCGAGCTCCTTGGCCTTCAGCTCCTCGGCCCGATGGTCCCAGTAGGCGATCTGCTGGGTCAGCCGGCTCTTCACGGCGGCCATGGTCCGCTCGACGTGGTCGACGGTTCGCTCGCGCACCTCGGCCAGATGCTCGGGGACCGCGTGGGCGATGGCGTGATCCATGGCGCGCTGCTCGACCTCACCCAGCCAGGGGGCATCGGCGACCGTCGCCAGCAGCGCGGTCTCCTCCTCGCTCGGCGGCCGGTAGTCGAGGTAGGGCGCGTGACCGGCGAGGGTCACGTCGCCGTCCTCGGCCGCCTCGACGAACTGCAACCGCCGCGAGACGATCAGCCGGGCGCCGTCGGGGTTGGTGGTCGCGCTCTGGATCGCGTCCTCGAGGTAGAGGAGCGCCCGCGGCTCCTCGGAGGGATCGCCGTCGGCCACGAGGACCGTGCCGCGCCGCAGCACGTCACGGTGGCGGCTGAGCACGAGGTCGACGGCCGCGTCGAGCAGCGGGTGACCGGGCGCGAGCAGCTCGGCCGGCGGCAGGCCGGGCTGCGTGACGAGCTCCTTCTCGAAGGTCACGCGCTCGTAGCGGCGCACGAGCGGGCGGACGGCGCCGATCGTCGCCTCGCGGTCGCGGATCGCCGCGGGGACGTGCGTGATCTCGTAGCGCCCGGGCTCGCGGCGGGCCAGGCGCCCGCCCGCCAGGCGGAAGGCCTCGAGGAAGAAGGCGCGGATGAAGTGGGGCTGGAGCCGCCGGGTCTCGGCCTCCTCCATGCGCTCGCGCACGGCCTCGACGTCCCGGGGAGACAGCACGTCGCCGACGAGCGCCCGCTCCTTGAGCCGGGCACGCAACGACTCGCCGACCTTGTCGTCGACGACCCGCTCCAGGCGCGCCTTGACCTCGGGCTGGTCGCCGTAGCGGATGGCCTCGAGCAGCAGGTCGCGCAGGGGCTCGTCCTCGAAGACCTCGCTCAGGACATCGAAGACCTGGCCGCCGAGCGCGACGCTCTGCCGGGAGAGCTTCTGCAGCAGGCGCTCGAAGACCTGCCCCTCGCGTGTATCGGAGGCGACGAGGTTCCACATGTGGCAGACCTCGGTCTGGCCGATCCGGTGGATCCGCCCGAAGCGCTGCTCGAGCCGGTTGGGGTTCCACGGCAGGTCGTAGTTGACCAGCAGGTTCGCCCGCTGGAGATTCACGCCCTCGCCCGCGGCGTCGGTGGCCACCAGCACCCACGCGTCGGGATCGTTGACGAACGTCTCCTGCGCCCGGCGGCGGTCCTCGCGCGAGACCCCGCCGTGGATGGTCACCACGGCCTCGTCTCCGAGCAGCGTGCCGATGCGCGCGTGGAGGTAGTTGAGGGTGTCGCGGTGCTCGGTGAAGACGATGAGCTTGCGGCGCGCGCCGTGCCCGTCCCGCATGAGCGCACCGTCCTGGAGCAGGGAGCTGAGCTCCTCCCACTTGCGGTCGGTGCGGGCGTTGCGGACGGAGCGGGCGAGCGCCTCCAGGCGCTGGAGCGTGGCGATCTCCAGCCGGAGCTGCTCGACGGTCTGCGCGGCGGAGGCCTCGTCGACGACCTGCTCCTCGAGCTCGGAGGCCTCGTCCTCGGGAGCGTCGTCGAGATCCTCGAGATCGAGGCGCCACAGGCTTTCGGCGTCGGCCAGCGGACGGGCGCTGGGCTGCTGGGCCTCGAGCACGCGCTTCTCGAGCCGCTCCCGGCGGCGCTGGAGCGAGCGGTAGATCGCCTCGGGGGAGGACGCGAGGCGGCGCTGGAGGATCGTCAGGGCGAAGCCGACGATCGTGCCCCGCCGCCCCTCTCCCGACGCGGTGAGGCGATCGGCGCGATTCATCTCCTCGCGCACGTAGTCGGTGACCGCGTCGTAGAGGTCGCGCTCGGCCGGCGTCAGCTCGTAGGACACGGTGGACGCGCGACGCTCGGGGAAGAGCGGGCGCCCGTCGAACTTCAGGAGCTTCTCCTTGACCAGGCGCCGCATCACGCCCTGGGCGTCGACCTTCTGGTCGGGGCCGCGGGGCTTGCCCTCGAAGCGATCCGCGTCGAGGAGGGAGAGGAAGAGCTGGAAGTCGTCGTCCTTGCCGCTGTGCGGCGTGGCCGTCATCAGCAGCAGGTTGCGGCTGATCTCGCCGAGCAGGCGGCCGAGCCGGAAGCGCCCGGTCTCCTTGACCTCCGCCCCGAAGTAGTGCGCCGACATCTTGTGGGCCTCGTCGACGACGACGAGGTCCCAGTCGGTCTGCTCGAGCTTGGCCTGGACCTCCTCGTTGCGGGAGAGGTGGTCGAGGCGGCTGATGATCAGGTTGCGCTCGGCGAACGGGTTGCCGCTGCGCGAGGACTCGATCGTGTCGCGGCCGACGAGGTCGAAGTCCAGGCCGAGCTTGCGGTAGAGCTCGTCCTGCCACTGCTCGACGAGGCCGCCGGGCGCGACGATCAGGCAGCGGCGCAGGTCGCCGCGGACCATGAGCTCCTTGATGAGCAGGCCGGCCATGATCGTCTTGCCCGCCCCCGGGTCGTCGGCGAGCAGGAAGCGCAGTGGCTGGCGGGGCAGCATCTCCTCGTAGACCGCGGTGATCTGATGCGGCAGCGGCTCGAGGTTGGAGGTATGGACCGCGAGGAAGGGATCGAACAGGTAGGCCAGGCGGAGGCGAAGCGCCTCGCTGGTCAGGCGGAACAGCGCCGGATCGCCGTCGAGCGCCCAGGCGGTCGCCGCCTCGTCGATGCGGAGGCGCGCCTCGTCGGCGCGGTAGAGCAGCTCCTGCTGGGGCGTACCGTCCGGGCGCCGGTAGGTGAGCGTGAGCGCAGCCGTCCCGTGCCAGGCGACCTGGACCACCTCGACGGGGCCATCGGGCAGCACGCCGTGCACGCGCGCGCCCGGCTGGAGCATCTCGAGGGTGTGCGCGACGGGGACGGCCACCGTGTGCATCAGTCTGTCGCATCGGGGCGGGCAGGCCTGACAGCCGTCGCTTTGCGCTGATAGCGTGGCGCCATGAGCGGACCGGTTGACCTCGTCTTCGAGGGCGGGGGCGTGAAGGGCGTCGGGCTGGCCGGCGCCTACGCGGCGCTGGAGGAGGAGAACTGGGAGCCGGAGTGCGTCGCGGGCACCTCGGCGGGCGCCATCACCGCAGCCCTCATCGCGGCCGGCTACACCGCCGGCGAGCTGCGCGAAGAGGTGCTCGGGATGCACTTCCGCGAGTTCAAGGATGAGGCCTGGGAGGACCGGATCCCGCTGATCGGGAAGGAGATCTCAATCCTGCGGGACTACGGCATCTACGAGGGACGCCGCTTTCTGCAGTGGATGACCGAGAAGCTCGACCGCAAGGGCGTGCGTACCTTCGGCGACCTGAAGCCGACCGGCTCCGACGACCCGAAGCGCGCCTTCCGCCTGCAGGTGATCGCCTCCGACGTGAGCCGCCACGAGATGCTCGTGCTCCCGCGCGACGCCCACAAGATCGGCTCGACCCCCGACACGCTCTCCATCGCCTATGCCGTGCGGATGAGCATGTCGATCCCGATCTTCTTCGAGCCCGTCAACCACTCCAACGACTCCACGGGCGAAGAGCACCTGATCGTCGACGGGGGCATGCTGTCGAACTTTCCCGTCTGGCTCTTCGACGCCGAAGACCGGCCGCGCTTCCCCACCTTCGGGCTGCTGCTGGTCGAGCCGCCCACACGGACCTCCGTGGCCGACCGCCTGAGCGGCGCGCCCGGTCAGGTCTCACGCTCTCACTCGATCATCGAGTACCTCAAGACGATCGCGCAGACCCTGACGGAGGCGCACGACCGGATGCACGTCGAGGAGGCCGACTTCGCGCGCACGATCGCCATTCCGACGCTCGGGGTGCGCACCACCGACTTCGATCTCACGCGCGAGCGCGCGACGGAGCTGTACGACTCGGGCTATGACGCGGTGAAGGCCTTCCTCTCCAGCTTCGATTTCGAGCAGTACATCGCGGCCTTCCGGAGCGGTGCCACCGCCCCGTCGCGCCGTCAGAACCTCGTCGCGGCAATGCAGGAGGCGGCGAGCGCGGCTCCGCCGGCGAGCTGAAATCGCGGGTTGTTCGTCGCAGAGGACTTGACGTCGGACTGAGCCGTAGAGGGACGCCCCCGCCTACTCAGCGTGGACGCCGACTGATGCGCAACAATCCGTGGACGAGAGGCCTACGGAACCGCCGCACCGTGGGCGGGCGATTGGGGAAGGGTTGGGCGCCGGATGGCGTTGACCGGAGAAACGAGCTGGTGAGAGGAGGACGGGAAGTATGGATGTCGCATTGTTCAGCCCAGGCAAGAAGACTGGGGACGTCGTGGGGGGCCGCGCCACTGGCTTTGCCACCAAGGCCGGCTTCGGCGCGGCACTTACGGCCATTACCGGAGCTGCCGTCGCCGCCGTCCAGCAGATTGGGTCAATCAGCGTCGATCCCGCGATCAAGGTGGCGGCACTGGGCCTGATCGGACTGGGTGCCCTGGCGTGGTCCATCGCCGCGACGGGCGACGTGCTCGCCCGAGCCTACGCGTCCGCCCACGTCGTGCCGGGAGACGGTGGCGGAAGCCCGACGCCCGTTGGGCAATGGGCGCTTACGACCGTGATTCGCGAGGCGGCCAAGGCGCCGGGACTGGTCGCGCAGGTCCTCGCCGAAGCCCAAGCCACGTCGAGTTCCCGAGCGAGTGGTGAAGGCCATCTCCGTGTGACTCAGATCGCGCGAACGAACGTTATGTACCAGAATCACGAGTTCTTTGCACTCGCGGTCAGGCTTGATCCCGAGACCCCCGCTAGCGACCTTTCCTTCTTGATCGCACGGTCCGGGAGCGCCGCGCAGTGGGTCGAGGCGAAGGATCTCCTGTTCGCTTGATTGAGTCGCTAGGAGCGCGGGTCGCTGAAGCGCTTCGGATCACCTCGACCGTGCAGCCCGATCGGGTCGCTGCGGCTCCGGCGAAGTGCGGGACCCTTTCGGTTCTCCCGCAACTGTGCTGCGGCCTGTCGGCTACCCTGGGCCGAATCGCGTCGAGGGCGGGGGCGCAAGTTTTTTCCCCCCGTTCGCCGACAACTGATGCGGTGCCGCCGCGATGGCAAGGCATTACTCCAGCCCGCGTCAGAACGGGTAGATGGCGCCGTCGTACAGCCACTCGGGCACCTCGTCGTAGTTGGTGAGAGCCGGGTGATTGGCGAGGACCTGACGAAGTGTGCGGACGGCGCTATACGCCCTGATCATGAGCTCGCGCTGGTCGTCGTAGTACTTCAGATCGAAGTCGTTGTCGTCGGTGCTATGAGCGGGGCGCTGGCGGAGCTTCCGTACCTCGCGGAAGGTCGCGAGCATCTCGTCCACAGGTGCGCGGTCCGGGAACCGGATCTCCTCCATCCACTCGTCGAGCAGCACGATAGTGCCCTTCGAGGTCACGACGAACTTCCCGTCGCGGCGCTCCGTCGCGGTCTCGAGCTCCTTGACGAACTCCGCGAGGAACTCCTTGTTGAGGTTCTCGCTCATCATCTTGTCGAGTGTCGCGTGGAAGTCCTCGAGCTCCTTGAGGGTCGGCCGGATCAGGAACGTGAAGTTCGGCGGCTTTGCATCCTGAAACGAGCGCCGGACTAGCGGCGGGAGGCCCGCGGCCGCCGACATCTTCTGCAGCTGCTCGAGCTCCTCGAGGAAGGCATCGAATATCGACACCTTCTCCGGGAACTCGCCGCGGATAGCCGAGTCGAAGTACCCCGGGTGCATCCTGTGGGTCCCGTCGAGTTCTCGCGCGCTCCAGATCTGCTGGTGCTCCGGGGTCAGCCGGCTGAGGTCGATAGCAAAGACGAAAACCGCTCGGTGAAGGTCGTCGTCGATACCGTAGCCGAACTTTAACATCACCTGGTCGGTGCCTTTCATCCCAGTCGTGTCGTAGTAGGCATCGCTGACGCTGATGTAACCAGACTGGTCGTCGGTCTGGTAGAAGTAGCGTGGGTCGTTGCGGTAGATCTCGAGCACGCTCAGCTCAAAGAACACCGGGCTGAGCTGTGCCTCGCCGAGCGCCAGCCGCAACGTATAGGGTCTGCCGTTGAATTCGTCGCGATCGACGATGGTCTCGAGGTGCTTACGCGCTGGGTACGCCGTCAAGTGTGTCAGGTCCTCTAGCTTTGCGAGCACCGCCAGCTGGGTGTCCCGCGGCTGCGCGGCGAACGCCTTGATGTGGGGGTTCGGATGAGGTATCCCGAAGTGGAGCGAGATGAGGCCCTCGCTGATTAGCTCGCACAGTAGAGGCTTGAGGTCGTTGCACGGCACTCCGCTGCTCGCGACCCTATACCCGTTGAAATCTTCGCTGCGAAGATAGTACGAGGTGATGGGTTCGAGTAGAAGGTCGCGGGTCATGTGTCGCTGACTATGATGCCACACCCGCTGGCCAATGCAACCTACGACTATCGCCGCCTCGCTGCCTCCCCTACTTCGTGAGGATCCAGCCAGCTTTCGAGTTGGGCGACAGATGGGTATGCATTCAGGGGGTCTGTGGTCTGTGCTGTCTGAGCAGGTATTTGGGGTTGGGCGCGTGGCGCGTGGGACCCGAGCCGGGGCCCATCTCTGTCGACGGGGAGTACCTCAAGCTGACCTTTCGGCGAGGGCGGGAACGATCGCGCCCTGAGCCACCAGACACAACGTCCCGCCGCAGGTCCGCGGTTCGGTCTGCCCCGGGGTTAGCGGCTGGCGCCGTTGACGGCGAGTTCCTGCTCGATCTGGTCGGTAGGGACGGCGTCGGGATCGAAGGCCGAGGAGTTCTCGAGGCCGAGCCAGTCGAGCATATCTTGGTGTTGTTCGTGGCGGGGGTCGGCGAAGATCTCTTTCAGCTCCGCATATCCCCAGGCGCCGCCGCAGTCCTCCGGTGGGCAGGCGCCTTTCGCGGTGACGAGGACTGGGTAGTGGATCTCGGGATCGGCGTCGAGTAGGTCCTCGATCACGATCTCGTGCTGCCAGTCATCGCCGAAGTCGTAGGTGTAGCGAAGCCTGTCGTCGACGCCGCTGATCAGCTGGCCGAGGCTCACCTGGCGCTCGTCGGCGAATCCGAGCTCGGGATCGGGTAGTCCAAACTCGTCGGGTCCGCTGGCGAACACGTGCATGTGATAGTCCTGCCAGCCGAACGCGGCCACGATCATTTCGTGCAGGTGATCGAGGCGGGTGTCGGTGTGGAGCTGAAGCCGTCGCCAGACCGGCTGCTTGGACACTCCCAGCAGCTTGACCTTGATCTGCACGATGACATCGGTGCTCCCGCCGGCGCTCTGATCCTCGTCGGGCGTTGTCATATCTGCCTGCTCGAGTTCGCTCATCGGCTGCTCCTGTCGTGATGATCCAGGGAAGCGAACGGTAAGGCGATCGCCGGACGGAGCGGGCACGGGTCCTGTGACTACAATGTCGCACATGGCCGGGACCGTCGGTGTTCGCGAGCTGCGTCGCGACCTCAGCGAGTACCTGCGCCGCGTCGAGCAGGGTGAGAGCTTCGCCGTCACCTCGCGGGGACGACCCGTCGCCGTGCTCGGCCCCTCCCCGGAGCTACGCGACCCGTTGGACCGGCTGGTCATGGAGCGCCACGTCATCCCCGCGCGCGTCGACGTGCTCGATGTCGAGCCGCTCGAGCTCCCGGGCGGGCCGGCGCTGAGCCAGCTGCTGGACGACGTGCGCGCCGACCGGTTGTAGTGGCCGGGCTCATCTACCTCGACGCATCCGCCATCGTCAAGCTCGTCGTGGAGGAGCGCGAGAGCCCGGCGCTGCGCGCCGCCCTGCGCAACCGCCGCGCCGCGTCTCCAGCGCGCTGGCGCTCGTCGAGGTTCATCTCGCCGCCGCACGCCGCCGACCGGCGCCACCCACCCAACGGGCGGGAACCGTCCTCGCCGGCATCGCGCTCATCCCCATCGACCAGCCCACGCTCGAAGCCGCCGCCCGTTTCGGCGAGTACGGCGTTCGAGCGCTCGACGCCATCCACCTGGCCACTGCCCCGTTCGCTGGGCGAGGACCTCGAGTCCTTCATCGCCTACGACCAGCGGCTGCTCACCGCCGCCGAGGCCAGCGGCCTGCTCACCGAACACCCCCGCTGACGGTGCTTCGGAGTGACGTCGAGGAGAGCAGGCCGGACGTGCCGAAACTGCCGACGCGGCACCCGGCATGTCGCACGCGTAAGAAGCCCCGGGCCATCAGCGGCGGCGTAGGTTGCTAAAGCGGTTGTTTTTCCGGTGGGGTCCAGGTGTGCCGGTGGTCCTTTGATCCGGAGCGCGTCGACCGCAAAGCCGTCGTTGGTGAGGCTGGCGAGCTGGCTCGCTATCTCCAGGAGCAGCTCGGGCAGCGGCTGACGGCGTGTCTTGCCGGGCTGCGTGATCCCAAGGTCGGGGTCGATGGATCACGCGCGATCAGTCGCCGCGCGATGCTCGACGATGCGCCTGCGCGCGGCGTTTCAGGCCGCGCGCATGATCGTCGACGCTTATGGAGCTTCAACGGCCAAGGCGTGGTTCGTGGGCTCCAACACGCGCTTGGACGACGAGGCGCCAGCCTGGGTGCTGCGGAATGCGGCGTCACCGGATGCTCTCCGCTTCGTCGTCCCGACGGCGCGAGCGTTCGCCGGGGCTGCGGACTGACGCTTCCGTCGGTCGTTTGGCGCCTCGGTCGGGCTGAGGCGCCGCTTGACTTCGTGCCGCGGCGTTACTGCGGCTGGCAGCACCGCTTTGACGATCCGCGCCGCGAGTACCGGACCCTCCCCTGCGCCGAGCAGGCGGCGACGTGCCTGCGCGAGGTGCTCGCCGACCTGCGCCCGAACGCCCGGATGCGGGCCGAGATGGCAGAGACCGTCGGACCGGATCGCAGCGTCGACAGCGCCGCTGGACTCGTGTCCCGCGAACTGCTCGCGGCTCACGTCCTGCTACCGGCCTCGATCGATGCCCCAGCGCAGCCCGGCTTCGCCGACCGCGCTCGCCTCGCCTCCCGCGGCGCCCCGCAATCGCTTTCGATCGACCTCGCCGACCTCGTACTCGTCTGCCGTCAATTCGGCCTCACCCTCGCCGACCCCTACACGGCCGAATCTGGCTTCCATTGTCGAAGGAGCGCGACGATGACGGCGTGGTAGCCCGCGTCACGGATAGAACTGAGGTTGCGGCGGACCGCTTGCCCCAGTCTCGCGCAGCGCCTTGACCTGGAGCCGCTCGCCGCCGGGCAGGAGGACGTCCGTGACGCGTCGCGCGGCGGCGCAGGTCGGAATAGCCGCATGCTCGAAGCCCTGGGCCGGGACGACGATCCTCCGTACCTTCGGACAAGCGGATCATCGAACTCGACCGCGGTCGCGCCCTGGAGCTCTGAGCATCCGCGGGGGCGAGCGCGGACCTGCCGCGATGCCCCGCTCAGGCGGGTTGAGGGTCGACGGCGATTCCTCTGCCCTCGAGGCGCGGCAGGGCCTCGACCAGGTCCTGGGGCAGCACTCGCGAAGCGGACCAGACTTCGAGGCCCACGAGCTCACCCGTCTCCTCGTCGAACTCGCGGAGACCCCAAGTCTCGGGTTTCGAACGCACGGAACCAAGGCTCGAGCGAACCCGGATGTAGGCGATATCGCCCTCTGAGCTGTAGTAGCTCTCGGTCTCCATCGGCAAGTTCAAGCCTACTCCCGCCACGTCGTAATGACGACCGCGGTGTTGTCGTCCTCGCCGTCAGGCCAGTCGTACACGACCGCGACGCCGCGACCCTTGACAATCCAGTCGCCCGCCCCCGGATTCCCCCGGCGCTGACGGTGGTGCTCGGAGACAAGCTCGGCCACCTCTCGCGCCGTGAGCCCGCGCTCGGCGAGCCGCCTTTCAGCGTGGCGGGTGAAGATGACGACAGCTGGACCGGCCTGGGTCATCCTCTGCGACGCGATTGGGACACCCGTGGATTGGACGAGGCCTCCCCGCCCGAGAATCCGACCGAGTTCGGGAGAACGGCGGCGTTCATTCCCCTTCGATGATGCCCAACGATTGACCCGGCGAGAGGGTGGTGGCCCTAGCACTCGACTGCAAATGTGTGGATGCCTCTTCGCGTCTGGCCTTGTCCGCGGGTGACGGGACCTGGCCGTCGGGGTGGAGCGAGATTGCGAGAGCGACGAGCTGCGTGTCCCGAACGCCGCGTAGGCGACCATACGGTTTCGCTGTTCGCACGTGGCGGCTGCCGAGCGCGAGATCAATGCCGAGTGGAGGCAGTCGAGCGCAGCGAGTCGTCTCGGTCGATCCCGCCGCGCCCTCGACTAGGTGCCCCTCTGCCCAGGCCCGGACGGGAAGGGCGGATTTGCAGGGGTTTTCATGCTCTCTCCCAACCTCTCGTGAAGCGGACGACGGGGGTCGAACCCGCGACCTTCGGCTTGGGAAGCCGACGCTCTGCCAGCTGAGCTACGTCCGCGCGAGAACGGCGAGTCTATCCCGTGGTCTGGACCAGAGAGAACGCGATCCCGGCCCGCTCGAGGCGCTCGCGCAGCGCCGGGCCCATGGCCTGGGCGGTCGTGACCTGACCGGCCGTCTCGGGCAGCGCGTCCTGGGCGAGGCAGAGTCCTGACTCGGCGAGCATCTTCGCCGTGTCGCCGTAGCCCGGGTCGCCGCCCTCCACGTCGCAGACGACCTCCCGCCCGTCGCCGCGGCCGCGGAAGCGCACGCGGAACCAGCCCTTCGCCCGCTGCTCCTCGCTCGGGCCGGCACCGCTCGCGCGGAGCTTCAGCAGCAGGTCACGGGCCGGCGGGAGCTGCGCGAGCGTCGCCAGCGAGGCGATCCCCGCCGCCCCGCCCACGGCCACGGCCAGACGCTTGACCGCGACGAAGTGCGCGTAGGAGAAGTCGGGGCCGTAGCGCGGCAGGGCCCGGGCGGAACGCGTCACGACCTGCGGGTCGATCGTGGGCATGGGCACCGCCCACCCGTCCACGAGCGACTCACGGCGCGGCCGGGGCTTGACGCTGCGGACACGGCGATCGACCGGACGCTCCTCGCGCCGCCGGCGGCGCGCCGCGGCGGCGGCCGTCTTCCGCACCCGCGAGAACGCGAGCACCGCGGACTGGTAGGTGCCGCCGGAGAACGACCCGCCCGCGGAGACGAAGCCCTCGACCCGCAGCGGCACGCCCTCGGGCAGGTGCTCGACGGTGAACTGGGCGCCGAGGTCGTGCGGGATCGAGTCGAATCCGCAGCAGTGCACGAGGCGCGCGCCGGTCTCGACCGCGCGGGCGTGATGGCGCAGCCACATCTCGTCGACGAACTCGGGCTCCCCCGTCAGGTCGACGTAGTCGGTCCCCGCCTCCGCGCACGCCGCGAGCAGCGGCTCGCCGTGCAGCACGTACGGCCCGACGGTCGTGATCGCCACCGAGGCCGACTCGGCCACGTCACGGACGGAGTCGAGGTCCTCCACGTCGGCGCGCAGCAGCTCCACGTCGACCCCGAGCCGCTCGCGCGTCGCCCGGAGCTTCTCCATGCTCCGCCCGGCGAGCGCCCAGCGCAGTCCATCCCCCCCGTGCGCCGCGAGGTAATCCGCGGTCAGCCCGCCCGCGTACCCCGTGGCTCCGAAGAGGACGACGTCGTAGGGGCGGTTAGGCGAGGACACGCGGGGCACCCTAGATCTTCTAAGGATTCAACGCGGGCGTCGGAGCGTCCCGCGACGCCACGACGACGGCGGCGCCTCCCGCCACGATGAGCCCGCCGCCGAGGATCACCGCCCACGTGAGCTGCTCCCCCAGCAGGGCCACGGCCAGCAGCGCCGCGGACACGGGCTCCATGTAGGCGAGGATCCCCGCCGAGGTGGCCGGGACGGAGCGCAGGGCGGTCAGGTAGACGAGGTCGCTCGCTCCCGTCAGCACGACCCCGAGCAACACGACGTAGAGCACCTCCCGCACGTCCAGCGCCCCGTAGGCCGAGGTGAACGCGGCGGGCGAGAGCACCACCGCCGCGAGCGTGCAGTGCCAGAGCGCGATCGAGCCCAGGTCCACGCCCCCGGCCCAGCGCTTGAGCCCGAGGATGAGCCCGGCGTAGCTCACCGCGGCGAGCGTGGCCAGGACGATCCCGCCCGCCTTCACCGCGCCGGTCCCCGATGTCGGGCCCCACACCCCTATCACAAGGATCCCCGCTACGGAGGCCAGGAGCGCGAGCACGCTCACCCGCGGCACCTTCTCCCCGATGAGCGCCGGCGCGAGCAGCGCCACGAGGATCGGGTTCGCGTACGTGACGAGGTTCGCCGAGGCGATCGAGGTGGCCCGGATCGACGCGAAGTAGAAGGCCCAGTGGACCGCGAGCAGGAGGCCGAGGGCGAGCACCGCCCGGGGCGGCGGCCGCAGCGACGCGCGCCGGCCCGTGAGGACCAGCCCGATCGCCACCGCCACGGCGCCGAGCGCCACCCGCCAGAACACCAGCGTCAACGCGGGGAGCGGCACCTCGCGCACGAGGATCGAGATCAAACCCCAGGCCGTGGCGAGGACGAAGATGTTCCCCGAGCCCGCCCTCGCCCCCCGCACCCGACCTACCCTAGGCAGCGTGCGCCGCCACCTCGCGCCCGTCCTCGTCGCGCTCGCGAGCGCGGCCGCGGTGACCCTCCTGGCCTTCGGGCTGCTTACGGGCGGCGGCGCGAGCGGCGGGACCGTCGGCGCGACGCCGCCCCAGAAGGCCATGCCCGTCCTCGGTGCGAAGACGACCCGCGGCCTCGCCACCTTCCGTGGGCGGCCGGTCGTCGTCAACGTCTTCGCGAGCTGGTGTCCCCCGTGTAAGGAGGAGGCCCCCGTCCTGCGCCGCGCGGCGGCCCGGGGGACGACCGTCGTCGGCATCTCCTACAACGACGCCGCGCCGGACACCCAGGAGTTCATGCGCCGCTTCCGGCTCGACTACCCCGTGCTCCGCGACGTGGACCAGTCCTTCTCCGACGCCCTCGGGGTGAAGGGCGTCCCCGAGACCTTCGTCCTCGACGCCCGCGGGAAGATCGTCGCGGTGAGCCACGGCGCCATCGACGATGCCTTCCTCCGGCGCGCCCTGGGCAAGGCATGAGAAGGCTCGCGGTGCTCGCGGCGCTGCTGCTCATGGCCGCTCCCGCCGCCGCCCTCGCCGCTCCCCCCCACCGCACCTCGCTCTCCGACGTCGAGGACGAGGTCATGTGCGTCGTCTGCCGCATCCCCCTCAACGTCGCCGCCGCCCCCGAGGCCGATCGCGAACGCGCGCTCATCCGCAGCCTCGTCGCCCGGGGGAGGACGAAGGAGCAGATCAAGGACGAGCTCGTGGCCCAGTACGGGGAGCGCGTGCTCGCGACCCCGGCGACGAGCGGGTTCGACCTGACGGCGTGGCTCGTGCCCGGGCTGCTGGTCCTCGCCGGCCTCGTCGCGCTCGGCCTGACCGTCCCGCGCTGGCGGCGGTCGGCTGCCCCGCGCCCCGCAGCCGACGGCGCCGCGCTCGACCCCGTCGACTCCCGGCGCCTCGACGAGGAGCTCGCCCGCTTCGACTCGTGAGCGCCCGGTGGCCGGCGCCGCGAGCTACATCGACTCCGGCGCGCTCACCCCGAGCCGCCCGAGGGCTGAGGCGATCGTCCCCTGGGCGGCCACGCACAGCGCCAGACGGAACGCCTCGGCCTCCGGTGACTCCGCCCCGACCACCTGGCAGTCGCGGTAGAACGCCGTGAAGGTCTGCGCGAGCTCGAGCGCGTAGACGCAGACCCGGTGCGGCGCCCGGCGCTCGGCGGCCTCGGCGACCTCTCCCGGCCAGGCCAGGAGCTTCTTGATCAGCCGGCGCTCGGCCGGGTGCAGCGGCTCCCCCGGTGCCGCCGGCGAGGGGGCCGCCGCTCCCTCGCGCCGGGCCTTCGCCCGCACCGAGGCGATCCGGGCGTGGGCGTACTGCACGTAGTAGACGGGGTTCTCGTTCGACTGCGAGCGGGCGAGGTCGAGGTCGAGGTCGATCGTGGTGTCGTGCGAGCGCTGGAGCAGGAACCAGCGCGCGGCGTCCACGCCGACCTCCCCCATGAGCTCGTCGAGCGTGACGAACTCCCCGCGGCGCTTGCTCATCGACGCGCGCGCCCCGCCCTCCACGATGTGGACGAACTGCATGATGAGGATCTCGAGCACCTCGGGCGAGGCTCCGAGCGCCTCCACCGCCGCGCGCATCCGGACCACGTAGCCCGCGTGATCGGACCCGAAGATGTCGAGCAGCCGGTCGTAGCCCTCCTGGAGCTTCCACAGGTGGTGGGCGGCGTCGGGGAGGAAGTAGGTGGGCTCCCCGGTCGCGCGCCGCAGGACCCGGTCCTTGTCGTCCCCGAAGGAGGTGGTGCGCAGCCACAGCGCGCCCTCGGACTCGTAGAGGTGGGGCTCGAGCCGGCGGAGGGTCTCCGCGATCAGCTCCTGTCCTCCCGCGTAGAGCGAGCTCTCGCGGAACCACTCGTCGAAGTGCACCCCGAAGGCGGCCATGGTCAAGCGCACCTGCTCGAGGTTGCGCGCCACCCCCTCGGAGGCGAGCTGCTCGTCGGAGAGCGCGAGATCGACCCCCTCGGACAGCGCGCGCACGTAGTCGCCCTCGTAGCCGCCCTCGGGGACCGGATCACCGAGGGCCCGGGCGCGGATGGACTCACCGAGGCGCAGCACCTGCGTCCCGTGGTCGTTGACGTAGTACTCCCGGGTCACGGCGTGGCCGTGGAGCTCGAGGATCCGCGCCAGCGCGTCCCCGAAGGCGGCATGGCGACCCGACGCGGCCGTCAGCGGACCCGTGGGGTTCGCGGACACGAACTCCACCAGCACCCGCTCGGCGGAGTCCGCCGCGCCCCCGCCGCCGAACCCCTCCCCCGCCGCGAGCATCCCGGCGAGCGCCCCGGCGAACCACGCGTCGGAGAGGAACAGATTGAGAAAGCCCGGCCCGGCGACCTCCCAGCGCTCCAGCGCGTCCCCGAGGCGCCGGGCGAGCTCCTCCCCGAGGCGCTCGGCGATGTCCCGCGGCTGCTCGCGCAGCGCCGGCGCGAGCAGCATCGCCGCGTTGGTCGAAACGTCCCCGAACTCCTCGCGCCTGGCGCGCTCGAGCGTCGGCGCCGTCCCGGCCGCCGCCCCCGCCGGGCGCAGGGTCGCCGCGGCGGCCTCCACGGCCGCCCGCAGCTCCTCGAGCGCGGTCATGGCGCCGGCGCGCCCGCGGGCTCGAAGAGCGCCTCGAGGCGCGCCAGGGTCTGCGGGGTGCCCATGGCCACCAGCGCGGCGCCCGGCGCGAGCACCGAGTCCGGCGGCGGCTGGGGGGCCATCACCCCGTCGGGGCGGCGCAGGGCGACGATGAGCGCCCCGCCGCGCACCTCCTCGATGGTCCGCCCCGCGCCCTCGGCGCCGGCGACGACCTCGATCTCCTCCATCCGGTAGTCCGCGGCCACCTCGACGGCTCCGAAGACCTGGGGGTGCAGCGCGAGCCGGGCCATCTCCGATCCCGACGCCTTGTACGGGGAGATGACCCGGTCGGCGCCCGCCCGCTTGAGCTTCTTCTCGGCGTCCTCCTGCGCCGCGCGGGCGACGATGAGGATGTCCGGCCGCAGCTGGCGGGCGCTCAGCGTGATGAAGATGTTGTCCGGGTCGGAGTCCACGCAGGCGACGATCCCCCGCGCGCGCTCGATCCCGGCCGCCCGCAGCACGTCGTCGTCGGCGGGCTGGCCCTCGATGAAGCGCACGCCCACCCCCCGGGCGCGATCCCGGTTGGCCGGGTCGTGGTCGATGACCACGTAGCGCGCGCCCCCCGCGCGCAGGTCGCGGGCGACCTGCCGGCCGACCCGGCCGAAGCCGCAGATCACGTAGTGGTCGGCCAGGGCTTCGGTCATCTTGCGCTCGCGGCGCTCGCGCAGCAGCCCGCTGAGATCCCCGGCCACGACCACCTCGGTCAGGGTCACCAGGGCGTAGAAGAGCGTACCCACGCCGAGGACGATGAGGACGACCTTGACGATCTGCCCGCCCGTATCGGTGGGGGCGACGATCGAGCCCAGCGTCGACACGGTGTCCAGGGCCCACACGAAGCCGCCCCACACCGTGGTGCCCTCGGCGAGGACGAACCCCGCGGTCCCCACCGCGAGCAGCACCGCGATGGCCACGAGCAGCGCCGCGAGCCGGCGCAGGAGGAGCGGGAGGTCCTCGGGGCGCCGGCTCATCAGTGGTGGTAGGGCTCGTTGGCGATGATCTTGTGCGCACGGTAGAGCTGCTCGAGCAGGACGACCCGGGCGAGCTGGTGCGGGAGCGTGGCCGGCCCGAAGGAGAGCTTCCGGTCGCACGCTCCCAACGCGAGCCCGAACGGTCCCCCGACCACGAAGCACAGGTCCCGCCCCGACCCCCGGCGCTCCTCGAGGAGGCGCGCCCACGCGAGCGAGTCCAGCGCCTCCCCCTCGGAGTCGAGCAGGCAGGTGAACGCGCCGGTGGGGAGGCGGCGCTCGACGCGGTCGTCCTCGCGGACCTCCACGAGCTCGAGGCGGGCGTGGCGGCCCAGCAGCCGGCGGTAGTGCTCGATGTCGTCGCTCCACGGCGGCTTGAGCCGGCCCACCGCCAGGACCACGATCCGCACCGCTGCGATACTAAGCGCGATGCCCGACGACGACCAGCTTCCCGAGCGCCACTACAACATCCACTTCCCGCCGGAGGTGATGGCGGGGACGTACGCGAACTTCGCGAACGTCTCCCACTCGCCCTACGAGTTCACCATCACGTTCGCACGAGTGGACCACGAGGTCGAGGACGAGGAGGTGCCGGGGATCGTCGTCTCGCGCCTGAACCTCTCCCCCCGCTTCATGCAGGAGCTGCTCGAGGCGATGAGCGACGCGATGAGCCGCTGGCAGGCCTCGGAGGGGATCCAGTCGATCAGGGACCTGCCCGAGGTCGACGACGACTGAAGGCCTCCGCGGCGCCGATCCGGTCCACGCCGGACGGATGGGTGCCGAGCAGGAAGGAGACCCAGCCCGGCGGGTCGGGGTCGGCGACGTTGCCGACCACGATGCGCTTCTCGAAGCCGATGAACGCCCGCGGGTCGCGCGTGAGCTCGAGCGCGAAGGAGTCCGCGCGGGCCTCCACCCGGCGTGAGAGCTGGTTCGACGCCCACGTCATCGGGGTGGAGACCACGCCGAGGGCGAGCACGAGCGCGGGCAGGGCGGTATGGGCCGGCGCGCCGCGCAGGGTGGGTGGGGACCATGTTCTGGTGAGCCGGAAGACCGCCCACGTCCCGAAGGGCGCGACGAGCAGGAGGTAGAGCAGGCCGCGCGGCACGTCGGAGTAGTGGACGTGACCGAGCTCGTGGGCGACCACCGAGCGCGTCTCGGCCGCCGGGTAGCGCTCCAGCAGCGTGTCGTAGAGCACGACGCGCTTCGTGCGCCCGAGGCCGGTCACGTAGGCGTTGGCGCCCGAGGTGCGCCGGGAGGCGTCGACCGCGTAGACCTCGCCGACCTGCACCCCGGCACGACGGGCCAGATCGAGGACCTGCGTCCGCGTCGGACCTGCGGGCAACGGCGTGAAGCGGTTGAAGAGCGGGTCGAGGAGGATCGGCCCGGCGAAGATGAACCCCCCGGCCACGAGCACGACCGCCGCCGTCCCCGGGATCCACCAGCGCTGCGGGAAGCGCCGCAGCAGCCCGGTCCCGAGCGCCCCGCCCGCCCCGGCGATGACCGCGCCGATCCCCGCCGACCGCAGCACGTCGACGCCCCACGCGCCCCAGTCCTGGGTGGCGAGCCCGACGTCACGCGCGCGGGCGTGGGAGATCGCCCCGAGCGGCAGGGTCACCGCGGTCAGGGCGAGCGAGAGCGCCGCCCCGGTCGCCGCGCCGGCGACGAACGGCCGCCGGCGGGCCCGGGTCAGCGCCGCGGGCGGCCGGGCCACGAGCAGCACGAGGAGCCCGGCCTCGAGGGCGAGCCCGACGCCGTAGAGGGCGAGCTGGGGGTTGCGGAAGCCCCGAGCGCGCTCGATCTGCGCCGGCGAGAACACGTCGGAGGCGGAGACCTGCACGGGCGCGATGACCCCCGAGCGGGGCCGCAGGAGCAGCACCGCCACCTCCGCCGCGAGCACCGCGACGACGAGCGGCACCGTGGCGCGAAGCGCGCGGGGCATCCGGCGCTTGAGGATATGGTCCGCCGATGCGGGTCGCGGTCGTCTCCGACGTGCACGGCAACCGGCACGCCTTCGAGGCCGTGCTCGCCGCCGTGGACGCGGCCGCCGTGGACGAGGTGTGGTGCCTGGGCGACCTCGTGGGCTACGGGGCCGATCCCAACGCCTGCGTCGACCTCGCCGAGGCCCACGCCCACGTCTGCCTCTCGGGCAACCACGACCTCGCCGTCCGCGGGGACCTGCCGCTCGAGGAGTTCTCCGACGGCGCCGCCGCCGCGGCCCGCTGGACTCAGGAGGTCATCGCCGACGACGCCCTGGAGTTCCTGCGCGGGCTGCCCTCCGCCGACGAGGAAGGCCCCGTCGGGCTTTTCCACGCCTCCCCCCGCGACCCCGTGTGGGAGTACGTCCTGTCCGATCTCCAGGCCGAGCTCTGCCTCGACGCCCAGCGCCAGCGGGTGTGCCTCATCGGCCACTCGCACGTGGCCCTCGCCTTTCATCGTCGCGCAGGCGGCACCGCCCACGGGGACCCGCGGAAGATGGGGGCGCAGGCCGACCTCTCGGAGGGCGAGTGGCTCGTGAACCCCGGCTCCGTGGGCCAGCCGCGCGACGGGGATCCCCGTGCGGCGTGGCTCGAGCTCGACCTCGACGCGTGGCGCGCGGAGTGGCGGCGCGTGGAGTACGACGTGGGCGGCGCCCAGGCGGCGATCCGCGCCGCGAAGCTGCCGGTCTCGCTGGCCGAGCGCCTGCGCTACGGCCAGTAGCATCGGGCAGCCGATGAGGTCGTCGAAACCAGGCCGTCTGCAGCGGGTCGGGCGGGTGGGGCTCCCTTCCCTCCTGGCCGTTCTCCTCGGGGTGGCCGCCTCCGTTCTCGTGGCCTGCGGGCAGACGAACGGGCTGCTCTCGAGCGACGACAACGCCTCGCTCGGCGACCAGCTCGGACAGGTCTCCGACGCGGTGTCGGCCCAGGACTGTGGGGCGGCTAGGAAGGCCGCGGCGCAGTTGCGGATCGACGCGACGCGCCTCTCGCCAACGGTGAACGGCGAGCTGCGCCGGGACCTGCGGCGCGGGGCCGACACCGTCGCCGCCAAGGCCGTGAAGGCGTGCCGCAAGCAGTCCACGACGACCGAGACGATCCCCACGAACACGATCACCACCGTCACCCCGACGGCGATCACGCCGACCGTGACGACCCCCACCGCCACCGCCACGACGCCGACGACCCCCACCCCCACCGCCACCGCCACCGCCACGACGCCGACCACGCCGCCCCCACCCACCACGCCCACCGACACGAGGCCGCTCACCGTCCCCCCCCCCTCGGGCGGGGCGGGGCCCGGGGGCAGCGGGACCGGCACCGTGCCCTGATGGCCCCCGCGGACACGAAGATCGCCGGCCGCTACGGCCTGGAGCGCCGGCTGGGCACGGGTGGGATGTCCACCGTCCATCTCGCCTTCGACGAGCGCCTGGAGCGCCACGTGGCGATCAAGCTCCTGGCCGAGCACCTCGCCGACGACCCCTCGTTCGTCTCGCGCTTCAAGCGCGAGGCGCTCTCCGCCGCGCGGCTCGTGCACCCCAACGTCGTCCAGGTCTTCGACTTCGGCTACGACGAGCGCGCCCACCAGCACTTCATCGTCATGGAGCGCATCGACGGGCCCTCGGGGGCGCTGCTCCTGCGCGAGCAGGGCCACCTCACGCCCGAGGACGCCGTGGACATGTGCGTGCAGTCCTGCCGCGGGCTGGACTACGCCCACCGCCACGGCGTGGTCCATCGCGACGTGAAGCCCGGCAACCTCCTGCGCTCCCGCGAGGGGGTCGTCAAGCTCGCCGACTTCGGCATCGCCAAGGCCGCCGAGCAGTCCTCGATCACGCAGGTCGGCTCGGTCCTCGGCACCGCGGCCTACCTCGCCCCCGAGCAGGCCCGCGGGGAGGACGCCGGCCCGGCCGCCGACATCTACTCCCTCGCCGTGGTCGCCTACCAGCTCCTGTCCGGGCGCCTGCCCTACGAGGCGACCTCGCTCTCGGAGCTCGCGCTCAAGCAGCAGCGCGAGCAGCCCGACGACCTCGCGGCCCTCGAGCCCGGGATCCCGCCCAGCCTGGCGCGGGCGGTGGCCCACGGCCTCGCGCTCGACCCCGCCGCGCGTCCGCCCGACGCGCTCGCCTTCGGAGCCCTCCTCGAGCGGGGCGCCCGCGGGGGGGACGTGGAGGCGCCCGCGGACACGGACGCCACGCTCGCGCTCGCCGGCACCGAGGCCGCCCGGCTCCGCGGGGGCGGCGACGAGACGGCGGCGACGCAGATCGGACGCCCGACCCGCCGCTCCGGCACGGCCGAGATCCCGGCGGTGCCCGCCGTCCCCCGCCGCTCCGCGCCCCGCCGCGGGGAGCCGCCGGCCGCCCGCCCCCCCGCCGCGGCCCGGCGGCGCGACGAACCCGAGCGCTCCTCGGGCCGGCGCCGGCTCGCCGTGCTGGTCGTCCTCCTGCTCCTGCTGGGAGGCGGCGCCGCCGCCATCATCGCCACCTCGAACTCGGGCAAGGCGGTGCAGGCCCGGCAGGTCATGGGTCGCGACTTCCAGCAGGTCTATGACGGGATGCGGGGGCTCATCGACGACAACACCCGCTGAGGCGGAGTGCCGACGCTCATAGCGCGACGGCCGCGGCGGGCGGATCGCTCAGCCCCCGCGGCCGGTCCCCCGCGCGGAGCGCGGCCGCCCGCTCGGCCAGGCGCCCCTCGGAGATCGCCCCGCGCAGGTCGTCCATGAGCCGCGCGAGGAAGAAGAGGTTGTGCAGGGTGAGCAGGCGCAGCGCGGTCTGCTCGCGCAGGTGCAGCAGATGCGCGAGGTACGCGCGCGGGTAACCGGGCGCGCAGGCCGGGCAGGCGCAGCCCGCGAGGACCGGAGCGGGGTCGCGCCGGAAGCGGCTCTTGCCGAGATCCATGCGGTACCGCGACGAGGGGTCCGGCACCACGGCCATCCCGTGACGGCCGAGACGGGTGGGCATGGCGCAGTCGAAGGTGTCGATGCCGAGCTCGACGCCGCGGATGAGATCGTCGACGTCCCCGACGCCCAGGAGGTGGCGGGGCAGGGAGGAAATTCGCCCGCCCCCGCGCTCGAGCTCCTCGGTCGACCAGCCCACGACCTCGTACATCTGGGGCTTGTCGGCGCCGAGCGAGCCGCCGATGGCCACACCCGCACACCCGCTCGCCGCCACCGTCAGGGTGGACTCGCGGCGGAGGTCCTCCCACACCCCGCCCTGGACGATCCCGTAGACGACCTGCCCGGCGGGTCCGTGCTCCGTGTGCCAGGCCAGGCAGCGCTCGAGCCAGCGGTGGGTCCGCTCGGTGGAGCGGGCGGTGTAGTCGCGCGAGACGTGGAACGGGGTGCACTCGTCGAACACGAGGGCGATGTCCGAGCCCAGCGCGGCCTGGATGGCCATGGAGGTCTCGGGGCCGAGGAAGCGCTCGCCTCCGTCCACGTAGGAGCGGAAGCGTACGCCCTGCTCGCCGATGTCGAGGATGCGTCCCGCGCGCTCGCGCGGGCGGGTGGGACTCCCTCCCGCCCGCCCCTTCACCTCGTCGGCGACGGTGCCGTGCCCCATCGAGAACACCTGAAAGCCGCCCGAGTCGGTGATGATGGGCCGGTCCCAACGCATGAAGCGATGGAGGCCGCCCATCTCCGCCACCAGATCCTCGCCGGGCTGGAGGTGCAGGTGGAAGGCGTTCCCGAGCACCATCTCGTAGCCCAGCGCGTGCAGGTCGCGCGGCTCGAGGCCCCTGACGGTCCCCTTCGTGGCCAGGGGGACGAAGGCCGGCGTGCGGACCTCACCGTGGGCCAGGCGCAGACGCCCCGCGCGGGCGCGGTCCCCGTCGCGGTGGGCGACCTCGAGCGGCGAGGCCGTCAAGCCTGCGCGGCGCCGGGGAGCACGCGCTCCCAGTAGCCCGCCAGCGTCGCGAGCTCCTCGGGGCTGAAGTGCTCGAGGAAGCGGCGGCGGACGCCGGCCAGGTGGGTGGGGCGGGCGTCCTCGAGCAGCTCGTGGCCGTCGTCGGTCAGCGCGGCGAAGGCGCCCCGCGCGTCCGAGGGGCAGTCCTGGCGCTCCACCACGCCCTCGCGCTCGAGCCGGTCGACGAGGCGCGAGAGCCCCGAGCGCGAGAGCAGGACGGCGTCGGCGAGATCGCACATGCGCATGCGCCGGTCGGGCGCCTCGGAGAGGTTGACGAGGACGTCGTAGGACGTGACGGGCAGACGGTGGCGCTGCTCGAGCTCGGCGTCGAGCTCGCGGACGAGCCCGGCGTGGACCCGCAGCATGCCCCGCCAGGCGGCGAGCTCCGCGGAGGAGAGCGAGGCGCGGTCGGTCGTGTGCACGCGCAACGAGGGTAGGGCGGCGAGGTCACCGGTCAGGGGTCGAGCAGGGAGCGGCCCGTCATCTGAGCGGGCTGCTCCCACCCGAGCAGGGCGAGGACGGTGGGCGCCACGTCGGCGAGGACCCCGCCGCCGCGCAGCTCCCCCGCCGCGGTCGAGGTGACGACGAGCGGCACGGGGTTGAGCGAGTGCGCCGTGTCGGGAGACCCGTCCGCTTCGAGCATCTCGTCCGCGTTGCCGTGGTCGGCGGTCACCACGCACACGCCTCCGGACCCGTGCACGGCGGCGAGGACGCGGGCGAGGCAGGCATCCGCGGTCTCGACCGCGCTGGTCGCGGCGGGGATCGAGCCCGTGTGGCCGACCATGTCGGGGTTCGCGAAGTTGATGATCGCGAAGGCCGGCTCGTCCTCGCGCCAGGCGGCGACGAACCGGTCGGCGGCCTCGCGCGCGCTCATCTCCGGCTTGAAGTCGTACGTCGGGACGTCGCGGGGGGAGGGGGCGAGCTCGCGGCGCTCCCCCGCGTGGGCCTCCTCCTCCCCGCCGTTGAAGAAGTACGTGACGTGCGGGTACTTCTCGGTCTCGGCGACGTGGAGCTGGCGGGCGCCGTGGGCGGCGACGACCTGCGCGAGGGTGATCGCGGGGCGCCGGGGCGGAAACGCGACGGGGTAGGGCCAGCCCTCCTCGTACTCGGCGAGGGTCGCGTACCGGAGAACCGGTCCCCGCCCGGGCCCGGCGAGCCCCTCCGAGATCTGCCGCATCCGGTCCGGGCGGAAGTTGAAGGCCAGCACGGAGTCGCGCCCCGGGTCGATGGTCCCCTCCTCCCCCACCCGGGTCGCGCCGATGAACTCGTCGGTCTCGTCGCGCGCGTAGGCGGCCCGTGCGGCGGCGGCCCCGTCCGGCGCCTCGTGCTCCGCCTTTCCCTCCAGCAGGAGGTCGACGGCCGCCTGCGTGCGCTCCCGGCGATCGTCGCGGTCCATCGCGTAGTAGCGACCGATGACCGAGGCGATCCGCCCGACCCGTGCCTCGCGCATCCAGCCCTCGACCTGCTCGAGGTACGCCGCGCCACCCGTGGGCGAGGTGTCGCGGCCGTCGGTGAAGGCATGGAGGACGAGGTCGTCGACCCCCTCCTCGCCCGCGAGGCGGATGAGCGCCTCGAGGTGCTTCGGCCCGGAATGGACGCCCCCGTCGGAGACGAGGCCGATGAGGTGGACGCGACGGGCGTCGCGCAGGGCGGCGTGGATCACCTCGTTGTGAGCGAAGCCCTCCGCGGCCGCGGCATCGATCCGGGCCAGGTCCTGCGGGACGACGGCCCCCGCCCCGAGGTTGAGATGCCCGACCTCCGAGTTGCCCATCTGGCCCTCGGGCAGGCCGACCGCAGGGCCGCAGGCGGTGAGCTGGGTGTGGGGACAGGTCGCCCAGAGCTCGTCGAAGGTGGGCGTCGCGGCGAGCTCGACGGCGTTCCCCGGCCCGGGAGGCGCGAGCCCCCACCCGTCGAGCACGACGAGGCAGGCACGCGGGGCGGGGAGATCCTCGGGGCCGGGAGGAAGGGCGGTCAAGCCGCGTCGACGATCGCGGCGAGCGTCTCGGCCTCGAGCGATCCGCCGCCCACGAGGGCGCCGTCGATGTCGGGCAGGGCGAGGAGCTCGGCGGCGTTGTCGGGCTTGACCGAGCCCCCGTAGAGGATCCGCACCTGCGCGGCCGCCTCGGGCGCGCGGTCCCCCACGAGCGCGCGCACGAAGGCGATGGCCTCCTGGGCCTGCTCGGGGGTCGCGACGCGACCGGTGCCGATCGCCCAGATCGGCTCGTAGGCGATCACGACCTCGGCCAGGCGATCCGGGTCGACCTTCGCGAGATCCTCCTGGATCTGATGGCGGAGCTTGCGCTGCATGTCGCCGCGGTCGCGCTCCTCCTCGGTCTCTCCCACGCAGAGCACGGGGCGCAGGCCGGCCGCGAGCGCGGCGGGCACCTTCCCCATCAGCGCCTTGTCGGTCTCCCCGAAGAGCTCACGGCGCTCGGAGTGCCCGAGGATCACCCCGAAGACGTCGAGCTCGGCCAGCAGAGGGGCCGCGACCTCGCCGGTGTAGGCGCCCGAGGCGGCCTCGTGCATCGTCTGGGCGTAGACCTCGACGCCCGAGCCGCGCGTGGAGTCGACCATCGGCGCCAGCGCGGTGAAGACGGGCGCGATGCCGATCTCGGCGCGGGCACCCGAGACGCGCGGCAGCAGGCCGCCGATGAACTGCTCGGCCTCGGCGACCGTCTTGTGCATCTTCCAGTTCCCGATGACGAGGGGGGTGCGGCCCGCCCCGCTCACGCGAGCACCGCGACGCCGGGCAGCTCCCGGCCCTCGACGAGCTCGAGCGAGGCACCCCCACCGGTGGAGAGGTGGTCCACCTCGTCGGCGAGACCGAACCGGGCCAGCGCGGCGGCCGAGTCCCCGCCCCCGACGACGGTGGTGCCCCGGCAGCGCGCGACCGCCTCGGCCACCGCGCGGGTGCCGGCGGCGAAGGGCTCGAGCTCGAACGCACCCATCGGCCCGTTCCAGAACACCGTCCCCGCGCCCTCGATGACGTCCGCATAGCGCGCAGTCGTCCGTGGCCCGACGTCGAGGCCCATCCAGCCCTCGGGCACGTCGACCCCGTCGAGCTCTGAGACCTCGGTCTCGGCGGAGAAGTCCCGCCCCAGGACGAGGTCCTCGGGAAGACAGAGCTTGTCGCCCGCGAGCTCGAGCGCCCGGCGGGCGGGGTCGATCTCCTCCTCCTCGCAGAGCGAATCGCCCACCGGGTGCCCCTGGGCGGCGAAGAACGGGAAGGCCATCGCACCGCCGATGAGCACGGTCTCGGCCACCTCGAGGAAGCGCTCGATCACGCCGAGCTTGTCGGTGACCTTCGCGCCCCCGATGACCGCCACGAGCGGGGGCGTCGGATCGTCGAGGATGCGGGTGAGGGTCTCGACCTCGCGCTGGAGCAGCAGGCCGGCCGCCCGGCGCTCCATCCGCCGCGGCACGCCGTCCACGCTCGCGTGGGCGCGGTGCGCGGCGCCGAAGGCGTCGTTCACGTAGACGTCGGCGAGGCGGGCCAGCGCGTCGGCGAGCGCGGGGTCGTTCTCCGTCTCCCCGGGCTCGTAGCGGAGGTTCTCGAGCACGAGGATGTCGCCCGGATTGAGGTTCTCGGCGAGGGCCTCGACCTCCTCTCCCACCACCCCCGGCGCGAGGGTCACGTCCGCGCCGGTGAGCTCGGCGAGCCGGTCGGCGGCGGGGCGCAGCGACAGCTCGGGCTCGCGCTCCTTCGGCCGCCCCAGGTGCGAGGCGAGCACGATGCGCGCGCGGGCGTCGCGCAGCCGTTCGATCGTGGGCAGGGCGGCGCGGATGCGGGCGTCGTCGGCGACGCGTCCGTCCTCGAGGGGAACGTTGAAGTCGACCCGTACGAGCACCCGGGCCCCCTCGAGGGGCCCGAGCTCGTCGAGGGTCCTCACAGGACCTTCTGGACGAGGTCCACCACGCGGCTGGAGTAGCCCCACTCGTTGTCGTACCAGGCGACGACCTTCAGCATCGTCCCGTCCATCACGGCCGTGAGCTGGGAATCCACGATCGAGGAATGCGGGTCCTTGACGATGTCCGAGGACACGAGGGGATCCTCCGTGTAGCGCAGGATGCCGCGCATCGGGCCCTCGGCCGCCGCCCTGAACGCCGCGTTGAGCTCCTCCACGGTCGTCTCGCGCTCGGCCTCCACCGTGAGATCCACGACGGAGCCGGTGGGAACGGGAGCCCGGATCGCGAAGCCGTGGAGCTTGCCCTCGAGCTCGGGGATCACGAGGGTGACCGCCTTCGCCGCCCCGGTCGAGGCGGGGATGAGGTTGATCGCCGCCGCGCGGGCGCGCCGGAGGTCCTTGTGGGGCATGTCCTGCAGGTTCTGGTCGGCGGTGTAGGCGTGGATCGTCGTCATGAGCCCGTGCTTCACGCCGACGGTGTCCTGCACCACCCGCGCGATGGGCGCCAGGCAGTTCGTCGTGCACGAGGCGTTGGAGATGACGTGGTGCTGTGCCGCGTCGTAGACCTGGTCGAAGTTGACCCCGATCGCCACCGTCACGTCGGGATCGGTCGCCGGCGCGGAGATGATCACCTTCTTCGCGCCCGCGTCCAGGTGCTTGGCCGCGCTCTCGCGGTCGGTGAAGAGGCCCGTGGACTCGACCACGACGTCGGCGCCGAGGTCTCCCCACGGCAGGTCGGAGGGGTCCTTCTCGGCCAGGACCCGGAGCTCCGCGCCCCCGACCGTGATCACGCCCCGGTCCTCGTCCACGGTGACCTCGCCCGGGAACGGCCCGAGGATCGAGTCGTACTTGAGCAGGTGGCCGAGGGTCTTGGTGTCCGTCAGGTCGTTGACGGCCAGCCACTCGATGTCGGCGCCGGACTCCACCCCCGCCCGGAAGACATTCCGGCCGATCCGCCCGAACCCGTTGATCCCCACCCTGACCGTCATGATCTTCTCCCCGCCTCGCTTGCCCTCCGCGGCCCGGGACGCTATCAGCGCCGGCGCGAGTTGATGTCGCGGTGCTCGACCTCCACGTGGAGATCCCCGTCACCTTCGTAGCGGTGCGCGAGGCGCTCCGTGATGGCCACGGAGCGGTGCCGGCCCCCCGTACAGCCGACGGCCACCACGAGGTGCGACTTCCCCTCTCCCACGTAGCGCGGGAGGAGGTAGTCGAGCAGGTCCGCCGTCTTCTCGACGAACTCGTCGAGCGCGCCGTCGCGGTTCGCGTAGGCGACGACCCGGGGGTCGTGGCCGGTCAGCGGGCGCAGCGCCACCTCGTAGTGCGGGTTGGGCAGAAAGCGGCAATCGAAGAGCAGGTCGGCGTCGCGGGACGGGCCGTTCTTGAAGCCGAAGGACTGGAAGCGCACGGCGAGGCGACCCGTCTTGCGGGCCGGGAGCATCTCGTCGGCGATCCGGTGGCGCAGGTCGGCGGGCTTGAGCCCCTGGGTCTGGAGGACGAGCTCGGCGCGCTCACGCAGGGGGGCGAGGATCGCCTCCTCCGCGTCGACCCCGGTCGAGACCGCGCCCTCGGGGGCCAGCGGGTGGCGCCGTCGCGTCTCCTTGTAGCGGGTGAGCAGGGTCTCGGGATCGGCCTCGAGGAAGAGCACGCGCGCGTTCACGCCCGAGGTCTCCAGCTCGTCGAGGACGGAGAGGAGGTTCTCGAAGTACGCACCGCCGCGGACGTCACACACCACGGCGGCACGCTCGACCTTCGAGCCCTCGTGGACGAAGAGCTCGGCGAGTGAGCGGATCATCTCGGGCGGGAGGTTGTCCACGCAGAAGTAGCCGTGGTCCTCGAAGACCGCCATGGCCGTCGACTTCCCCGCACCGGAGAAGCCCGAGATGACGACGAGATCCTCGAGGGGGACCTCACGGGACGGCGCCTCGCGGCGGGGGGTGCGCCGGAGCCGGTCGACGAGCGGCACCCGCCCAGTCTCGCGCTCGGGGCGGACGCTCATGTGTTCGTCTTGTTCATACGCCCGTAGAGCTGGCGCGCGACCTTGCCGGGCATGCCGGGGACGGCCTCGAGGTCCTGGCGAGAGGCCGCGAGGACGGCCTCGGGGGAGCCGAAGTGGTTGAGCAGGGCGCGCTTGCGCACCGGCCCGATCCCCGGCAGCTCGTCGAGGACGGAGACGGTGAGCTCCCTGTCGCGCCGCTGGCGGTGGTGGGTGATCGCGAACCGGTGGGCCTCGTCGCGCACGCGCTGGAGGAGCTGGAGCTCGTGCGAGTGGTGGTCGAGCACGATCGGGTCGGGCTTCCCGGGGACGAAGACCTCCTCGATCCGCTTGGCCAGGGACACCACGGCGACGCCACGCTCGCGGAACGGCCGGAGCGCCTCGAGCCCCGCGGAGAGCTGCCCCTTGCCGCCGTCGAGGACGACGAGGTTCGGAAGGGCGGCGAAGGAGGCGTCGTGGTCCGTGTGATGGGAGGAGATGTCGGCCTGGCGCTCCCACTGGCCGAGGCGCCGACGCAGGACCTCGGCCATCGCGGTGAAGTCGTCGGGCACCCCCTCCTCGGTGTCGCGGATGCGGAAGCGGCGGTAGTCGGACTTCTTCGGCGCCGCGCCCTCGAACACGACCATGGAGGCGACGGTGTTCGTCCCCATGAGGTTCGAGATGTCGAAGCACTCGATCCTGACGGGCGGGGCGTCGAGGCGCAGCGTGGACTGCAGGGCGTCGAGCGACTCGGCGCGGGTCTGGCGCTTGCGCTCGGCCCGCAGGCGCTCCTGGTCTAAGGCGAGCAGGGCGTTGCGCTCCGCGAGCTCGAGGATGCGCCGCTTGTCCCCGCGCTCGGCCTCCCGGAGCTCGACCCGGCCACCCCGGCGGGTGGAGAGGGCCTCCTCCAGCACGGGGCTCGCCACGCCGCCCTGCACGACCACCTGGGCGGGGATGGACATCGCGTCGCCGTAGTACTGGAGGAGGAAGGCCTCGGCGACTTCGCGCAGCTCGCGCCCGCCCGCGGCGTCGAGATAGAAGGACTGACGGTCGGCGAGCACGCCGTCGCGGACCTGGAAGACCTGCGCGTTGGCGTCGTCGCCGTCGACCGCGACGGCCACGGCGTCGAGGGTTCCCACCGCCTCGTTGGCCACCCGCTGGCGCTCGAGCAGCGAGCGCACGGCCTGGAGTCGGTTGCGCTCCCGCGCGGCGTCCTCGAAGCGCTGCTCGGCCGCGGCGGCGCGCATGGACTGCTCGATCACGCGCTCGATCGACTTGTAGCGGCCCGAGAGGAAGTCGATCACGCCGTCGATGTCGTGGCGGTACTCCGCGGCGTCGACGTAGCCCACGCAGGGCGCCTTGCAGCGCTTGATGAAGTAGTCCAGGCACGGCGAGCCGGAGCGCCGCCCGGGCTCGGGCCCCTCGCAGGAGCGGAACATGAAGATCTTGCCCAGGAGGTCCAGCGTGCGGCGCACCCGTCCGGCGTTCGAGTAGGGCCCGAAGTAGGCGCGGTCGCGCCGGTGGCGCTCGCGCGTGAAGTAGACGCGGGGGAACTCCTCGTCGAGCGAGACCGCGATGAACGGATAGGACTTGTCGTCGCGCAGGCGGACGTTGAAGCGCGGCTTGTACTGGCGGATGAAGTTCTGCTCGGCGAGCAGCGCCTCGGACTCGGTCTGCGTGACGACGAACTCGATGCGGTCGATGAGGGGCAGGAGGTCACGCCCGGCCTTGGTGCTCGGGTTGGAGAAGTGGCTCTGGACCCGCTTGCGGACGGACTTCGCCTTGCCCACGTAGACCACGCGGCCGCGGGCGTCCCGGAACAGGTAGACGCCCGGCTGGTCGGGGAGGGAGCGGCGCTGCTTCGCGAGGTCGGCCAAGATCCATTTGAAGGCTAGGGTCGGTTCCCAGCCGTGGTCGACCTCTCCTCCGACACGCAGACGCGACCGGTCACGGCGATGCGCGCGGCGATCGCCCGGGCCGAGGTCGGTGACGAGCAGAAGGGCGAGGACCCGACGGTCAACGCCCTCCAGGAGCGGGTGGACGGCCTGCTGGGGATGGAGGCGGCGGTGTTCCTGCCTCCGAGGACGTCCCGCACCTGCCCCAGCGGCCACACCCGCCCGCCCGCGAGGTTCGCGGTCTGCTCGACCGACACGAGCCGCGAGCGCGGCAGGTAGCGATCCCCCGCCCAGCGGTAGCGGCACGTTGAGGTCGCGCCCGTCGCGGTACGCGCGCCGGCGGTCGCCCGCGCCTCCCCCGAGGGCTGCTACGTTGCGTAGCAGTGCCGGACCGCGTCATCCCTCAGCGGGACCTACGGAACAACGTCGGTGAGATCCTGCGCGCCGCCGAGGGCGGCGAGACCTTCACGGTCACGGTGCGGGGTCGCCCGGTGGCTCGGGTCGTGCCGCTGGACGGTCACCCGGGGCCGCGCGTGGACGTGCCCGCCGCGGAGATCCGCGGTCTCCTCGCGCGCCACGAGCCGGACCAGGATTGGCTGTGGGAGCTGCGTGACGCCGAGGAACCCGTCTGAACGGCGCCCCCGGGGCGGGGCTCCTCGATACGAGCCTGCTCCTCCCCCCGCAGGAGGATCTCAGCGCCCTCCAAGCCACCGCCGCGATCTCCGTCGTAAGCCTTGGAGAGCTGTACGCAGGCGTCCTCGTCGCACACGACAACGTGCGTGAGCAGCGCCGTCGACGGCTCGACGATGTCCGGAAGCTGTTCGTCGCCCTTCCCGTCGACGAGGCGGTGGCCGAGGGGTACGGAGAAGTGCTCGCGGTGGCTCGTCGCGAGCGAAGAATGACGAAGGCGACAGACCTTCTCATCATCGCGACCGCGCGTGTCCACGCCCGCGTCCTCCATACCGCCGACGACCGGCAGGCTCGTCTGGCGCGCGCGGCCGGGGCGGCGGTGACGGTCTGGTGACCGAGGACCAGTTCTCCGCCCTACTGCGCGAGGCAGAGCGACTTCTGCGCGAGCACGAGAGAGAACGTCGGCTCTAGGAAGCCGAGGATCGGAGACGTTCCATGTCGGCGAGGTCGAGGTGAGACCCACGCGCCTGCTTCATGGCGAGCAGGTGCTGCCGGGACGCGACCTTCAAGGGCACCCCGAACGGCGCGACTTCGAGTGCGTCCTCGACGAGCGTCGCATAGCTGGGCACGCCGGGCAGCCGCTGCACGACATCCACGTCGCCTTGTCGTGTTGAGAGACTCATGTTGGCCCCTCGATAGAGCGCGTTCCGGTCGTCCGGACCCGGAGTTCGCTCGGGGCGCAACGTGAGACGGGCTCCCAGCCGGATCAGGGCGTTCAGTAGTCGGTCGAGGTTCTCCCGCTCTGGGTTCGGCACCAGGTCGACGTCCTCGGTCGCGCGCACGAACCCGTGGACCGCGACGGCCACGCCGCCGATGACGACGAAATCGACCCCCTCGTCGGCGAGACCCCGCAGCAGCCCGCGGAGATCAGGAAGGGCCAACGCGGGGGAAATCGCTGAGGGCTGCCAGCTGCGAGCACAGTGCGTGAAGGCGCTCCAGGCGCTCCTCGGGAGTACTCCCCTGCTCACGCCGGCGACGGGCGTCCTCGACCGCTCGGGTCTCCGCGAGCCGCTGCGTGGCGTCGTGATCCTGACCGGGCGTCGTCATGCCTGGATTGTGACCGCCTGACGGACGTCCCGCTCTTCACTTCACCAGGCGGACGACGAGCCCGCCGCCGGCGCTCGCGTCGCCCGCGCCGCCGAGCAGGCCGAGGATGCGGGCGACGTAGCCCTGGGTCTCGGGGATCGGGGGAACGCAGCCGCAGGCCGCGACGGGAGCCGGCCCGGCGTTGTAGGCGGCGAGCGCGAGTGGCACGGAGCCGAAGCGGCGTAGGAGGTCGCGCATGAGATGGCCCTGGGCGTCGATCGCCTGCTCGGCGTCGAAGGGGTTCCGCAGGCCGTAGCCCGCGGCGGTGCCAGGCATGAACTGGGCGATCCCCTGGGCGCCCGCGGGCGACGTCGCGAAGGGGTTGAAGCCCGACTCCGCGTAGATCTGTGCGGCCAGGAGCGCGGCGGAGATGTTCCAGCGCTGGGCGGCTCGCGCGAGCATCGGCGCGAAGCGCGGCGGGACGAACGACGGCAGGGAGCGCCCCGACGCGCCGTCGCCGCCCCCGAAGCCGACCGAGCCCGTGCCGGCGTTGAGCGTGAAGCCGAAGTGCCACGGCTCCCACGCGTAGCGCTTGAGGAAGTGGAAGCGCCCCGCGTTCGCCGCCAGCCAGGGCCAGGCCGCGTTCGGGCCGAGGTCGAGCTCCGTACCGAGGCGGTGCAGCGAGCGGCCGGGCGGTGCGACCCACTTCGGGTCGGGATGGGCGGCGAAGAGGCGGGCCTGCTCGGCGTTCGCGCGGAAGCCCGAGACGACGATGAGCTGCACCCCGTCGCGCGCCGCGGCGGCGGCCATCCGGTCGTAGGCCGCGGCGACGTCGGGCCGCATCGGCTTGCCGTCCCGGTAGGCCAGCGGCCCCGAGTACTCACCGGCGCCGGGCGGAAGGCCCGGGCCGCCGAGGGGCGGCGCGAGGGCGGCCTCGGCGACGGCGTGCACAGGCGCGCGCGCCCGCTGCCCGTGAACCCGGATCTCGATCGGGTCGCTGACGACGACCCGGACGCGGACGGGGGCGAAGGTCTCCGCGTCGGGGAACGCCACGGCGACCTGCCGGCCGCCGTTCGCTGCCCCGGTGTGCTCGGCCGCGGCGCGGGCCCGGGCGAGGAACGCGGCCTTCTCGAGGTGCCGCGGGTTGGGGAGGCGACGGATCGTGGGGGGTTCGAAGAGCCGTCCGTAGTCCGCCCGCATCCGCTGCGCGGCGGCGAGCGCCGCGAGGTCCGCCGCCTGCTGGCGCGTGCCCCGGACGCCGACACCCCGCGCGAACGTGCCGAGGATGGCCGCGCCGACGAGAACCGCGCAGAGCGCGCCGACGAGGAGGAGGAGCGCCTGGCCCGCTTCGGACCGAATCGTCGGCGCAGATCGACTCACCGCGCGAGCTCCAGGGCCGGCGCCAGCGCGGACCGGAGCGATGCCGGGGTGCCGAGGCCGGTCAGGACGAGACGGGCCGTGATCGCGGACGGCGGGGACGGGGTGCGGAGGACCGGCGGGCCGAGGGCGGCGAGGCTGTCTTCGGCGACCTCGGCCAGGACGGAATCGGCGTTGCGCGGAAGGGCGAGGACGATCGCGTCCTGGGTGGCGAGCAGGGCGTCGGCCTCGGCTGTCCGGGGGCCGGCGACGAGGAGGACCGCGGGGCCGTCGACCGCTGCCGCGGCGCGGCCGAAGTCGCGCGGGCGCGCGGGGGGGTCGAGGGACAGCAGGACGAGGCGGCCCGAGGCCGTGGCCGGCAGCTCGCGGGCGGCGAGGGCCGCGGCGGCCCGATTCGCCCCGCGCCGGCCCGGGGCGCGGGAGCCGGCGGGCACGCCCAAGCCGGCCACGAGGGCGCAGCCCGCGCCGGCGTCCCGGGCCAGCGCGAGCGCGAGCCCGGCGGCCACCGGGGCCGCGGACCCCGCAGGGCCGACCACGGCGAGGGGCGCGGCAGAGGCCAGCAGCCGACGCGACGCGGCCCGCTCGGAGGCGCGAGGACGAACGGACGATCCCCCCCGCCGCCGCGAGGCGGATCGCTGGGAGGCGCGGGGACGAGCCGCCGACGCGTCCGGCGCGAGGAAGACCGACCGCAGGCGGGCGACGAGGTCGCTCACTGCCTTCCCTCCCCCGCGTCCGCCCGCGCCTCGGCCTCCAGCACGTCGGCCAACCCGCGGGAGGGCGCCGGCGGCGCGAGATGGATCAGCACGCGGGAGCCGGCGATCTCGACCCGCATCCGGTCGCGGGCCCAGCCCGGGACCGAGCGACGGGCGGCATCGCGCGGGTCCCCGCCCTGCACGAGGGCGACGGCGGCGGCTTCGGCGGCGTGCCCGGCGAGCTCGTGCGCGGCGCCCGCAGCGAGGAACTCGAACGCGGCGGCGCCCCCGAGCAGCAGGAGCGGCATGATCGCCACGACCTCGACGGTCGCCTGGCCGGAGGAGGAGCGAAGGCGCCGCGCCCGCGACCCGCGCGACGACGAGGCGCGCGAGCGCATCGTCAGCCCCCCTGCGGCGCGAACCGCGCCCGCTCGGTCACGGTGAAGAGCTGCCCCCCGCCCGCGACGAGCGGAACCCGGACGCGGATCTCCGCGCCGCCCTCCCTGTCGGCGACGACGCGCAGCCCGTCCTCGAAGCGCCCGGGCAGGACCCGCCGCGCCGCCGCCTCGGCGTCGCCGCCCACGGCCTCCGCCCGCGCCGCCGCCCGCGCGGCGGCGCCGGCGGCCCACGTGGCCTCGCCCCAGACCGCGAGCTGCCACAGCCCGAGGGCCAGCACCCCCAGCAGCGGCAACAGGGCGCAGAGCTCGACGGCCGCCTGACCGTCCTCGCGTTGACCGGGAACCATGTCCGCACCCTCCCAGCGACGGGCGCGCGGCTCTACGCGTGGATGTGACGACTCTGCGTCAGTACTCGCGTACGGCGCGCACGACCGTCACCAGGCCGAAGACCGCCGCGGCGATGAGCGCGAACCAGGCGAGCACCCCCGCCGAGGTCTCCCACAGCTTGTGCGCCCCCACGATCGCCAGCGTGGTCAGCGCGGCCGACCCGTAGAGGGTCCCCCGCACCCCGTCCCCGAGCGAGAACAGCGCGACCCGATGCTCGCGGTAGAGCCGGTAGGCGAGGAACGCCAGGCCGGCGAGGAGGACCACCGAGATGAGCTGGAGGATCACCGACGCGGTCGTCCCACCGCCGGGCAGGAACGCCACCGCCGCCGCAAGCCCCAGCACGATCGCCAGATTGCGGAGCCCGGCGGATCTCACGGCAGCGCGACGGGCTCGTCGTCGGCGGCCCAGCGCTCGGCCAGCTCGGCTGGATCGCCCTCGGCCGGGTCGCCCACCGCCACGCCGTCCCACTCCACCGCCGCGCCCGCGCCCACCGCCACGGGGTCGAACCGGTAGCCCACCCCGAAGTGCGTGTGGATGTAGTGCCAGCCCGGCGAGGCCTTCTCGAGCTTGAGCCGGAGCTTGCGCACGAAGACGTCCACCGACCGGTCGCCGTGGGCCATCGCCCAACCCCACACCCGCTGGTAGATCTCCTCGCGCGGCAGCACGCGTCCCCCCGCGTCGGCCAGCAGGTGGATGAGCTCGAACTCGCGCTTCGTCAAGTCGAGCGACACCCCGCCCGCGTAGGCCTGGAACTGGTCGGGGCGGATCACGATCTCACCGCTCTCCACGGCGGCAGCCGACGGGGACGCGGCCTTCACCCGCCGGCGTACCACGGCCTCGAGCCGGGCCACGAGCTCCTCGGGATGGCAGGGCTTGGACAGCCAGTCGTCGGCGCCCAGCCGCAGCCCGCGCACGCGCTGGGCGACCGTGGAGGGACCCGCGCAGACGACCACCGGAAGCTCCGGCAACCGCCGGCAGAGACCGTCGAGGTATCCCCATCCGTGCGGCCCCAGCACGCTGAGGTCGAGCACGAAGGCCGAGAGGCGCATCGCCACGAGATCCTCGTAGCGCGGGCCGGTGGCGAGCACGCGATGGTCCCAGCCCACGGCCTCGAGGCGCTTGGCCAGCACGGCCACGAAGGCCCGATCGGTATCCACCACCGCGAGTTGGAGTCCGCCCCGCTCGTCCTGCCGTCCCGTCATGCCGTTGGAAACCATCGTTGTCGCAGCATACGTCCGGATCCGGGTGCGGTGACACCCCCACCGCCCCCTGATCACCGGTCGTTCACATGCTACGTGCGGGTTTCCAGGGGCGCGCCGCCGACCCGCGAGGCGTCGTCGAACTCCCGGAAGAGCCCGGTGGCGACGAAGGCGGCCTGCTCGCCCACGTCCACCGCGTTGTCGCCGATGCGCTCCAGGGCCCGCGCGACCAGGATCATGTGCATCGCCCACTCGCGGACCTCGGGGTCGTCCCCGATGTCCAGCGCGCGCCGGAACACGGCCTTGTTCGCCCGGTCGACCTCGTCGTCCTGCCGTGTGAGGTCGACCGCCAGCGCCACGTCACGCTCCGCGAACGCGCGCCGCGACTGCCCCACGAGGGACCCGACCTGGCGCCCCATGCGCTCAATCGTCGCGATGATCTCCGGGTCCGAGGGGGCCTCGTAGCCGTCGAGGGGGATGACCTTCGCGATGTTCACGCACTGGTCGCCCATCCGTTCGATGTGGTGGATCACGTGGAGCAGGGCGGCGACGACGCGCAGGTCCGAGGCGACCGGCGCCTGGGTGGCCAGCAGGGAGAGGATCGACTGGTGGACCTCGAGGTAGCGGCCGTCGATGCGGTCGTCGTCGGCCACCACCAGCGCCGCGAGCTCCACGTCGCGCTGGATCAGGGCCTCCAGCGTGCGGTCGAGAGTGCTCATCACGAGGTCCAGCCCCCCGAGCGACTGCTCCTCGAGGCGGTTCAGCTCATCGTGGAAGGCCCGCCGGTGGTCGGCCATGTCAGCCGAACTTGCCCGTGACGTACTGCTCGGTGCGCTCGTCGGAGGGGTTCGTGAAGATCGTGTCCGTCGGCGCGTGCTCGACGAGCTCGCCCGAGAGCATGAACGCGGTGGTGTCGGCCACCCGGGCCGCCTGCTGCATGTTGTGCGTGACGATGATGATGGTGTAGCGGGTCTTGAGCTCCTCGATGAGCTCCTCGATCTTCAGCGTGGCGATCGGGTCGAGCGCGGAGCAGGGCTCGTCCATGAGGATCACCTGGGGCTCCACCGCGACCGTGCGCGCGATGCACAGCCGCTGCTGCTGCCCACCCGAGAGCCCCACCCCCGGCGTGTCGAGGCGGTCCTTGACCTCCTCCCAGAGCCCGGCGCCGCGCAGGGAGCGCTCCACCCGCGCGCGCAGGTCGTGCCCCCGGCCGCCGGTGAGCCGCAGGCCGGCGGCGACGTTGTCGAAGATGGACATCGTCGGAAACGGGTTGGGCTTCTGGAAGACCATCCCGACCGCGCGGCGTACGGCGACGACGTCGACGTCGTCTCCGTAGAGGTCCCTGTCCTCGAGCAGCACCTCGCCCTCGGCGCGGGCGTGCGGGATCTCCTCGTGCATGCGGTTGATGCAGCGCACGAGGGTCGACTTGCCGCACCCCGACGGCCCGATGAGCGCGGTGACCGTATTGGGCTCGAAGGTGAGCTCCACCTCCTTGACCGCCTTGGTCTCCCCGTAGAACGCGTCGAGGCGCTTGAGCGCGACCCGCGGCCCGGTCGTCTTCCGCTCGCCGGGCGCGCCGGCCGCCGGGCGCCCGTCCGGGCGCGGGGTCTCCGCCTGCGGGCTCGGCTGGGTGTCCTCCGGGGTGCGGGTCGTCTTGGGCGCCCCTTCGGAGCGCGAGAAGATGCTCATGCGATGCGGCTCCTCCGCGCCGCGAGGCGCGCGATCAGGGTCAGAATGAGGACCAGGGCAAGCAGGGTCAGCGCGGCGCCCCATGCCTGCTGCACGAGCGTGTCGTTGGGCTTGGAGATGTTGCTGTAGATCAGCACCGGCAGGGAGTTCATCCGGTCGTTCAGGTTGAACGACGTGCCGAGGACCGCCGAGGCCGTGAACAGGAGCGGCGCCGTCTCCCCCATTCCGCGGGACACGGCGAGCAGTGATCCCGTGATGAGCCCGGGCGTGGCGCTCGGGAGCACGACGGAGAGGATCACCCTCCAGCGCGAGGCCCCGAGAGCCAGCACCGCCTCGCGCAGCGAATCGGGTACGAGGAGCAGGACCACCTCCGCCGAGCGCACGACGACCGGGAGCATGAGCAGGCCGAGGGCGAGCGAGCCCTTCCAGCCGGCGAAGCCGCCGCCCACCCCGGTGAGGATGAGCGTGATGTAGACGAAGAGGCCGAAGACGATCGACGGGACCCCGGTCATGACGTCGACGAAGTACCGGACGAGCCCGCCGAACCGCCCCGCACGACCGAACTCGACGAGGTATAGGGCGACGGCGATCCCGAGCGGCACCGTCACGATCGTGGCCAGCCCCACGATCTCCAGGGTGCCGAAGATCGCGCTCTTGATCCCGCCAGGGTCGCCGATGAACGCACCGGTGGGGTCCTTGGTGAAGAAGGAGAGACTCCACGCGCCCAGGCCACGCTTGAGCACGTAGTACACGACGAAGAACAGCGGGACGAGGGCGATGAGGGTGGCCGCGAGGAGCAGCCCGCGCATGACCTGGTTGGTGCGCCGGCGGCGGCCCGTGAGCGGGACGAGCGCGGGCTGGTTGGCGACGACGCTCACGCCTGCGCCGCTCCGAGGCTCGCCGACGGGGCGCGGCTCTTCTGAGAGCGCGCCACGAAGGCGCGGGCGCCCGCGTTAATGAAGAGGGTGAGCACGAAGAGCAGCAGGCCGGCGGCGATGAGCGCGGCGCGATGGATCGGGGTCGCCGCCGCCTCGCCGAACTCGACGGCGATGGCTGCGGCGAGGGTGTAGCCCTGGTCGAAGAGGTGCTGGCCGATCACGGGTGCATTGCCGATGACGAGCGTGACGGCGATGGTCTCGCCGATCGCCCGGCCGAGCCCGAGCATCGTCGCACCGGTGATGCCGGCCCGCGAGTAGGGCAGGACGGACATCCGGATCATCTCCCACCGCGTGGCGCCGAGTGCGTACGCAGCCTCCTTGTGCTCGGCGGGCACGGTGGACATGACCTCGCGCGAGATCGCCGAGACGATCGGCAGGATCATGATCGCAAGGATGAGCCCGGCAATGAAGTAGTTGGGCCCGGCCACGGTGGCCCCGCCCACGAAGGGGATGAAGGAGAAGGTGTCCGTGAACCACTGCTCGACCGGCTTGAGCGTGGGGATGAGGACGAAGACGCCCCACAGGCCGTAGACCACCGACGGCACGGCGGCGAGCAGCTCGACGAGCAGTGTGAGCGGGCCGCGGGCGCGCTGGGGACAGAGCTCCGTGAGGTAGAGCGCCGCGGCGATGGCGATGGGCACCCCGATGAGCAGTGCGATCGCCGAGGCGATGAGCGTCCCGACCACGAGGGGCAGGGCGCCGTAGACCTCCGCCCCGACGTTCCAGTTGTTGTCGAAGGCGAAGCCGAAGAAGCCGAACTTCGAGAACGCGGGGTGCGCCTCCACGTACAGGCGCACGAAGAAGAAGGCGATGAGCACGAGGATCCCCGCCGCCAGGCCCCTGAGGAGGAGCCGGAAGAGGGGATCCGCGCGCCGCGCCGCCGGCGACCGCTCATCGAGCGAGCGGCCACCGGCGGGCTGGAGGGTGGCTGCTTCCACGCCGTCGGCTAGCCCTTGATCGGCTTACCGCTGCAGGTGAGCGTGGAGATCTGGGCCTTGGCCTTGGCCAGGATGGGCGCGGGCAGCTTCGCGTACTGCAGCTGGCCCAGCGCGCTCTGACCCTCGCCGAGGGTGTACTTCAGGAACTTGACGAGCCCCTGCGCGTTCGCCGGCTTGACCCCGGCCTTGCACGGATCCTTGTAGACGATGACGAAGGTCTGGGAGGTGATGGGGTAGGCCTTCGGCGACTTCGGATCGGAGGCCGTGAAGCGCAGGTCGCTGGGGACCGACAGGCCCTCCCCCGCGGCGGACGTCGAGTCCAGGGTCGGTGCGACGTACTGGCCCGCGCTGTTCTTCACGTCCGCGGTGGTGAACTTGCTCTGCAGGGCGAAGGCCTGCTCGACGTAACCGACTGCGCCCTCGGTCTGCTTGACCGAGGCCGCGACGCCGTCGTTGCCCTTCGCGCCCGTCCCGGTCGGCCATTTGACGGTCTTGTCGGCCCCGACCGACTTCTTCCACTCCGGTGACTGGGACGCGAGGAAGGTCGTGAAGCCCTTCGTGGTGCCCGACTCGTCGGAGCGGTGCACGATCGTGATGCTCGTGCTCGGCAGCTTCTTGCCGGGGTTGAGCTTCGCGATCGCCGGGTCGTTCCACTTCTTGATCTTCCCGAGGAACATGTCGGCGATCGTCGGTCCGTCGAGCTTGAGGCCGGCGCTGACCCCCGAGAGCTTATAGGAGATGGTGATCGCCCCGAAGGCGACGGGGAAGTGAACGGGCTCGCCCTTCTTCTTGGCCGCCGCGATCTCCTCGTCCTTCATCGGCGGATCGGAGCCCGCGAAGTCCACGGTGCCGGCCGTGAGCTGGGCGACGCCGTCACCCGACCCGACGCCCTGGTAGTTGACCGTCAGGCCCTGGTTCTTGAGGGTGGAGCCGAACTGCTGGTAGATGGGCTGGGCGAAGGTGGAGCCGGCGCCGTTGATGCTTGCCGCGGGGCTCGAGCCACCGCCACCGCCTCCTCCGCCGCCACCCGGGGAGGAGCTCGAGCCGCAGGCCGCGGCCCCCAAGGCAAGGGTGCCGGACGCGGCCAGGGCGAGCATGCGTCGTGTCGTCGTGTTCATGATGAGGAAGCTCTCACGCACGGGGCCGGAGTCTGTTACCGCGGTGTGGCTGTGTTGTGAAAGAGCCGTGAACGCTCGGGATGGAACCGGTATCCGAAGCCGACGTGCGTGTGGATGCAGTCGAAGCCCGGGAGGGCGTCGGCGAGCTTCACGCGGAGCTTGCGCACGTAGACGTCGACCGACCGGTCGCCCGGGCGCAGCGGCCCGCCCCACACCGCCCGGTAGAGCTCGTCGCGGGTGACCACGCGGTCCTTCGCCGCCGCCAGCACGGTCAGCAGCCGGAACTCCTGGACCGACAGGGTGAGCGCGCGCCCGCGCGCGAGGGCGAGCAGCTCCTCCGGGCGGACCTCGACGGGGCCCGCGCGCAGGACGGCGGGCGGGGTGGCGGCCTCCATCGTCCGCGGACCCTGTCCCTCGGCGGGTGGGGGCGGGTGAAACGTCTGTGAACTCACCGCGCCCGGAGCAGGAGCTCGGACGCCACGGTGGCGAGGGCGAGCGGCGCGGGGCGGTTCGGCGGGCCGGCCTCGACGACGAGCGGAGCCCGGTGCGGGGCCAGCAGGCCGCGGATCTCGGCCCAGGGAAGCGTGCCCGCCCCGGGCGGGAGGTGGAGGTCGAGCCGGAGGGGCGGGAGTCCCGGCGGCTCGAGCCCGCCCCGCCGGGCGCCGAGGTTGTCGTGGAGGTGGAAGAGGACGACCTCGTCGAGGACGGGCGCGAGGAGGTCCGCGAGGGGGATGTGCGCCGTGTCGGCGGCGAGGTGGGCGTGGGCCACGTCGAGGCAGAGCCGCAGCCGGGCCGAGGCGCGCCGCTGGACGAGGGCGTGGACGGCCGCGAGGTCATGGGCGACGCGGGGGCGGCGGGGCCACGCGGGGGCGAGGTTCTCCAGGGCGAGGGTGATCCCGAGCTCCTCCGCGCGGCGGACGGCCACGGCGAGGACCACCTCCTCGGCGGCGAGGAGATCGCGCGGGGAGCCCGCCGGGAGGTCGAGCGCGTGGCAGACCACGAGGCCGACGCCGAGCTCGCTCGCGTAGTCCAGCAGCGCGGCGAGCTCACGGACGGCGGCGCGGCCGCTGGGGCGCAGCCCGCGCGGCGCGTGGAGGGCGAGCTCGAGCGGGGTGGTCGCCAGCGTCTGGCGCAGCGCGGTGGCGTGGCAGGCCGCCGCGCGCCAGTCGCACAGGACCTCGACGGGCGGGGCGTGGACCTGCAGCCAGCCGAAGCCGGCGGCCTCCCACGCCTTGACGCCCGAGCGCGTCGGCCACCAGTCCGGCGGCAGGTCGAGCCCGAGCCGGCCGGCGAGGGGACGCGGCGCCAGGGACGGGAGCGCCGGGACCAGCGCGGGGGTGGTCGCCATGGTGGACGAGCTTCCGCGTCCGGGGTCATGAGCATGTCACGGGCCCGTGAAAGTGCTGCAATGTTCACGAAACGGCAACCCTGGGCGGGCGCCGGGCGTCGACCATGGACCCATGGCGATGCTCGCGCCACGGCGCGTCCGTCCCGAGGAGCTGGTCACGGAGCGTCTGCGGCTCGCCGACGGTTCCGAGACCTCGCTGCACCTTGCCGCGCACTCCCTCGCCGGCGTGTCGGTCCGCGTCGCGCGCCTGCGGCGTCCCGCGCCGCTGGCGGCCTGGTGCGCGGGCCAGGGGATCGGGGACGCGATCGTCGGCGGCTTCTTCACCCGCCCTGCTGCCCTGCCGCTCGGCGAACTGCGCACCCGCGGCATGGTCCGGCGCTTCGTCCCCTTCCTCTCTCCGTGGCACGCCGAGCGTTCCTGCCTCCACGTCGAGCGGGGCCGGGTCTCCCTCGCGCGCCGCGACGAGCTCGCGCCCGAGCCGCGCGGAGACCTCCTGCAGGCCGGCCCGCTGCTCGTGGCCGGCGGCGTGCCCGTGGTGCGCGAGCGCGATGACCCCGAGGGCTTCTCCGCCGGGGCCGCACAGTTCGACTCGGACATCACCGCCGAGCGCCATCCGCGCGCGGCGATCGCGCTGGACGGTGAGGGGCGCGTCATGCTCGTGGCGTGCGACGGGCGGGCGCGGGGGGAGGCCGGTCTGACCCTGGCCGAGCTCGCGGAGGCCCTCGCGGCGCGCGGGGCGGTCTCGGCCCTCAACCTCGACGGGGGCGGCTCGACGTCCCTGGTCTGCGGCGGAGCCCTGGCCAACGCGCCGCGCGAGGGCGACGGGACCCCGATCGTCCCCGGCCGGCCGGTCCCGACGGCGATCGCCCTCGTTCCGCGCTGACGCTCGCGCGGAGCGCCGCGGCGAAGGGGGAGAAGTCGCCGAGCGCGCTGGTGGGGTCGTCGGCGGTGTCGGGGCCCGTGTCGGCGGCGATCCCCGTCAACGTGAAGGCGCCGTGGCCGTCGGGCCGGACGTGGGCGACCACGGACTCCTGGGCGACCACGCCCTTCAGCGGGAGGTCGGGGGGAACGGCGACGGGCAGGACCGCGGTGGTCTCGTGCGCGTCGTCGCCCGAGAGGACGAGCGTCCGCTGCCGCGGGTCCAGCGCGAGCACGATGCCGGCCGCGTCGAGAACATCGTTCCGGCCGCCGCCCGCGGGCGCCCGGGCGCGCTCACGCAGCCATGGGGGCGCGCCGGGCTCGGGGCGAGCGACCAGGTCGGCGGTGATCGCCAGGCGGTCGCCCACCTGCGGCAGTGGGGGCGCCGGCGGCGGCGTCGCGATGGGTGGAAGGGGCACGACGACGGGCGGCAGCGTGATCGGCGGGACCGGCCCCACGGCCGGTATGCGCGAGCGTCAAGACGCCCACGACGCCGGGCTTCGAGCCCGTCGCCGCAGCCGGAGGGCTATGCGGACGAGGTTCTCGACCCCACTGCGCGCCCGAGGTCTTGCTGATGTCGCGGACTTCTGCTTGGGAGCAGCCGGGATAGGAGGCCGGCCGCGAGCACGAAGACGACCGATGCCCAGAGGCATGCCTGGAGCCCCTGCCACTGATAGAGCAGTCCTGATAGCACGGTGCCGGCGAGACGGCCTCCGGCGTTGGCCATGTAGTAGAAGCCGACGTTCATGGCGACCTTGTCGCCATCGGCGTAGGCCAGGATCAGGTAGGAGTGCACGGCGGAGTTCATGGCGAAGATGACTCCGAAGACGATGAGCCCGCCGACCACGACGATCGTCGGGTTGACGTCCGCGCTCAGTGCGAGGGCGATACCCGCGGGAAACGCGGCGAGGGCGAAGGCCAGGCGCGCGGCTGTGCTTCCGTCAGGTTCGTTGTCCTGCTCGTCCGCGCGATGCCGAACGAATCGCGGTGCTGACGCCTGGACGCTTCCGTAGCCGATGACCCAGACGGCGAGGAACGTCCCGACCTGCCAGAAGTCCCAGCCCAGCTCGTCGTAGAGGTACACCGGCAGGCCGACGACGAACCAGACGTCACGCGACGCGAACAGGAAGATCCGGGCGCTGGCGAGGAGGTTCACCGCGCGGCTGTTGGAGAACATCTGGCTGAACTTCGCCTTGCGATCGGGCCGACCGAGCTCGCCACGCATCAACCCCAGCACTACGAGCAGCGCGATCAGCACCAACGCGCCGAGGACGAGCAGCGCGGGCTGGAAGCCGACAAGGGTCAGGAGCAGGCCGCCGAGGAAGAATCCGACCCCCTTGAGAGCGTTCTTCGAGCCGGTGAGGATCGCGACCCACTTGTAGAGCGACCCGGGAGAGTCCGCGGGGACGACGAGCTTCACCGCGCTCTTGGAGCTCATCTTCGTGAGGTCCTTGGCGATCCCCGAGAGCGCCTGCGCGACCATGACGTAGGCGACGACCAGCCAGGAGGCGGGTACGAGCGCGAGCATACCCAGGGCGAGGAGCTGAACGGCGAGGCCCGCGAGCAGCGTCGTACGCAACCCCAGGCGCGCCGCGAGCCAACCCCCGACGAGGTTGGTGACGATTCCGAAGACCTCGTAGAAGAGGAACAGCGAGGCCACCTTGAACGGGCTGTAGCCGCGCTCGTAGAAGTAGAAGAGCACGAGCATCCGGCTGGCCCCGTCGGCGATCGTGTCGGCCCAGTAGGCGCCGGTGACGAGCGCGTAGTTGCGCAGATCTCCCCCCCGGCCGTGGGTCGCCACGGCCGTCACTACACCCCGACCTGACGGGGCAGGCTGGCGGCGACCAGCTGGGCGAGCTCCACGAGCCGGTTCGCGTAGCCCCACTCGTTGTCATACCACGCGAGCACCTTGACCTGGGTTTCGTCGGTCACCATCGTCGACAGGGCGTCGACGATCGAGGACCGTGGGTCGTCCTTGTAGTCGACCGAGACCAGCGGGCGCTCCTCGTAGCCGAGGATTCCTTGCAGTGGACCGGTGGCCGCGGCGGAGAGGAGCTCGTTGACCTCCCCGACGGTGGTTGTCCGGGCCACCTCGAACACGCAGTCCGTCAAGGAGGCGTTGAGCAGCGGGACGCGTACTGCCAGCCCGTCGAGCTTGCCTTGCAGCGCGGGGAAGATCAGCCCGATCGCGGTGGCCGACCCCGTGGTGGTCGGAATCAGTGACACGGACGCCGAGCGCGCCCGGCGCAGATCGTTGTGCGGCGCATCGACGATGGTCTGCGTGTTGGTCATGTCGTGCAGCGTGGTGATCGATCCGCGCTCGATGCCAATCCCCTCGTGGAGGACCTTGACCACCGGCGCGAGGCAGTTGGTGGTGCACGAGGCTGCGGTCAGGACATCGTGGATCCCGGGCTCGTACCGATCGTCGTTCACTCCGACCACGATGTTCAGGGCCCGCGGGTCCTTGACCGGCGCCGCGACGATCACCTTGCGCACGCCCGCCCGGAAGTAGGCGTCGAGAGCCTCCATGGTCCGGAATCGGCCCGAGCACTCGAGCACGACCTCGACGCCGTGCTCCCCCATGGCACCGACCCCGGCTCGCCGGCGCGAGAGTAGGTGATGCGCTGCCCGTCGACGTCGAGCGCGTCGCCGCGGCCATGTGCTTCGTGAGGCCAGCGCCCGTGCACGGAGTCGAAGACCAGTAGGTGGGCTGACGTCGCCGCATCACCCTTGAGCTCGTTGACGTGGGCGAAGGTCAGCCCCGGTCGGTTCCAGGCGGCGCGTAGGGCCAGTCGGCCGATGCGGCCGAAGCCGTTGATCCCGATGCGTGGAGCGCTCACATGTGTCCAATCCCGACGCGTGCGGAGCGTCATCAGCCGCCCCGGCGAGATCATCGGCGGAAACCCGCCTGCCGCTCAGCGGGGCTGTCGGCCACCGCCGGAGTCTAAGCATTGACGTCTGTCGTTTCAATCGATAGTTTCTTATCGATGCCCGTCGATCTGGAGCTCGCTCCCAAGTCCAAGCGCCCCACCGGCCAACCGTGCTGCGAGCCCGTCGTCTACCCGGACGTCGAGCGCCGGGAGGCCGAGCGCATGGCCCGCGTGGCCAAGGCTCTCGGTGAACCCGTCCGCCTCGAACTCGTCGACGTCCTGCGCAAGCACGCCGGGAAGGTCTGTGTGTGCGAGCTCGTCCCGCTCTTCGATCTCTCCCAGCCCACCGTCTCTCATCACCTCAAGGTGCTGCGCGATGCCGGCATCGTCAGCTCCGAGCGCCAGGGCCTGTGGGCCTACTACTACGTCATCCCGGACGCCCTCGAGGAGCTGGCGACATGGCTGACCTGATCTCAGGGCCGTCGCCGCTACCCAACTGCGCGCGACGGGACCGAGGGGCCCGTCGCGCGCAGGATCCAGAGGCTCCGCCTCAGGGCGCCAGCGGGGCCGGGCAGGGCGTGGTCGTCCGCGTGCCGAACACGACGTTCTCGCACGAGAACACGCCCGGGTCCCGCGGGTCCACGTGGAGCTTGAGCCACTCGTGCGGGGTGTTCGTCGAGCCCTGGACCACGACCCGCGTGACATTGGCGGGCTGGCCCGGGGGCGTCTCCACAAGGAACTTGTGCGAGTCGCCCTCGAGCAGGAGGACGGGCTTGCCGAAGCGCGCGGCCCGGTCGGCGAGGACCGCCTTGATCGGATCGAAGGCGGCAAGCTCGCTCGCGGGCGCCGAGGAGTCCCACATGTCCGCCTGCATGCCGAGCACGACGCCGGGGGCGTTGCGGTGCTCGGCGTCGTCGAACACGGCGTCGATCCAGTCGAGGGTCGCGGCCTCGCGCGCCGTGTACTCGCGCGCCTGGCGGCCGCGTTCGGCGGGGGTCTCGGGGACCGTGTTCCCCGCGGCGTCCTTGCGGTCGGTGAACCACGGGTCGTGGTCGTCGTTCGACCCCACGACGTGGACCGTCCCGAATTCCACGCCGGCCTGCTCCCACTTGACGTTCTCGGGGTACCGGGCGGACTGGAAGTCGACCCGGGCGCGCCGGGCGAGCGTCCGGCCCGGGCGGGGGAAGAACAGGCGGCGCAGCGTGTCGAGGCGCTCCGTGGGGACGTAACCGCCGTTGCTCGCGCGGTGGCAGTCCGTCCACTCGTTGTCGCCCGGGGTGTAGACGAGCGGCTCGTCGAAGCTCTGGAAGTCCGCGAGCCGGGCCCGGAAGTAGGAGGTGTCGCACCGGCTCGAGCCGTTCTTGATGTCGCCGAGGTGGATCACCCGGCGCACGGCGGGATCGGCGTTGATCTCGCGGATGTCGGCGGGGAACTCGGCGATGAGGGCGTCGCCGTAGGGGATGTCGCCGATGACGGCGAGGGTCTGCCCCTTCTGACGGGAGCGGTGATGACCGCCGGCGGCCAGGGCGGGCGGGGTGATGAGGAAGGCCAGGAGGCCGAGGCAGAGCAGGAGTCGTCGCATGCTCGCGACGTTATGCGCGGGCCGACCCCGGCATGTGAGGGTGCGGTGAAGTCCGCCCTAGCGGTCGCCCCCCCGGAGAGGAGGGCAGCCGCTGAGAGGTCAGGCCGTCGGCCCGGGCAGCGACGATGCCGCTGCCCGGGCGCGCGACGGGAGATCCGTGCTCTCAGCGGCGGCGGCGGCGGTGGCGCGCAGCGCAGCTCCGGCCGCGGCGGCACGACGCTGACGCGCCACTCGCGGGTTCTCCGGTGGAGGGGTCCAGGCCCAGGGGCGGCGTGTTGCCGCCACCGTCACTGAAGTTGAACATGTCCACCAGCGATCCGGCGCGCTGGTCGAAGGACGCGTCACCGATCGACGGCAGCCCCCAGTTCTGCTCGATGGCCTGCAGGATCGAGCTCTGGTCTGTCGTCGAGTGATCGACGAAGTTCGACTTCGCCCACGGAGAGATCACCAGCAGCGGCAACCGCGGTCCGTATCCACAGCGACCCTGGTAGCCGCCCGCCGGGGCCTTGGTGCCGCACTGGCCGGCCGCCGTGAGCGCGTCGCCGGTTCCCGTCATGGGCCCGTTGCCGGGGTCCTGGGACTGGTTGACGATCGGGCTCATCTGGTGGTCGTACCACCCGTCCGAGTCGTCGTAGGCGATCACGACCGCGGTGCTCTTCCACTCCCGCCGGGTCTGGAGGCGGTTGATCGTGTCCGTGACGAACTGCTGCTCGTTCAGCGGGCTGGAGTAGCCCGCGTGGCCGTCCTGGTAGCCGGCCGCCTTCAGGAAGGAGACCGAGGGCATCTTCCCGGCGTTGACGGCGGTCCAGAAGGCCGACAGGTCGTACTGGTGGTTGGCCTGGTCGGTGCTTCCGATCATCGCCGTCGACGACGGCGGGCGGTGGTGCAGGTTCGCCGTGGACAGGTAGTACTGGAACGGCTCGTGGTGGGGGATGTAGTCGCCCTTGGGCTTGCCGTCGGCGCCGGTGTGCGAGGCGCCGCACACCGCGGTTCCGTTGGTCGTCGATGTCGGCGTGAAGCCGCCCTGGAACCAGCCCCAGGTTACCCCGGCCTGGTTGAGCAGGTCACCCACGTTGCGGCCGCCGAGGCGCACCGCGTCGCGGTTCGAGCAGTCATCACCCAGCGGCTGGGGGTCGTTCTCGATCGTCTTTCCGTCGGCGGAGAGGTCCCCGGTCACGTTGCCCGACGTGGCGACGACGCCGTGGGTCTGGCCCGAGACGAGGTTGATCGCGCCGGGCGTGGAGGGCCCGAACGTCGTGCCGAACGAGTTGTCGCTCATCGCGTAGTGCTGGGCGTAGTTCCACAGCGCGGTCGTCGTGTTGCCGTCGTAGTAGCCCATGACGAGGTTCTTGCCGTAGCCGTAGTCGGCGCACGATCCGCCCGACGAACCGACCGTCTCGGGGAACAGGTCCATGAGTCCGCGATCGAACGCCACCTGCTCGTCGTGGTACTCGTGGTCCTGGTCACACGTCGCGGCCTGGGAGCGGTCGAGACGGAAGGGCTGGAAGGAGTTCGGGTTCTGGGCTTCCAGCAGCGGCGTGTTCAGGCCGTTGACCGTGGGCGTCCCCGGCCGAGCGGCGAACCTCGGCTCGGAGCGGCGGTTCGTCGCGAAGGGGTATGTGGCGAAGTAGTGATCAAAGGAGACGTTCTCCTGATAGATCACCACGACGTGCTTGATCGGCGTCGCGGTCTGCACGCCGTCGGCGGGCGCCGAGCCCGACCGTACCTTCCGCGCGTGCGGACGGGCGTACCCGCGTGCCTGAAACCTCTTATGGTGCTTGACAGCCGACGGCGGAGCCGCCGCCAACGCGCCCGTCGCACCGACCGCGAACCCCGCGGCCACCAGCGCGGCCATGGACGCGGCCGCGCGGCCACTGAACTGAGGGGACATCATCGCTCCTTGCTCGCTTACGTCCGCCGACACGGCGGAGCCCGCTTCCGCGAAGCGAGCGCGCCCATCCTCGTCAGCCGTCCCGGCTCCCGTGTTAGCGGTCGGTGACGATCCCGTCTTCGCAAGCGCGCCCGCCGGCGTGGAGCTCGCAAGCGGATCTTCTTCCTGACGGCGGCGCTCGTCTGGGCCGCGGGTTTCATCCACAGCGCCGTGATCGTCGAGCACTTCAACGAGTACTGGCTCTTCGGGCTCTTCTTCGTCATCGTGGCGTGTCTGCAGTTCCTCTGGGGTGCCTGGGCCTACTGGAACCCAGTCCGCCGTGTTCTCCTGATCGGGGCGCTCGGCGATGCCGCCCTCGTGGCCATCTGGACGATCTCGCGCATCAGCGGCCTGCCGTTCGGTCCTGAGCCGTGGCGGGCGGAGTCAGTGGGGTGGTAGATGTGGTCGCCACGCTGGATGAGCTTGCCGTCGTCATCCTGGTCGCCGCGATTCTCCGCGCCCGCGTGCGCGCTCATTCTCGCCGTGATGCTGGGCGCGCACCATCACTGACCTGCGCCGTTCGGAGGTCAGCTGCCCGCTGACGTACGCAGCTCACTCGGGCTCGACGCGCCGCTCGCGCTGCTCGGGCGCGTCGATCGTGAGCACGACGCCGGGGGCGTTGCGGTGCTCGGCGTCGTCGAAGACCGCGTCGATCCAGTCGAGGGTCGCGGCCTCGCGGGCCGTGTACTCGCGCGCCTGCAGGCCACGCTCGGCGGGGGTCTCGGGGACGGGGTTTCCCCGCGGCGTCCTTGCGGTCGGTGAACCACGGATCGTGGTCGTCGTTGGACCCCACCACGTGGACAACGCCGAACTCGACCCCGGCCTGCTCCCACTTGACGTTCTCGGGGTACCGGGCGGACTGGAAGTCGACCCGCGCGCGCCGCGCGAGCGTGCGGCCCGGGTGCGGGAAGAACAGGCGGCGGATCGGGTCGAGGCGCTCCGGGGGACGTACCCGCCGTTGCTGGCGCGGTGGCAGTCGGTCTAGCGGTAGTCCTTGCCCTGCGCGGACTGCACCACGGTCTTGCCCTGGTCCGGGCCACCGGCGATCGTCTGCGTGAAGCGCTGCTGGCCGCCGCCGAGGAGCACGTCGACCTTGTGATCGACCTCCTGCTCGGCGATCGAGCCCAGCCCCTTGGCGTCCTTGGTCTCCGTCGGGCACGTCTTCTTCGTGTCGGTCGGCCCCTGGCACGAGCGGTCGGAGATGTGCGAGGTGAGCACCGCCGGGGTCGCGTCGGTGATCTCCGCGGTGGAGACGTCACCCACCTTCTTGCCGGACTCCTGCGCCTTGTCGAGGACGGTCTTGTAGTCCGTGTTGTCGCCCGGGACGTTGAGCGCCGTGCTCGGACCCTGCGAGATGCGGTCGTCGATCGTCTTGTTGCCCGTCGCCCACTCCGTGCCGCTCGCGGCCGAATCGGGCACGTAGTCGGGCAGCAGCGCGCCGGTGCCCGGCTTGAGCGACCACGTCGTGTCGAAGCCCGTGAATGGGAAGCGGTCGACGTTCATCGGCCCCGCCGCGCCATAGCGGTAGTAGCGCGCGGCCGTGATCTCCTGGTTGCTCATGCCGTCGCCGAGCAGGAAGATCACGTTCTTCGGCGGGCCGTGTCGTTGAGCACCGCCCGCAGCCGGGACTTCTTCGTGACGCGGTGGGTCTTGTGAGCGACCGCGAGGGCCGTGCCGGTGACCGCGAGCGCGAGCGCGCCGAGGGCCACGAGCAGGACCGGGAGCCTTCTGAGTCTGTGCATGCCCGAACCGTCCCAGCGCCGCGTCTGCGTCATGTAAGGGGATGGCGAAGGAGCAACCCGGAGCACTCCGGACACTGACCCACCGCCCTTCCGGGGGAGCCAGTCCCGGTCGACTGGCTCCCCGAGCGTGCCGCTCAAGACGCTCTCTCTTACCCCCGCGGCGCTGCTGCTCCTTGGAGGATTCGCCATCGACCGCTACTACAGTGGCTAGGACATGAAGACGGGCCCTGCGACGTCGCGTCCTTGCCCGATTCAGGACCGAAGGCGGCGGTGCTTCTCGGCTTGGTCCATTGGGGTCCTCGCCGCCGGTCTGGTCCTCGCGCTGACACCCGTCTCGGCGTTCGGCCACTCGTCGTTCCTGCGCTCATCCCCACTGCCGGGCACGCGACTCGGGGCCAGCCCGCGGGAGGTGACCCTCACGTTCACCGAAGCGCTCAATGCTCGCCTCACCAAGGCGGCGCTTGTCCGCCTCGGGAGCGGCCCTGACGCCCCGAGCGACTCTTCGGTGTCTGGGCACCGCCTGACTGTCGGTCCGACGCGCGAGCTGGCCCGGGGGGCCTACCGGGTTGATTGGCATTCGGTCTCTACCGATGACGGCCACGCGTTGGAGGGCTCGTTCTCGTTCGGAGTGCGCGCGTCGGCGGTCGGGGCCGAGCACTCGGTCGATCAGGGCCCGTTGGCGCGCGATGGCTGGGTTCGCGTGCTCGCGCGGGCCGTGATGTACGCCACGCTGATGCTGTTCGCGGGCGGGGTGCTCCTGCGTGCGCTGCTGGCCGGTCGCCGGCGGTCTTGGCTCGTACCGGCGCCACTCGGGGGGAACGGGGAGGTGGATGCGTCTCGGGTGGCCGAGCGCGAGCGGAGGCTCATGGGCGACATCGGGCTGGTGGCGGCGGGTGCGGCAACCCTTTCCGCGATCGCTGACGCGGTCGACGCCGCGGGCGGAGTTTCCCTCACCGGCCTCGACGATTACCTGCTCGGGAGCCGGGCGGGCCAGGCGCGCGTCGCCGTCGTGGTCTTCCTGCTCCTGGCCGGTCTGCTGCACCGTCGCCGTCCGCGCCTCGCCGTGCTTCCCGCGACGCTCGCGCTCGGTGCCCTGGCGCTGTCGGGGCATGCGAGCTCGGCGAGACCTCGCGGGCTGAGCATCGCCGTCGACTGGTTGCATCTGCTGGCGGCGGCCACGTGGCTCGGCGGGATCGCGCTCGTCGTGACGGTGTGGGGCCCCACGCTGCGTCGCGGTTCTCCGGCGGGCCGGTTGAGCGTTGCCCGCGAGGTGCTTCCGGTGTTCGGGCGTGTCGCCTTGCCCGCCTTCGTTCTGGTCGTCGCCTCCGGTGGAGCCAGTGCCCTCATCGAGCTCGGCAGCGTCGCGGCACTGTGGCAGACCGACTACGGTCGGGTGCTGGTCGTCAAGATGGCCCTGGTCGGCGTGGTGGCCGCGTTCAGCTTCGGTCATGCACTCCGACTGCGACCCCGCATGCTGCGCGCCGAAGGCCGGGTGAGCGCGCGTGTGGAGCGCCGGCATTGGCGGCTGCTGCGCAGCGAGCCGCTCGTGGGAGTCGGCATCATCGCCGCCGTTGCGCTGCTCGTCGCCTTTCCGCTACCCCCGCGCCAGTTGCGAGGCGACGAGGAGGCCCGGGCCGCGGCGCCCGCGTGCAATCCCTGTCCGCTGCGGAGCCCCCGCGCGGGAGAGCTCGCCGTTGCCGAGCAGGCCGGCTCGGACGTGGTCGCCGCGTGGGTACGCCGCTCCGGCGCCGGCCTCGCGGGCGAGGTGCGCACCTACGACTTGCACGGCAAGCCCGCTCCCGAGCCCTTCGATGTCCTGCGCGCGCGGCAGAGCTCATGCGGCCTCGGGTGTCGCCAGTTTGCGACACGTCGCGCTCCGAGGCGTTTCGCGGTACGGGTCCGTCAGCGGGGGCGCGTCTACGTCGCTCGGCTGCCGACGCGGTGGCGGGTGTCGGACGGCGGCCTGGCGCGGCGGTGGCTCATACGTGCGCAGCGCCGGATGCGAGCCCTCCGCTCGGTCAGGGAGAACGAGCGCGTGTCCAGCGTGCCCGGATACATCGCCCGGACCGACTACCGGCTCAAGGCGCCTGACCGCTTCGCGTATCGCACGAACGGCGGGGTGCGGAGCATCGTCATCGGCAGGGCTCAGTGGGTGCGGCCAGAACCTCGCCTGGCTTGGGGGCGGCAGCAGCAATACGGCGGAGGTCTGGCCTTCCGCACCGCGACTTGGTTCAACTGGACGACGTACGCCCTGAACGTGTTCCTGCTCGACCGCCACCGTGAGGGGCACAAGCGGGTGGCGACCATCGCGACCATGGATCCGGGGACGCCCGCGTGGTGGCGGCTCTCCATCGACCTCGACACCTTCCGGGTGCTGCGCTCTCGCCTGGTGACCAGCGGGCACTTCATGACCCAGCGCTTCTTCGCCTTCAACCGTCGGTCCTCGGTACAGCCACCCCCAGGGGTCTCGGGTGGGCCGTGACACGGCACCCCAGGCGGAGCCGATGCCCGCCGAGGCTGAGCCCGCTGCGCGTCGTAGCCCGCTGCGTCACGTCATCGTGGCCGCGGCCGTCCTCGCCACGGTTGGCCTTGTCGCCCTGCTCGCCTACGGCCTCGTGGCCGGCAGTCCCGACACGACCATCGATGACGCCCTGGCCCGCAGGCAGCCGCCCCCTGCCCCCGCGTTTCGCTTGGCGGTCCTTCAGCGCGGGGCGCTTGGACGCAGGCTCACCCGGCCGCTCGCCCGCCCGCTGTCCGACGGTTGGCTGAGCAACTCCGAGCTGCGCGGTACGCCGTACGTGCTGAACATCTGGGCGTCCTGGTGCGTGCCCTGTCGCGAGGAGGCGCCGCGGCTGCAGCGCGCGTGGCTGCGCGCACGGTCGAGCGGTGTGCTCTTCGTCGGGCTCGACATGCAAGACGTCACGAGCGACGCGCACGCCTTCTTGGCGAACTTCTCGGTCAGCTACCTGAATATCCGTGACCCGACCAACGACGTCGCTCGGCGCTACGGCGCGACCGGCGTCCCTGAGACGTTCTTCATCACCGCCCGCGGCCGCATCGTGAACCACGTCCTCGGGACGGTTACCCCGGAGCAGCTGCGAGACGGCATTCGCGACGCGGTCGCAGGACGGACGCAGGCGGCGCGGCAGGGTGGGGCTCGTCGACCCGCCCGCTAGCGCACGGCGAGCCGGCGCCGGAACAGACGGCCCGACCCAATCAGCGTGCCGGCTCCGAACAGCAGCGGCACGACGGCCATGGCGAGCATGCACAGCTGCGATGCGAGCAGGGGGAGGTCGACGGTGGTGTGGGCCGTGGCATCGTCCAGACGCAGCGCGACCACGAGGACCGCTGCCACGATGGCCAGCGTCCACGCCAGCAGGGCGACCGGCAGCTCCCAGCGAATGCGCTCGCCGAGGAGATGGTCGATGCGCTCGGGCGCGATGCCGACGACGGCTGGACTGACGGCGCCATCGAAGGCCAGCAGCGCGGAGGCGAGGGGCGCGGGGTCGTGGCCGCTGCGGCGGACGGCGGCGGCATCGGCCGCGAGTTCGGCCAGAGCGGCGTAGCGCTCGGAGAGGTGACGCAGTACCGGGAGGAAGAACAACGCGTCAGACAGCGTGCGTGTGAAGAAGATCCGGAGAGGGTCGCGGTAGCGGGCATGGTGCGCCTCGTGGGCAAGGACGGCGTCGAGCTCGGCCCGCTCGAGCAGGCTGAGCGTCCCCTCAGACACGTAGATGCGAGGGCGCAGCAAGCCGGCGCAGAAGGCCTGAGGTCTTTCACCGGCGAAGAGCATCGTCCCCGGTGGTCCGAGGGGGAGTGGCCGCAGAAGCTGCAAATTCGAGAAGAAGCGCCGACTCGCTCTCACCTGCCGCAGCGCAGAACGGACACCGAGCGTCAGCACCGCGAACGCCACGCTTCCGGCCGCCAGCACGAGGGCGTTGAGGACGGTGACATGCGGCAGGGCGAATTTCTCGCAGGCCTCGAGCAGGGTCTGGCGGTCAGACCCGCGCAGCGTGATCGAGCCCGCGACCAGGGCGAACATGAGAAAGGTCGCCGTCATCCCGGCCAGCGCTACCAGGAGCTGGAGCCCGAAGACGCCGCGCGCTCTACCCACGGCGCGCGAGACGACGCAGCTGCTCGCGCCGCTTGGGGTCGACCTCGGCCATCTGCCTGGCAAAGTGCACCAGCGCCACATCGCCAAACTCCTCGACGAGAGCACCGACCTGCGCCTGCGCTCGGGCCTCCAGGTACTCCCCGCGAGAGAGCACCGCGGCGTACATGTCGGTCTTGCCCTCGCGGCGGCGGGTGAGGATGCCCTTGGTATCGAGGCGGCTCATGATCGTCATCACCGTCGTGTACTTGCGCTCCTTCTCGGCGTGCGCGTTGAGGGCGTCCATGACCGTGCGGACATTCACCTCTCCGCCGAGGGCCCATACCTCCTCCATGACCTCGCTCTCGAGCTCGTGCAGCGGGGGTGGCGCATCGCGCGCAGGGGTCGCCATCACGCGCGCAGGCTATCCGCTGGCGCAGGGGGCGGTGTCGTCGGGTGCGCTATCGCGCCCCGAAGCGCTCCCGCGCCCTCGAGATGATCCTCCCGCGGACGAGCTGCGATGTGCTCGCACAGCCCAGTCTGGTCGATCTGGAACGCGGCGAGACGCTCCGAGGACGGCGCGGTGAACAGGGTCGGCTGCTCAGACCCGCGCATGCCCCTCAGCATGAACCACGTCAACACCCCCGTCCCGATCGGGGCCTGGGCAGCGAGTCCTGGCAGCAGACTTTCCACGGACTCGTCTCCCCGGCCCTCAGCTACGACAAGCAATAGTAGTTAGCTGAGCAGAGTACAAGCGCGGATTCTGAGGGAACGCGCGTTGACAGCGCGGGGCCGGCGCGCGGACGTAGTGACGTAGTGATGTAGTGGGGCTTCGGGCTTGCCGCAGGAGTTCTGAACAGACCGTGAACCTCGCAGACGATCACCGCACTGAAGGCCCGCGGCCTGCAGGTCGCGATGATCACCGGTGATAACACGCTGGCGATTCCACTTGCCGCGACCGGGGTGCTCAGCCCGATCATCGCGGGGGCCGCGATGGCGTTCAGCTCGATCAGCGTCGTCTCAAACTCGCTACGACTACGGCGCTTCGAAGGCACTTGGACCGCGACCACGGCAGACCGCGGAGTAAGCACGTCGTGTCATGCGGCCGGACGTGGAGGGGTAGACGGCGCGCGGCCACGCCGTGCGTGCGCAGCTGTGGTGCCGACAGCTCGAGCGCGTCGAATGACAGGCTGACGGACTGGTGTCGCTGAAACGAAGACTCGAAGACGCCGAGCAGCTTGATCAGGCCGAGCCGGTCGTGGTTGGTGTAGGTCGGCCGGCCAGCTGCGCGTGCCGGTCTCCTGAGTGGGGGATAGTGAGACGATGAGCCAGCTAGAGCGCGAGAGCGCGGCGTTGTGCGTCGTGGTCTTCCCCCGGTTTCGTGGACACCTGATGGCTGAGCCGTTTGGCCAGCCCGAGAGGATGTCCTCATATGCCGAAGATCCCGCCGTACTCGTTGGAGTTCCGCCAAGAGGCTGTGCGGCTGCT
>JAABUL010000355.1_pt1 | contig 98457 bp, 117 predicted proteins | sample 5559151 | NCBI WGS metagenome assembly JAABUL01 (sample SAMN10711876, study PRJNA513368) | rock metagenome | isolation source: Antarctica rocks | place: Antarctica: Victoria Land, Pudding Butte sud | reverse complement strand
GAGGCAGACCATAGTGGCAGCGGGTTATAGAGGGGACAGGCGGAGGATCGATCGGGCGGGGCGGGGCTGCGAGGGGGCCAGGACTGGGAGGGGGTCGGGGCTGCAAGATGGGCGCGGAGGGGAGGTGTTGAGCGAACTGGCCGAGGGAGGAGGGAGGGATTGAAGGGCCGAGAAGCGGGGTTAGAGGAGGCCTCGAGAAGCTGGGAGCTAATGTGGGCGGGAAGATTGGGGTCGTCGAGAGGTGGGGAGATTCGGAGCAGCAGGGCTGTCGGAGGCGTCGAGAAGCTGTGGTCGAGAAGCTGGGCATTTTCGAGAACCTGGGCTGTCGGACAGGACTCGGTGAGTGGATCGTCGGAATCGTTTAGCAGCTTGCCGTCGTTAAGGGCCAGGGTTGCGGAAGGACAGGGTGGGTCAAGGCCTAGAACGTCGAGCTTCGGTGGTGCGATGGAGGGAAACATGATGTGATGAGGTGTGAGGAAAGGTAGGAGACATCGGTTACATTCGCGCAGGAGTGCCGGGCTGGCGAAGGGCAGGGAGGACGTGCAGAGAGTAGACAGACGAGAGGCGCGGTGAGTGTGACTAAGGTAAGAGAGTAGAAGTAGATCGTACCAGCTATGAGATATAAAGAACCTGAAGACCGTTCGGTTCGGCAGAGAAGAGATTTCTAGCAGGAGAAGCTGAGGTTCAGACGCCACTAAGTGGCTTGGTATGCGCAAGGGCAACCCGACGACCGGCTCTATACCGCCTTTACGGCGACACGGTCGTGTAAAAGGCTGCGAGGCGGCACTGGGACACGCGGTGTACACGTCCCGCTGAGCTGAAATGCGTTGTGTACGTACCAGTCACAGATTGGGGCCACAATGCCAGTCACTCCCAAGGCAACACCACTACCATCTGGTTGAAAAGCAATCTGCGAAAGACTCACTGGTCTGGAGAGACATTATGCATGGACTCATTGAAAGATTCGAGGTAACCGGTCTTGTCCACGGAGCTTGAAAGGCAAAGAGCATGCTGCCTGGTATCAAGCCGAATATGAGCGAAGTCATTCGGCCACGCCAGCATGGGCGAATCGCGTCACACGGCAAACCTCTTCTCGCCCCGGTACTTCGCGCCAGGAAACAATACACTGACCAGCAGCCACGATTACTCCAGCCATAAGGTGCCGTAGTTCTATACCGCCAACCTACATCGTCTGAAGACCTCCTGTGCGCTGCAACAATCGACCATCTCAACAGCCTAAGTCTGAGCGAGTCCTGGTTTGCACTCCTTCCACGCCGTGTTGGCTATCATCCAACCCTCGATGCCGCGACTCGAGCCTTTATCAGTTCCAACCGCTTCTCGCTCCATTGCTAAGGTGCGTCCATAGCAGTATGCCTCCGAAGCTACGTCCAGACGATAGAGCGTCAGCGTCTTCTCACCTCTACCGCCTCTAGTCGGGTCTCCGACGAAGCGCTGCTATCTTGTGCACTTCTAGGCCACTTCGAGCGAACTATGGGACAGGGCTACGGTCCTGAAGCTCTGTAGCAGATACTCAAGCAGACACTTATGCATTTGCACGCTATGCAGACCATGCTTCTCACTCGCATCCACTCCGGCCAAGCTCACGAACTCGATTACACCCTTATATTCGGACACTACATGCTTCTGCTCGAAGCGCCGATCGCCACCGGCACTCCATCACCCTTCGAGCGCATAGCTTTATCTGACCCAAGCTCTATCGCAAAAAACAAGTCAATGGCCCCGGCTGCTCGTCTTCGGCGTACAGCCGCTGAATCAATGCTTTACGCGCCCCGTCTCATTGCCGACACTAGAGCCGTCAGAACCTTCTCCGTCGACACAACCGAACTTGCTGAAATCAGACAGCGCGCTCAGGTCCTCCTCGATCTCAAAGACGAAGCCACTGAATCTACCATTCTGCACCGGGTCAAAGTCGCTGCTTCGACCTCTGGGACAGCATCCCTGGCCGCATACTCCTTCACCTTCGCCAGCCTCGCGGACTTCGACGTCACACTAAACTCCTGGGACGCTCGTCTTCTCATCTTGAGAGCTTGCTGGCTCCTCGGGATCTCTAGCAGCAGCAACGCAGACATTGCTGCGGAAGGACGACAAGCTGCTACGAATATCCTCATGTCGTGGCAGTACCGCAAGACAGCGTCGATGTTTGCGAGGATTAGACTGCTCCACGTCTCATGCCCACTCTGGGGCGCTATCTTGGACTTCGGAGTTACGTTGACGATGCCGGTGGGAAAGGTGAGGGAGATTTTGGGGGGAGGATTAATGAGTTGTACGGACCCGTCGTGGGAGCGACGACCATGGAGAAGCTTGATGAGATCGCGGACGTGTACGCTGGTGGTGAGCTGAAGGGGCCGTAGGTTGGAATGTACCAACGATTTTGGCCTGTTAAGAGGGAGGAGCTCAAAAGCTGATGGACCAATATCGAAGTACGAGGAAGTTACATCACCGCAGGAACAAGGGCGGGAGACGAGCAGAGGCCGACAGCTTGATCAATCACCGCCTTTTTCTTCTCCTCAGGCACATGCGCCACGACCTCAATCTCAACCACCATCTCCTTCTCCCCCAACTGCGGCACGCCAATTGCCGTCCAGATCGGCTGGTGATCCGGCATCCACTTCCGATAGCACTCCACCATCACGCCCAACGCTTCGTCGTTCAGCGGGAGATGGTAAGAGTTGACGCGGAAGACCTGGCTCCAGCCTGCGCCTCCCGCTGAGCGGAGGGTGAGGTCCACGTTGGAGAAGGCCTGTTCGATTTGCGCTTTCGTGTCGGAGGGGATGGCGGAGGTCTGGGGGTCCCAGCCGCCTGCGGGGTGGTTAGTGAGTCGGCTTGAGGTGGTGAGTGCAGGTGGGTGGGATAGAACCTTGGCCGGAGCATTCGATGCGGTCGCCAACGCGGACGGCTTGGCTGTAACGGTAGTGTTCGCGCTGGTATTCGCCTTTGCCTGGGTAGGCGGAGTATTTGAGGTGGGACATTGCGAATTGTTATGGAAGCAAGCTGTTGTGAATTCCACAATTGAGGAATCCTGGGCCGACTGATATATGTACATTCAAGCTTCGTATTGGTAGCGTCGTACTTGACATCAAACTTCGCATCGAACCTTAGGGTGAAGGGGATTACTAATGACATCTTATGAGTCGAAGCCAAAGTGGAGCCGATGCTCCGGATTGGCGAGCTCCAAATACTCACTTCATACACCAGCTCCAAAAGCCCTGAGCTTAGCAATATATGCAACTAGCCATCGTATTCGAAGCTTCGCAGGCCCAGAAGGCGTTGTGCAACCCTTTACTACAGGACACACCAAAACAACAGTTCCTCGACGCAGGTCTTCCACGACCGACGCTGATCCTCACAAATCTCCTCGCTCTTCTTGCGAACTCTGGCGGCAGTCTTGAGCATCTGCTGAGCAACAGCCACTGGTATCCCGCCGAGCATGGCGAGCTTCTCGGTCGCCGCAGCGGTCAGATCACAAGCGACGATGACTTTCTCCGCAGTTCTGAGTATGTCGTCGCTTGCCTCGGACTCGTCGGCGGTAGACAACTCGGTTGCTGCGGCGGAGATAGCTGCGCGTGCTAGTTTATGCTCCTTCCAGGCGTCTGCGAGCGATTCGGCGACTGGAGCAGCTTCTTTCTCCTTGTCGTTCATGTCCTTTTTTGCCTGTACACAGATTAGCCCTACCTTCGCCGCTGGCAAGAGGAGAATTTAGGAGCATACAGCCCACCGAGCTTTCTCCGCGGCGTCCTTCTCGAGGTCAGCATACCATGGCATCGAATCGTAACTCATGTTTGAAGCCAGGGTGGAGACTCACAGGGCAGCAAGCGACCATGTGGTTGCCGCTACAAGTGAAGCAGCCTCTTTTGGCAGTCTTGCTTCCCCACTTCATGTTGCCGTTGTTCTTGCGAGTGCTGTTCAGATGATATGTTGGTAGTGTCAGAAGTGTTGGCATTCCTCTGTTTTCGTTTGGGTGAGAGAGGATATGAAGAGAAGTGAGTTGTGGATTAGGTTCAATGTCTGAAATTGAAAGTGCAAGAGCAGCACTTCGAAGGCAGTCACGCGCATGTTGACGTTGGAATGTGCAAATGGTGAACATGGAAGGTACGAACGGGGAGATGTCGAAGCCTACAAACTCGCAAAGACGACTTGAATGCTCACATACAGCAGCTCAAACAAAATCGAGCGCACCTTCTCGAGAGCATGTACTGACCGGGAGACTGCCCAGATAGCACAACAGATGCATGTCTACGAGGTGCAGGCAGAGGAGAGCAATGCATGGCGTTCTCTCTCATGAGGTGCTTCCGATGGCGATGACCAATGCTTGCGGCTTGCACTCCAATTGACAGAAATCTGGATGAGCATCCTCCACATCGCACGTACCCATCGTCTTGCCTTGGATTAACGAGAAGCAAACCCTACCAAGAGTGAGCACCGCAACATGTTTGTGACCGTGCCAAGCGGCCGGACTTAGCCCCCTTCACAGACTGCTCTGGCATTAGCTCCCAGGTATTGATGCTCGGCTTCTTCCGTGGACTGGATGTAGCTTGGCATGGTCGTTGTCGTCGAGGAAGAGAACGTAAAGATGAAGATAGATCCAGGTTTTGCTATGCGTTAAACAACATACGCCGTAAGTCCGTCCAAGATTATGGCAAGCATAAAGGCAACCAGCTTAGCCATCCAAGCTGCTGGATCAGAACAGTCTCATCCAACTCGAGATTAGCCCGAAAGCAGAGCTGAGACCGCCATGCCGTTCGTCAACCAAGGGGCCTGGATCCCATCGAAGGGAGCAAGAATCGAGGTCCGCCATAGCAAAACCGTGGATCCCGGCGAGGGAGAAGTCCTCATCCAGAACCATGCCTGGGGCATCAACCCGATCGATGGGAAGATGCAGTCTCTCGGAATCCAGCTTGACAGCTATCCGACAATGTTCGGGTGTGATGTGGCCGGTGAAGTAGTTGCGGTCGGTGAGAACGTGACTACCCTCAAGGTAAGACCTACTAGAATCTCCATGATTGAAGTGCTAACTCCATACACACAGGTCGGCGGTCGAGTCCTCGCACATCCTCTCGGCCTGCAGAGCAAGCGAGAGTGCGAGCTTGCATTCCAGCTCTACTCGATCGTCGAAGCTCGCTGGGCGGTACCGATCCCGGCGGACATGCCGTACGAAGAAGCAGCGAAACTGCCGCTTGGTATATTGACAGCAACGACTGGTCTTTACACGAGCCAGCATCGGGCGTTGCCATTACCCACGTTGAAGCCGACTCCACAAGATGGCACTCTTCTGATATGGGGAGGAAGCTCGAACGTTGGCGCCGCCGCGAACCAGCTCGCCACCGCTTCTGGGTTCGCCGTGGTCTCAACAGCATCGGTTGCCAATCACGAGATGGTGAGGAAGCTTGGTGTGGTTGAGATGTTTGACCACCGTAGCCCTTCGGTCGTTCTCGACCTTGTAGAGCACCTTCGACGCAAGACTGTTCTTGGAGCCTTTGACGGTACGATTAGGCCTGTACGAGATCAGTAGTCGCGGCGGCTGGCTAACCTCTCCAAGCTATCGGCACTGCCCAAACCACCAAGACGATCGCCGAGATACTGTCGCAGCTAGGCGGAGGCCGAATCACCTCGACTCTGCCAAATGTAAATGATCTGCCTCCGACGGTTACCGGCAAGCAAAGTAAGTTCCGTTGATAGACATCCCCGAAAATCAAGGCTGATGGCTCAACAGTATTCGCGCCTGCATCCTTTTTGCACGAACCTGCGATCGGCGAAGCAGTCTGGCACAATTTCCTGCCACAAGCGTTGCAGAACGGGCAGATACGATCCGTGCTGAAAACCTGTATCGCAGGTCGAGGATTGGAGAGTATCCAGACCGGCATCGACGAGGTCAGCAACGGTGTCTCGGCAACGAAGGTGGTTGTCGTTGCATAAATGCTCGATTCTGGTTTGGCAAGTTTTCTTGCTCCGAAGGCGAAATGAGGGGTATGTAGAGTGCGCAAGGTAGATGCAAATCGTAACAGTGCCGTGATAGGCTCAATGCGTGGTGTGATGAGGCGTCAGCTCTGCTTCATACCAACCCAACGAACCAGTGGGGCGGTACACCATGGGAATAAGATCAGTAGATGGTAAACCCACGAGTGGAGCTTCTCCAGAAGTACATATTAAGGCGTCCCGTAGCTCTTGCAGAAGCAGTTCCGTGCGAAGCTGCTCAAGACTTTCCCTCATTAAAAACATAAAACGTCGTGAGGTAGAAAACTCAACATGCCTTACCTCGAGGTGCCAGGAGCCAATCTTTTCTACGAGACGGTGGGTGTCGGACAAGTGCTGCTATGCATCACGGGCGCCAATGGCAGTCTTGAGTTCTTCCAGCCGCTGGCGGAGCAGTTGAAAAGTCTCTTCACCGTGGTCATGTACGATCGTACGTTCTACCAGCTGCCCGTCGAAGCACAAGCATTGTCGCTGACCAGTATCAAAAGGTCGCGGTTTCTCTCGCAGCCATTTGATCGGAGCCCAGGATTACGACCACCGCATCGAGACTGATGCAGGCGATGTCGCCGCACTTCTCAAACACACTTCGCCAGACGCCGCAGCTACAGTGTTTGGTAACAGCTCTGGTGCGCTCGTCACCCTCGAGACGCTCATCCGCCACTCCGATCTCGTGAAAACTGTCATCGCACACGAGCCTCCAGCGCACAAGCTCTTGCCAGACTGGGAGCAACTGAACGAGGGAGCGCAGCAGCTCTACCGAATCTATCGCAAGCAAGGTGTGGCACCGGCATTGGAGTTCTTTGCCGGATGGGTGAAGCTCGACGAGCACGAGACCACGGGATTGCTTGCATCGATGGATCCGCGCAGTGGACCGTACGCCTTCGCGAATTCGCTTTATTGGTTCGAACGTGAAGGGTCATACGGTGCCACCGCCTTCGACATCGATGCACTGCACAGAGTGAAGGACAAGCTGGTGTTGGCCAACGGCGAAAACACGGACAAGGAGGCCGGGCACTACAGGCCAAATGTAATTCTAGCGGAGGATCTAGCATTGGAATTGAAGCTGTTGCCTGGAGCGCATCTGGGAGCTGTGAGCCATGCGAAGGCGTTTGCTGAGAAGCTGGTTGCGATACTGGATGCCAGGTGATTGAAACAGTGGCAATCCATACTTCGTAGTTGGGATAGCAACTCTCCTATCTCTCCACGAGTGTGCTGCTGCCGCTTGCGGTGATCATAGTCTTATCGACGATACTGATCTAGGAACGGCTGGTTTTCGTGGTGATGTTCCCTTGTCGTCTCTGTCGACACCATGGCTCCAGCAGACTATCGGGTTCGTCTGGACGTTGCTTCCGTATGGCGCTGTCGACTTTGGGATTCTCGCGACATCGCTGCGGGTGTTCGTATGTGCTTCGAAGGCGATTCTTGGGCTGTTGGGAAGAGTCGTCGTATACTTCAGCTATTTTTAGACCAATTGCAGAATCTGGAAGCGCCAGGGGTGCATTTGCCTGCAGGCAACCTTTTCTTTTTGATATGCACACCTTCATCAGTTTGTTCGTGATACTGAATGTAGGCCCGCCGTGCCGCATTTGTTCTCACGAACTCCAGGCAGGGAATCGCCCAATATCTGAAAGCAGAGTGGCACAGGCACCAGAAGGATCTTTGGGAGGCGAAACGGCGCTAACCAGCCGTTTTGGCGGGCGGGCTCGGCGGTTTCGGCTCTGGTGGGTACACGATGCGTCAGTTTTGGACTCAACAGCACAATCCTGCGCCGCGAGTTACAAGTGGTAAGAATTCACCTTCAGTCTTGTTTCTCTTCCTTACCTACACACTGCGTACGCCTCTGCTTCCCATCGCCACATTATCATCATATCGGAGCCCTGGGAAATATCACACCACGCCCAGCCACATTACGCCTCCCCGCCTTCCCCTGCCAACGCAACCCGCCTTGCCAGTAAACAATGCCAGGAAGATATTACTCCGGTGGTCAGCAGCAGTATGCGCGACTCGATGACGACCCAACAACTTGGTCTTCAGAAGTCGGAACAGACGCAATCGCTGAACCATACGATCCTACAACAAGAGATCACAGTAACACCGCTGCGATGCCGCTCGAGCCGTACCCTCACTTCCAGGCCGACTACCAAAACCCTTTGAATCGATACTCAGAACAACTGCCATCATATGAGAGCAGCCCGACACGAGGGAATGCGCCGGCAAGACCTACAAGCTTCCACGACCGACAAACTTCATACCACCCAGAGCAGGAGCGCAGCAGACCGACATCCTACCAGCCGGAAACTCAGCGAGGCAGGCCGACAAGCTACCAACCCGAGACTCAGCGCGGTGCACCAACAAGCTATCAACCTGAGTATGAGGACTTCGAATCGCTCAAGCAACGGCCGCGCCCAGCTAAAGCAGCTCGCACATGGCCTTGGACACACTGGAGTCGCAAGCGCAAGCTGATCATCTTCGGATCTGCTGGTGCCGGTCTCATCCTCCTCATCATCATCATCGCAGTCGCCGTTTCGGTCTCAGGCTCGAACTTCAAGTACACGCCTGTTTTCGATCAGGTCACCAACGCTGAAGCACTCACACAAGGCGGCGCAACACGAAACAACGTCAACGCAACGGATGGCGTCGGTGTGGGAACAGATACCTACGTCTACTACCAAGGCGACGAGACCAACTTCCCACCCGCCACAGCCTGGATCAGCTTCGAAGATATGTGGAAGAACAACTACGCCAACATGCAGACAGCCTGCAGCAGCCTGAAGGAAGGCTCCGACAACTCCGACTCGGAGATGCAATACATCTATGACGCCATACAGGATCGCGCCAACGCCTCGCTCGTTGACCACCGCTTCATCCTCGCCACCGTACTTCAGGAATCTAACGGATGTCCTCGTGTCGGCTCGACCACATCGTCCGGCGGTGTGCGCAATCCGGGTCTGATGCAGAGCCACAACGGGCATGCGTTTGATTCCAGCTCGCCTCGGCTGTCAACGTTGCAGATGATCCAGGACGGAACGCAAGGCACCGAGAAAGGTGATGGCCTCGTCCAGGGCCTCAACCTCGTGATCAACCCGTACAAGGCTGCGAGGTACTACAACAGTGGATACATCCCGCAGAGCGGAGATCTGTCGGAGGCGGCTGGGGCTACGGCTTGTTACGTGACTGATATTGCCAATCGGTTGACTGGGTGGACAAATGCGAAGAGCTTGTGTCCTGGTGACAAGTCGTGAGGAGGAGAGTGAGCGTGCGATGAAATTGTGAAGAAGGCAAGAGTACCCGAACGGTCGGCGACCTGCCAGCCTCCCATGAATGCCGGACCTTGCCAAACAGCTCGCGGAAGCTGAAAAGGGATCTCTCGAAGAGCACCTCGTCCTCTGCGTTTCGACATCGAAGCTGCAGAAGGACAAGAAGCCGCAACCAATGCAAGGTTTGGCGCATTCTCGAAGGAGAACATGACAGCGATTTGGCTGATACGAGCAGATGTGGTGCGCGATGGAGGGATGAGGTGAAGTCGAAATAGAGTGCGAATGCAGCTCCAGAATGGAAGGCACGACTGACGCAAGGGACGTTACCACGATCGACGACGTACATATAGTATAGAATGCTTATGAACATCAACCACCCTACCATGACACTCACCCGTTCTTTATCTCACGATCCCAGCAGCAATGTACATGCTCCGTAGAGCTCGGCGATACCAATGCCTCCGTCTCCCAAATGCACCTTCCAAATACGGAACGCAACGACGACAAGAAGTTCCGAGCTCCGACCATGTGAAGTCGTCATTTTGAATTATTAATCTCCCTTTCAACATCAACATCACATCCCACTCTATCTCGAGCTCGTGAGTACTTATCAACCAGTTCAGATTTCCATAAACCAGACACGAATGCTGAAATTGACAGGCTTAAAAACGACTCAGACCTCCAAGACATTCATGAGCAAGATTACGGCAAATTCAATCCGTCTCTTCAACATGGCGGCAGCAACGAACGGCACGGTTTCCAGTGCTCACGGCCAAAACGGCACATCTGGTGGTGCCACACCCCCCAAGGTTTGTTATAGAAGGAATTGGTCTTGATAGTTGTTGCTGACACTCGCACCAAAGATCCAACTCTACACGAACCATCGTTGTCCTTTTGCTCATCGGGCCCATATCAGCAAAAGACCATTTGTCCGAAGGGGGGTTGTTAATGAACTATCGAAGCAGCTACTCTCTCTTGAATACTCCTCGTCGAACAAATAAAGTAACCCGAACAAACGCCCCCTCCCGTAAGCTCCTCCGTACCCGTTTGCAAACATCGGTCTTCCGCTATATCGTGCTTGAAGAACTGAAGCTGCCATTCGAGGAAACCATCATCGATCTTGATACTCCTCGTCCACACTGGTACCTCGATATCAACCCGGGAGGTAAACCCCACCACATTGACCCCACCACCAACCCGACTAACACAACCACACAGGCCTCGTCCCCTCAATCAAATACACAGTCCCGGGCCTCGTGGACTCAGAAATCATCTACGAATCCGCCATCGTCGCCCAATTCCTCTGCGACGCCTTCCCCTCGCACCTCCTCCCCTCCTCCCACGAGGATCCCCTGGCCCCGCTCGGCCGCGCCCGGATCAACTTCTTCGTCGACACCTGGAGCAGCAAGTTATCAGCCTTCCAGATGGCGGCCATGAAAGCTCCCGTGGACGAGAAGCAAGCCAAAGTCGACGAGTGGGCTGCAGCGGTCGAGAAGGAGATTGAGCCGTTGCTTGCGGATGCTGGGCCGTTCTTCGGTGGGAGCAAGGAATTGACGTTTGCGGAGGCGATTGTTGCGCCGTTTTTGCTTAGGTGGTGAGTACTATGTTGAGCAGAACATCTCCCATATCAGTACGTGTGAGACATCTGCTGACTGGTTCTCCTCGTTGGAAAAAGGTACGCCTTCGCGAACGACAAGTATGTTCCGGCTTCGCTGGTAAGGAAGCTGGATGCTTTGCCGAATTGCAGCAAGTGGTCGAAGGCAGTGAGGGAGAAGGAGAGCGTAACGAAGATTTGGGATAGAGAGAATTACGTTGAGGCTTTTGCTAAGAAGTACGGAAACGTCCTTGTGGCGATGAGGTAGAAGGACCCAACGCTTTATGGAAATGACAAGTCAATGAGAGGTGGAGCCCGGGCAGATGTACTCAGCAAGTTGGTGGTTTGATCTGATGAGAGATATGCTCTCGTTATGTGCAGCTACTCTACAATGATTGAAGGCGCCAGCATGATGTGCCAGTGCCGTTCTCTGCCTCCGTTGAACGCAGAATGCCAAGCCGCGAGACATTACATCCCTACCTTCTTCCGCTTCCCATCAGCACCAGTAACAGTCACTCACGATGATCAACCCTGCGATCTAACCTTAATCAGACCATTCGGACCATTGGCCAACTTATCATCCGCGTGACACAGACTCAGCAACAGATTCGCAGCCCTCGCATCCTCCGCCGAAAAGTGCGTCGACTTGGCTTCAGCCTTCTTGTTCCTTCTCATCTTTGGCGATGCAGCATCCGACATCTCAACATCCTTCTCGGCATGATGATAGCGTGCACGCTTCTTGCCTCTTGGAGGTGAGATGAGGATGTCGGCGTCATCGCTCTCGCTTTCAGACACGTCGGCATCAGAAGTCGAATGGCTGTCAGTGTACGCAGCACCTGCTTTGGTCTTCGAGTTGGAAGAGCGACGACGCTTAGCTGCACGCTTCTTGTCGTGCGCAGCGGTCGGCATCTTGACGGCACGCTGCAGGCCAGCAGAGAGTTGGGCAGGATCAGCATCGCGCCAGGAGGCGAAGTGAGGTTGGGCGAGCAGAGAGTTCGACAGCGAGGCGACGGGTGAGTTGTTTGGTGGAGATGGTGGCGATGAAGTGTTGCGTGGGCGATTGATGCTTGTCCAGCCAGAGCTTGTGATGGTGTGCTCGTGGAAGGAAGACTTGGGCGAGATGCCTGGAGAATCTGCCAGCGGTGTTGCGATACGGAAGCCACGGGTGTCATCAGTAGCGTAGCCGTCCGACTCGAATGGCGAGCCTTGCTTGAACCTTGGCTTGATTGACCTTGGACGAAGCTCCTTACGACTGATGGTGTCGACTTCTTGTGGTGCACTCCTTGGTATGCCGTCGACGTAACGACCGTTCTTCCGGGTAGGCTTCCATGACTCCGCCTCCAGTGTGGCACAGCGTACGATCTCTTGCGGGATCTTAAAGTTGCCGTAGTCCGGTTCGTTGGGCTTCACACAGTCCCGAACGAAGCTTGGTCCGAAGATGTGCACCAGAGGCCAGCGGATGTTCCAGCAGAATGTCAGACAGATTGCACGAGCGCACTGGTATGGAAGCCAGTAGCCTTGTGCTTTGAGAGCGCCGCCGGTGATAGAGTGAGACAGCTCTTTGACGCCGGCATTGACTGAGAGAGCTTTGGCTGGGGTAGTCTGAGCAGGGTTAGCTTCAATCGGCGGTGACAACAAAGGCTCAATGAGTGTGGTTTACCTTGGAATATTTGCAGGCCTTGAAGAACGGTGTGATGCGTGTGAGGCCATTCTCGTAGTCCCACATGACGGTGTAGGCCTTGCCGTCAGCATCACCAGGAAGGCAGAAGTTGTATTCGAACACTGTATGAAGCATCAATATGGACTCGTTGTGGGCAATCGATCAGTGCTTACCGTTGAACCCATCCCTTCCAGTCTTCTCCAGAAAGTCCTTCTTGTCGCTGGAGTATGGTATGTGCCTGGTGTGATCGCTGATCGATCCAGTTGCTTTCTTCTCGCACACTTCAACCTTGAACTGCTTATGTTTGCGATAGAGCTCGTCCTGGTCGGCCTGAGAGAGGCATGCTGGCTCCTCGTAGAGCTCGAAGACAGGAAAGTTGACTGCAGCCCGCAGGCCGTTGGCGAAGGATCTGTCGTGCTTGGCCAGCTTCTGCCCTTTCCCGGTGGAGACCGCGGCTGCTGAGGTTGACTGAGGCGTTGAGAATGCTGAAGATTGTGCAGCAGTGTAAGCTGGGGTCAACGGAGGGCTTGGGGTGGTGCTCGACTCTGCTGGATTGCCCATGGCTGATGGATTGAGCAAGGACTGTATCTTCATCTTGAACGAGTCTGCTGTCTTGTACTCCGAAGGTGTGACGCTGTCCTGACGCACAGGGGACGATGGCTCGTGTGTCGGTTGGCAACGAGAAGACATTGCAACAGAGACGGCAGGAGCGGGGGTCGAAGGCAGGCGGAAAGGGCTCTATCGAATCGACAAGCGGTGAACACAAGCCAGAGACGAGACCGGGGCCTTATACCGCACCAGGACCGCTTTCATGCAACAGGCCTGTTGATCAATGAGACACTGTGTGTGATTCCCTTCACAAGCAGTGCGAAGCCGATGCAGCCAATTTGTGACAAAGCAATGGCCTGCAATGTCTCGCTAAAGCATCAACGAGCGTCAATGCCGCGCGGATGTAGACAACGAGCACGCTACTTACCTACATAGCGGAACACCATCGAGCTGGTTTGGCTATCGACGAAATGCTTTGCTCAAGCGTGTTCCGGCAGCATGGGAGAGGAGTTTGCGGTGTAAGACAACGTACAGAAGCGGGCAATTGCCGTGCGTCACTGAAGCAACTAGGCAGTATCGTTTGCCTGTGGCCAGAGCATGCTAGAAGTGAGACCTCCTGCAATCCCCCATCTTGGAGTAGCACACCAAAAAGAGGTCAATCAGCGTCGACATGAGTTGCCAGGACAGCACGAGCACTGTCGTTGGAAGCGGGTCTCTAGCCAAACAGCACCAGATCGATTGCTGGATCGAGAGTGATGCGGTGCGATAGCATGCGCAGGCCCGTTGCACATGAAATTGGATTTTTTCATTCAGTAGAAAATTGATTTAAACTTTTGTTCCTGAAACGGTTAGTTCATCATGGTTCATGGTGTTGATTGTAGAACTGGTCGACCCAAGATTTGAAGGTAACGTGGCAAGGGTACGAACCAGGCTACTGGGTCCGCTTCGCCAATCGCATACCTGAAGGACGAGGTTGTCCAGCAAACTGGGTCGAAAAACTGTACAGTTGTTCATATCAATTTGGAATTGCGAGAGCTGGCCCAGCAGAGGTCGTTCACAGCTCCGGTTCTGTAGTCGTTCCCGGACTTCTGTTTCGCCAGATAGTGACTCAAACTCGGGGTTGAGTCCTGCTGCGAACAGGCGAATTGCATCCTCGGTTTGGTCGATGCAGCTTCCCGACAGCCGAGCCATTATGACTTGCAGCCGTTCCGCAGCCGAACTCCAATCACCACACACCGTGAGCATGGTAGGCGACGGAAGGGATTTGAGATGGTCGGCTGTTACTGTGGACAGGACTCGAGAGACTATCTTGTTGGTTTGCGAATGTCAGTCGCTGGAGCATTAGAACACATTCTTCACGCATCAGGTCCAACGTCCGGCCCAGGCCTTTTATGTCGAGAGTCCAACAAGGGTCTTGCGGGTGCCTGTCACCGCTGATCTGCCAGCTCCACAGCTGAGACGCGGTCATATAGAAGAACAAAGAGGATGAGGGTGCGCTAGTCTCACCTCGAGCACTTTTCCTGGCATGCTGGCAGACCGCAACTCGAGCCGAGTGTCGATGAGGCTGTACGTGTAGAGTCGGGCCGCCACTGTGCAACAACATCATCGTGATTTTGATAGACTCGCCTTCGCCGGAATCCTGTGGGGATATGTGAGGTCGAAGTGGCACGTTGTGGTCGCCCTGGCCCGCAGTCGTAACACTTTCCGTCAGTGCGACGAAGCTGTCAAACTCCTCGATGGTACCGCCGTGGAGCGGTGTTCCTGCGTGGCGGAGTAGTGTAACCTCCTCACGGCCCGAGACTGAGACCTTTCAAGTCACTGCTTGATTGAGTCCTGGGCCGTACTAGTCAGGTCAACTCCTTGATCCCGAGCTAGCGACCGACGGCCATTGTGCTATAAAGCGACACGGACGACTATTATGGAAGAGCTCCCTTTTCTCGAGATGTTGTGTAAGAAGAAGACATGGGTTCCTCCTGACTCGAGACGGAAGAAGCCGATGAGTAAGCACGGCAAAATGTCAGAAGTCGCAACCTTTCTTGGAATGGTATTGGTGACGAAACACCTAATTTTCACGCCATCAATTCCAGACCATCTACCGGCATCTTTCCATTACCCAGTACCCATGGGGTATTCACTGGATAGCCCATGTTTGGGGGAAGCAATGGCAATGTCGGACGCTGACGGCGACGACTTCTGGCCGCGTGAAATCCAGATGACATCCTCCGATCATCGGCAGCATGTACTTTGTAAGGCGCGAGCATCTACCCGCATGAGCACTAGTACTTGCGTGGTGAAGCTGAGTGACTCCAACGCGAAGAATGTAGGTCATTATTGCTTTCATCAACTCTCTCTTCTCTTCTGTACGCCCTTCCATTCCGCTTTCCGTCAGCTCTCACGCCCATCTACAAGTGGTGGCACCTGCGGGCTGCATCGGAGTGCCTACACCATGCCCACCATTCGCGAGGACGACGAGAGTTTGGATGCGCCCTACGCTGACTTCAGCGACCTTCTTGATCTGCCTGAAACTGGTTTCTCTGCCTCCGGTGATATACTAGGGTTGACTACTGCGCCGACAGGACCCGAGGGCGCTGAGTATGTGTCCCTACGAAGCTGATTCTTGAAATTCCGGCTGATCCCTCTTGCCAGTTATCTTCATAATGACGATCTTGGGGATTGGGACCTCCCTGGGTCTGCCAATGGACCATACGTTGGTCTTGAAAGCCCTGATTATGCCAAATTTGAAAATGTTTTTACCGTCTTTACCCCCAATGCTTTGATATGAATACTGATGCTTGAGCAGTGGATCCCGCAATTCATTCGCCCTACCAAACCATGCGAATATTGCCGGTCGCGACGACTGAACTGCTATATCACCCGTGGCGAGACTGGTTGCACCCCATGCAATGCCTTGTTCCGGGAATGCAGTCTCACCAACAGCCGCACCTTTGAGGGCATGAACTCGGGCAACGGTCATCTGCTTGACACATTACATGTTGTCGACGAGGATATAGCCAAGGAGCAAGGCACTTTGACTGGGATAAAGCCACTCAGATCCAAAGCGAACTACAGCATCTCCACAGGCAAAGATGACGCTCCAGGAAGCTCCAAGCGTAATGGCATACGCTTCCCACGCCACGCTGTCAAGATATTGCGAGACTGGCTGGACGGTCATGGCGACAATCCGTACCCCACTGAAGAGGAGAAGGCCGAGCTTGAGGAGAGGACTGAGCTGAAGCCATCGCAGATTGCAAATTGGCTAGCTAACGCTCGGCGAAGGCGGAAGGTGACGGACAAGGCGCGCAAGCCGTTGTTGTCGCCTAGTCTCAAGCCCTCAACACCCGCTATCGACATACCAGCCGGCGGAAAACCAGGCTGGGAAGACTTGAACCCCTTCGAAAGATGGCAGAACTCTCCACCTGAGAACGAACCTGCTTCCATTAGAGATATTGCCAATGCTGTTGCAAATAGTGAGTATCCCATTTTCATGGGAGTTGCTCGTCAAAGTTCTAACACATCGGCAGGTGACCTTCCAGAGGACCAGGTATCTACCTCACCCTCCAGTCTGGGAAGGCGACAAAAGCGATCGAGTGCAGGATCCGGGTTCTCCAATGCGCGTGCTCCTTCCACAACGTCATTCGAGACCGGACAATCTTCTTCCTCTACCAGCGCTGCCTTCTCTCAGCACTCTCAGCACTCTTCGCAGAGCCGTGGCTCGTTCGGATCGTTTAGCTCGGGTCTTGCTGGCAAGAAAGACCGGAGGAGACGACGACGACCGGCCCAAACTGCATTGCGGAATCCTGTGGAGGAGAAGAAACGTATCTTCCAATGCACATTCTGTACCGACACATTCAAGTCGAAGTAAGTCAAGCTGATGGGTTCAATGGTTCCCCGAGACACGATCAAGCACCGTGCGACGCTCCACGGGCGTTCTGGGCAGGTCAAATGTTTGAGACACTTGCTGACCCTTCTACCTGTCATTTTAGGTACGACTGGACTCGCCATGAGAAGTCACTGCATCTGTCTCTGGAAAAATGGCTGTGTGCTCCTCTAGGGCAAGTTGAGTTCCGGTGCTGGGTCTCTCATGTACTAACAGCCCTTCTAGCCCAGTCGTTACAGACATAGCAACAGGCAAGAAGAAATGTGTCTACTGCGAGGAGCAAGATCCCAGTGACGAGCACATTGAAAGCCACAACCACCGCCAGTGTGAAGAAAAAGGTCTGGACGCCCGTACATTTTATCGGAAGGATCATCTGCGGCAACACCTTCGCTTGATGCACAACTGCGAGATGCTCCCTAGCATGGACAACTGGAAGTCGGTGGCCGCAAACATCAACAGCCGTTGTGGTTTCTGCGCTAAACGGTTCGCTGTCTGGAACGAACGAGTAGACCATCTGTAAGTAGGCTCGCGAGCAGAGCTCTCGCCTCCCAACACATCTGCGATATGGTGCTGACGATGCTGATGTTTCCAGGACCGCCCATTTCAAAGCCGGAGCACGCATGGTAGAGTGGAAAGGATGCAGAGGGCTTGATCCCGCTATAGCCGCTCAAGTCACAAATGCCATGCCACCATACCTGATTGGCATGGAATCTAGATCTCCCAATCCCTTCAGCGCTACAGACAGAGGGACGTGGAGGGAAGACCTCCCTCGATTGGAGGGTGGAGTATATGCACCAGATTTCGGCAACCTCTACTACGAAAATATCGCACCATCGCACAAGGCGCAAGAAAGGACCGGCCTACCTGCCAAAGCCACCTGCTGGGAAATTCTCACAGTTCGACTTGGCCAGTATGCAAACGAGATGGCGGCCAAGGGCATTGTTCTCACGGACGAGATGCTGCAGATCCAGGCAAGGTACATCTTATATGAGTCTAACGACACCTGGAACCAAACTGCAGCCGACAACCCCGAATGGCTTGATCTGTTCAAGAAAGCGCATGGTTTAGACTTCATTCCAACCACGATTGGTGCTCAGGGACAAAAGGTGCCAGGGGACCTCGAGACTTATCAAGATCTTGGACTTCGAATTCCTTTCGCAGTCCAACTAAAAGCGTACAACGACTCGGCGGTTGGGGAACTGACTGCAATGCATGGATGTCAAAGTCGCACCAGCCTTGTTCACACCGATGCACAGTTTGCGATAGCGACACGTCAACGGCAAGAGAAACAGATGGAGCACGACCTTTGGAAGATTCTCTCCAAAGAAGGGGTGCTCCATGATCCCGCAACGGGCAAGTGCAAACATACGGAGTGTGAAGACAACGTCTTCGATTCACTTACTTCCGAGAGCAAGAACTACGCCCAGACCAAGGTATATCGTTGGTGCACCTACCAGCTCCCACCAGCAGAAGCGAGGAAGGTGGCAGCGCTTACATGGCCGGCACGGGTTAATGATGACGTCTCCGACGAGGAGCAACGAACGAAGAACATTGCTCGCGGCTTGATGACTCTCGAGCGAATGGTTGGTGCTGAGGCGGAGTCCCCTCAGCCAGAGACTCCGCAGCAATGGGACAACTACCTGCGACGCCATCGTTATGAGCTTCCTCGAGAGCGAGCGCAGAGATTCGCCACAACGACTGGACCATGGATTGATAGCGGTATGATGGCACCGACCATCACCACCGCGGAAGACGCCACTGCAGCCAACACAACCTCTACTGGTGCCATGATGGAATTTCTGGGTGGCGAGATCGGACAGCATCTACCTTTTGCCGCGCATCCACACACTGCTGACATTCCGCTTGCTGATCCGGACTGGCCGATGCCGACCACTGCTGCAGAACAGGAGGCTATCAATCGGGACATCGAGGAACTCATCGCTGAGACGACTGTAGCTCAAACACAGCAATCAATCGCGGCAGAGATGTCGTTTCTGGAGACTGACTATGCTGATGCTATGGAGACGACCGATTTTGATTTCGACATGGAGATGGACTTTGATGGCATTTTCGACATGCCAGACGAGACGTTTGGTCCTGTCGGCGGAGATTTATAGCGTGCTGGTGCTGTTAGCAAGGGGTTTACTTGGTCAGGTTTGGGTGGGTTGGCGTTATGATAGAGGTGGGAGAACTTGATGACATATAGACGACTACAATAGAGATTGGAACATAGGATAAAACAATGGTAACTCTGCTGAAGTCGTTTTGCTTGCAGCAGTCCCTGCAGAAACCTTGCTGGCGTGAGCACTTGGCGCCAACGGCTTGTGAAACCAACCACAGGTCTAGATTCAAATGTCATTGTAAGCATTCATCACAATTTACATCCTCCCATCTCGATTCAACAAATAGACAAGGCGTTGGCGGGGCTCTCAATGATTCGGTAGCTCGGGTGGTCTTCGGAAAGGTGCCAGACAGATTGCTCTTGTGACACCATGGCAGTGGTGGAAGATCTGACGGGTGAAGGCGGTACGTAGTGAATGCATCCTGTCTTCACAAGAGCTAACATGAAACCTAGAATCTACCACATACGACTCCGGCAACCACAATGGCCAGCCCGATCTACGGTTTATCCACTACAACGACGTCTACCATGTCGAAGCAGGCTCTCAGAATCCGGTCGGTGGCATACCGCGATTCAAGACTCTCTGTCAGTACTACCAGCATGGAGAGCGCTTCATAGGCCTGCCAGATGTGATGACACTCTTCAGTGGCGATGCATTCAACCCAAGTTTGGAGAGCTCGGTCACCAAGGGCAAGCATATGGTACCAGCCCTCAACGCACTCGAGACCACAGTAGCCTGCTTGGGTAACCATGATCTGGACTTCGGCGTAGAGCAGTTCCAATATCTGGCCTCGCTCTGCAACTTTCCATGGCTATGTGCGAATGTGCTCGATCCAGCACTAGGCGACGATGTGCCACTAGGCAACTGCAAACGCACACTCATGCTCACATCTTCCAATGGGACCAAGATCGGCTTTATAGGCATTGTGGAGCGGGAATGGCTCGACACCATCAACACTCTCCCGCCACATCTCAAGTACCTCTCTGCTTCCGCAACAGCAGCCGACCTTGCGCCTAAGCTTCGTGCTGAGGGAGCAGAAATGATCATAGTAGTGTCCCATCAACGAGAACCGAACGATAATAAGCTTGCGGAGAAGCTAACACCTGGCACAATCGACATTGTCCTGGGAGGCCATGACCACTTCTACGGTCACTCGGTGATCAATAGCACGCATGTCCTTCGCTCAGGTACCGACTTTAAGCAACTCTCGTACATCGAAGCCCGACGGAAAGCAGATGGTGGCAAAGGCTGGGACTTCAACATCATCCGCCGAGACGTCGTTTCCAGCATACCAGAGGACGCCGATGCAGCGAAAATGGCCGAAAAGCTTACATCGTCACTCAAAACAAAGCTGGACAAACCGATCGGATACACGGCCGCGCCACTCGATGCTCGCTTCACCACTGTACGGCTGAAGGAGAGCAATATGGGTAACTTCGTGTGCGATTTGATGCGGTTCCACTACCATGCCGACTGCGCCATCATGGCCTCTGGCACAATTCGCGGAGATCAGATATACCCGCCAGGCGTGTTACGGGTGAAAGACGTCATGAATTGTTTTCCGTTCGAGGACCCATGCGTGGTCATCAGTCTCAAGGGCAAGCATGTCGTCGAAGCACTGGAGAATGCAGTATCCACATACCCTGCACAGGAAGGTCGCTTCGTACAAGTAAGCGGCATCGAGTTCACATTCGATGCGAAGAAGCCGGAGAAGGCACGATGCACCGACGTTTACATCAATGGCAAGCCAGTCGATCTAGAAAAAGATTACGTAGTAGCTACGCGCGACTACATGGTTCGCGGCAAGGATGGCTTCACTTCGCTCATGCTGGAGGAAGACGGTGGGCCTGCGAAGTCTGTTGTCAGTGAGGAGAGTGGGATGTTGATCTCGATGATCTTGAGGCAATACTTCATGTCGCTCAAAGTGCTCGGAAGTTGGAAGAACTGGAGCCACAATATGGGTAGGCACTGGGGTGCGATCCACAATGGTCTGCATAGTGTTCATCCAGTTCGAGAGCCTGTCAAACCAGGAGAAGCACACGACGAGAAGGCTGTAGTTCGGCAGCCGGAAGGAGGCGGTGCGAAAGAAATCGCCTCGCTGGTCGGCAAGGCTCAGCGGCATCAGCATAAAACGCACGGTGGTCCGGTGGACGAGCACGATTCGGACAGCGAAGACGACTCCACGGATCTGCCGCCAGTACCAACAGACCTTAGCAAGCGCGAGAGAGAGCTGGTGATTATGCGGAAAGCGATGCGGAAATGGTGGCGTCTCGCTGGCCTTGCTGGACACCCTAAGATGTGTGCGGAGGTGAGCGAGGATTTCGGCGTGCACTGGGCCAGAGGTATTGCGCCGAAGGTGGAAGGGCGAATCAAGATATTGAACGCGGCGGCATGATCAATTCGTCAGAAAGTAGTATCTTCTGCCAGAGGGCTCTTCAGGCCGTCTTCAGCCGGTCTCGCGCTCTCATTAGCGCTTTGCCCAGCTTGTTTTCACCCCATTCGTTGATATGATCCAGTGCCTCATCGGTGTTGAAACCCACACCCCACAACCGATCATTTGGACTCGTCTCGACCTGTCCCACATCAGCTCAATGCTCTTAAGTATCCCCCAGATCTCTGATCGAACACCAGGGGACTTCGTGACTCACAATCTCCCTCTCCCCGGTCCCCAACAGTATCTTCTTTAGCCTCTCATCCTGCCCAAATTTAAGCACCTGCCCCTCCTCAACCACCCGATCACACTCCCGATCCCAAATTTCCTGCTTAAACCCTGTCACCTCCCTCCCCAACCCCTTAGCCTCCCCCGGCCCCTCAGCCTTCAAGGTCCGTCCCGCCGTCTCCTCATCCCCCATTAAAAGCGCTTTCTGCCACATCATATACTGCTCCGCCGTCCCGAACTTCCTCTCCTCCCCTGTCTTCTCATCCTTCGTCACAAAGGTGCTTCGATACCATTGTTGTAAAGCGCACTCTGGTTCAGGGCCTTCGAAACCGAAGAAGAGGACGTATTTGTCTGTGACTTTTGGGGCCAGGGATTGTGCGTATTGGAGATATTCTGGGAGGCTGGGGAGGTTGTCGCCGATCCAGTGGGGACCTTTGCCGTCGCCTGAGCCGTGTGTGGTGCCAGTCTCTCCTGCGATTCCGTTTTGCGGTTGCGGTTGCTGGGAGGGAGTGTTGTCGTCGCTGGGGGTGAGTTCGAGGGGATGGGGAATGGTTTGGGACTGCGGGTCAGCCATGTTGCGAGACCTGATGCCTAGGATATCTTTCTCAAGGTGGTTTACAAAGAGACGAGTTACTAGTAGAGAGAAGATAAGGTAGAGAGTCGTGATTCACGGAAAGAGGAGAAATGATCAGTAGAGGTACTTGTACCTCTTCCCTTCGTGCGAGCGGGTAGATTAAATGTAAGAATAAGAAGTTTTGGCGTCTCTGCACCTTGTGCTGTACTGTCTTCTTGATTTTGTCTTGTGTACTAGGCATGCCAACGAAGTCCTGCTCGTGGAGATCGAGTCAACTTTCGAGCGTGTCCAGGACGCTTCCACCTCGCGAGACGTTGGAAAAGGTGGAATGACTGGGAAAAGACGCTATGAAAGAATGCTGAATAGATAAAATCTGCAGGCTGTGAAGGTTGGAGGAAGACATGATGTACCTGAAAACAAGAAATACGATGGGCTGTGGGAATGGAGTTGGCGTCGACGTCAGCGCCCTGGTCTTGCATTTGGGTTCTTGACATGGGCTAGCGTCACTTGCTATGAGCCAATCGCCAGCAACCAAGAAGCCAAGAAGATGTTTGCCCGATGTAGAGGTACGATATCGATATCTTGTCGGGTTGTGGAATTAAGCGTGGTGTAGTGTTGTTACAGAAGAGTCACTCCTGATCAACGCTCCACCGCCTCTTAGGCGCCTCCCGCCCCTTCCGCTCCACCCGTACTCCCTTCGGCTGAGCACCCCATAAGCCTTTCTGACTGAGTCCACGACTCAAGCTCATCGGAACAGCGTCACCAGGACTCGGTAGCACCGGAAGCTCAGTAATGACATCGCCATCGCTGCTTCCAGGACGGGAGAGCTGAGTCGAATCGACGAGGTCGTCAGTGGGCGGTGTTTGATCGTCGAGCCAATCGCTGTACGGCTGCGATGCAGGAGTCTGCGCACCAGGCGGCGTCCACAGCCCCGCACTCATCGGCGGGACGTCCAGACGGGCCCCAGGCGGCGAGCTCACACTCCGGTCTTGCAGTCCGGGCACGAGTGGGAGAGTGCTGATGGCCGAGGGCCTACGCATGCTGCCGAGTGCCGAGTGAGCCGAGTGAGTATTGCTTCGCGCCGGCTCGAATGCGGTGGAGAGACGCTGGTGGTAAGTGTCCATGAAAGCCTGCCGGTTGGCATCGGTAGGTCGCATCGACGGTGACTGGGCTGAAGGGCGGAGATGCTCGGTTGAAGCGACGAGTTTGAGGTCATAGTGGATGTTAAGGCCTAGGTCGAGGCTGCCGCGACGGTTGTAGCCTTGTTCTGGGCTGGACGAAGCCGATGTGGTGATATTCGGAGCATCATGCTTGCGTACGGCCATCGTCAGACTCGCCATGCCTACATCGAGCAGAACTGGTTGCCCGGTCAAAGCTCCGATGAGCGCGTTGCAGCCTGCTCCGTGCGTGACCATGATAACGACCGTGTCTTCCTGTTCATCATCGTCCGTCGGCCTTGACTTCGGCCGCCTTTCTGCCTGGTCTAAGCCCAATGCATCTTCGCCTCTATCTTCCGCGTCATGCTGGCTGTACCAATGCACGAGATGGTTCAGACCACGACGGAATCGTTTATGCATGGCCGACCATTCCTCGCCGAATTCGCCACCATCACCCCAGTTCTGCGGTGGCCGACTGCTGTCCCATTGGTAATCGACATTCGTACAAGCATTCCTCGCATGCGCAACGTACCCACGCGGTATTCCATCGGCTGTTGAAAGGGCGTACTGCGGTTGTGGATGGTGGTAGATGGACGTCTCCTGCTTAGGGAGAGTCGAAGTGAGCAGCTGCAGCGCGGAACCTGGTCGAAAAGGCGACTTAGGCCTGTCGATGCTCCCAACACTACTCTGGCTCGCTCGGCGCCTAGCCGTCGGAGATACAGGCGAAGTAGGCATCGCTTCCTCTACTGGACTCCAGTCGTCCAAGGTGCTTTCTTTGCTCACATTCACGCTGGTGCTCGCGCTCGAACCACTCCAAAGATTTCCATTCGACGACTTCTGCGAAATAGTAGGCGTGAAGATTTCGACAGTTTCGTTCTCCATCAGCTCCGCCTTAGCTGTAGTCATCATCATGGCGCTCGGCGGAGGTGGTAAGATCTTATCATAGTACTCCGGGTTGAGCCATTCGCCGAGGAAAGCATCAACACGCAGTTTGGATTTGCGATAGTGCTTTGGGCGCTGGAGTGCCTTCCTGGCAAGTGCGTGTGCGAGGTCAGGTTCTGCTATGGCAGCGAGACGTGGGGATGCATGGCCTTCCATTGGTTTTAGGCGTGGCGAGCCAGTGTGCGATTTGCTTGTTTTCCGGATCAGGCCCGTCGTCTCGATGCTCGGTTTGTACTGCGCCATACCAGCTGCAATGGCAACGCTGGTCTGCAGACATCGAAGGAAGGGCGAGGAGTGGATGACGACCTTGTGCTTCAGCTTGCGCTTCTTTCGTGGGGCCTCCTCGCCATCGTCATTGCTGTGCTCCTTGTTATGTCTGCTGGCGAAGTCATGCGATCTCACATTCTTGTCTTGCTCAGGCGCAGCTGCTTCTTGCTCTCGTGCATCGAGCAGGGTAGCAATGCGCACACCCAGCGCCCGGCATTGAGTCCATCCTCCATATGTCAAAGGTGGATCGTATGGTGTTGGTGTGGAGAGATGCCAGGACGGGTCTGATGCGTCGAGTCGCAGGCCGTGTCTGTAACATCATCAGGACCTCCATAGACAACATTAACTTTACCTCAATAGACCTACCTGGCGATGATGACCACGGCGGGCTGTTGTTGTGCCATGGTATCAATCGCTCTGTCACTTCCTACGCTCCTACCGGAGTGCTCATATGCTGATACTCATCAAGAGATACATGGTTCGTCATATCATCTTCATCTGGATGACATTCATGATGTTCGTGGAAAAGTCGAGACCGAACAACACCACCACCAAAGATCTTCAAGCCTCCGAAGTGGGGCTGTCGTCCCGCGATTCCGCCTGCAGGGACGAAACCTTCTATTCTTCGAGACACCACAACGATATATGTACAAGAACTGGACTTTAGCTGTACCGCAGTGTATCCATCTATCTCTATCCAAGAAACCCACCTGCAAATCATTCTGTCAATCACGCAACCACCCCATTGGCGTCCTTCTCCCTCTTCTCCTCCACCCTCTTACTCGGCCTACTCTCCTTCCCATCATACACCTCCGTCAACACCTCCCGCAACTCCTTGAGAAACCTCGTAACCTCCTTCTCCGTCCCAACCGTCACCCTCAAACACCCAAAGCACCCCACCTCCTTACCCCGGAACCTAACAACCACTCCCCTATTCTCTGCCAACCGCTCGTAAACCTGCAATGCTACCTCATTGCTCCCCTCCCCACCTTCAGGCTTGCTCAACATCTCCACCAGCAAGAAATTGCTTTCTCTCCCACCCAGGAACCTACCGACACCAGGAATCCCCGGCATCTCCTCAAGCATCCTCTCCCTCTGCTCAATAATCCTCTGCCGGTTCGCACGCATCACATTCAAGTTCCTCTCCTGCAACGCTTGTATCGCAATCTGACTCGTCGGATTACTAACATTATACGGCGCCTTCAGACTATTCAACAGTCTCGCGATCTCCGGGCTCGTGAACGCAGCGCCCAGCCTGATTCCCGCAAGTCCGAAGGCTTTACTCAGCGTCTGCATTACGACGAGGTTCGGCCACTCGGCGACCCATTCAGCTAAGCTCGAGCCTTCCAGCGAAAAGTCGATGTACGCTTCATCGAGCACTACTACACCGTTCCAGGTTGGATGCTCCAACACAGCTTGGACGTCGGCCTTGCGGATCAAGTTGGCGGTCGGGTTGCCAGGGGAGCAAAGGTAGACCATCTTGATCGTTGGGTCGGCGGAGAGTTCTGCGTTGATCAAGTCCGGCTGGGCGTTGAAGGAGTCCGCAGGGTTGAGTGGGACTTTGAAGATGCCAACGTCGTTGACGGAGGCGGAGACGGTGTACATGCCGTACGTGGGCGGACATGTGAGAATCTTGTCGACGCCTGGGGTGCAGAAAGCGCGGAGGAGGGCATCGATTGCCTCATCGCTGCCGACGCCGACGAAGAGGTTGTCTGGTGTCAGGGACTTTTGCGTGTGAACGTGAGTGTTGCGGAGATCAATGAGTAGTTGTTTGAGTTCGTGCTGGTGGCTGCATGGGACGTCAGTGGTTGTGGGAATGTGGCAAGGGTGGTTGAACCTACGGATCAGGATATCGATTCAAGCCCAACAGGTCCACCTCGATGTTCGCCGCACCTCCATTAGCGAGTTTGCCGTCGTCGCTCAATGCCAGTCCGGGGCCATATGCATTCTCGTTCGCGTCGAGAAGGATGTTGGTTCCATCATCTTTATAGTCGCTGGATTCATGGTGTTAGCATTGGACGAGATTAAGGGTTTTATAGAAGCTGGAAGAGTACATACTCGCGCGCACATCTATATGGTTCAAGTGCGAGGATGTTCGGCCTCGCACACTTGTTTATATCGAAAGGCATTTTCTGTTCAATGGCAGTCATGATCCAGAAAGATTTCTGGACGAGGAAGGAAGGAACGATGACTGTTTCGATCGATGGCGTGAGTATATCAAGTACCGGGACATGAAATACGCGCACATCACTTCACTTCTCCTTGTTCCGAATGTATTGTTGACTACCTCACATATACATGTAGCTGTCCGTCTGGCATCGTCCACACGATAAGTACGCGCCGCATTAAGCTGATGAGAGGTCCGGTGTGCATACAAGACTGTGAGGCTCCAAGGTTGAAGCCTCGCTGAGCAGTATCCCCGGTAGCCTTCCTAGCTACAAGTACTGACGGGGTAAATCACACTACTGACGAGATCTGTGAGACAATGCGTCCTCTGCACGACTGATGCTCGGATGGACCTGGCCATAGGAACGCAATTGTGCTACTTTTGCAGGAGCTTCAACGGCAACGAATCGATTCCTGCCTGGCCCTCCCTCGGCCTTGTCAAAAAGTGCAGCATAGGGACGTAGCAAGAAGTCAAGGCACGACTTGCGACATGCAACTTCTGTGCTTGCATCGCAGCAGCGCTCCAACACACTGAAGCCTTCATCGAAGGCACGCTCGAGGATCATTGCTATCTTTATGCCAAGTGGCTACCCTCTGGACATCTCCAGCGTGATCGAAGAACAGATGGAACGCCCTCAAGACCGTTCAGGCTGGAAGTTGGTGCCGTCAAACAGAAACGCTCAAACACCGTGGGCTATGTACTTATCGACGGCAGGGACGCTCACCTTCTCGGTCAAACGCCACTGCTGCATGGTCGCATCGTGGAGGCCGACCGGATTGACCTTGGTCTCCTTGCTAGCTGGGTCGAAGAATGCCACAGCCCGCATTCGAACCGAAACAAAGGGTCTTGCTCACACTGCTCTGATATCTATAATTGGCCTCTTATGTGAATTTTAAACCTGGTGGATAGCTAGAATCCTCGGCTTCGGGGATATCAGATGCGCAACAGAAACTAGATACAACGGACTGCTGTACGGCACCAAGCAGCCAGGTATCGAGAAGCGAGTGTGAGTATCGCACTACTAAACTCCAACCATGCACATCCCCCTTCACCATCTATCCTACTCCGCTGCTTATATATTGAACGTCACCGCGCACTCGTACGTGTCCGTCGTCACCCCACCACCACCCACCACGTCGCTACCGCCCACGACACCTTCGATGACCCAACCGTCGAAACCGACGTGGCAGCCAACGTACCCGCCCGTCTTCCAGTCCTGCGACCAATCGATGTCGGCGACCAAGCCTGTGACGTCGGCACCAACGGTCTGATCATTGGGAAGAGATTGACCACCATTGTTCCATTTGACGGCTGGTCACCCCGCAGGTGGATTGGGTGTCGGATTCGACACCGGTCATGGTGCATGTGTCTTGGCGTTTGTTCAAGGTTGGGGCTGCGGAGGCTGCGGCGAAGATGGCCGAGATCGCGAGCATGGTGGTGGTGAGGAACTGCATTGTCGCTGGGTGCTTCAGGTTGAGGTTGCGATCTTCGAGAACGGGTCGTAAGTCTGTGAGGCGGAAGTCGGGGCTCGTGTTGTGTAGTTTGTATGAGTCTGTGATGATGTAGTGGAAAAGAATGATGGGCGTCTTTCGAGGCTTCTAAATACCTTTTGCTGGACTACTCGTCGTCATCCTGCTCAATGGCCAAGACGGCAGCTCATCGTGGAAGGAATGATAGATTGTTGTCACTTACTCTGCTCGATGTAACACGACAAGCGCTTGAGGGTAGACTCCACGCATCTTCCTTGCACCCAATGCACCTGCGACATCCTTCATGTGAGGTCGAAGGATGTAAAGAGGTTGCCTCAGGATGCAGACCGTCTTCTTCGAGTGAGAGATAATCATGTCGTCCGTTAGTTGCACAGAAGCTGATGATCTCCATTCACACTTATATGCTCGGACCCCTTTCTCGCCTCCTACAGTTGGCAGCGAGCTGCGGCGTTGTCAAGATCATTGGATATGGCGGTGTTTCGGGACAGCAATCGGCCGTCCCACCCTTCGGCGCCGAAACCCGGTCGAAGTCTGCGATGTCTGTTGCCTCAAGTACTCCAGCAGCCCGCCCTCTAGCAGTGTACATCACTACAACAGAGGAATCCTTCAGACGGGGTTGCTGCGATGCCGACAAGGTCGTCGAACACATCCAGACATGTCCAATGACTGCAACGTACGGCGCACGCTATTAGATCAGATCTCCTGCCAGAAGGTGGAGGATGCGGTCGATGACACCAGGCACCTGCAGGTGCAGCCGTGGAGACGTCTATCCCGATCTCAGCGAAGCACTGCATGTGGTAGAGGGTGGAGGGCGAATCAATTGAGGTCGTGTGCCTAGACATCTCAGTACATGGAGCGGTCGTCAGAGCGCCGTCTGTCATCGACATGAAGTTGACCGGAATGGTATTTTCGCGGCACGGTCCCACTCGCGTTGCCCACAGTGGTTCCAATGCCAATCGATGTGATGCAAGTTGCCACAGTGAAGTCTGTTGCTGTCCCCAGGCTGTGCTGGACGCATGTGCGAGCTCTTGCATTGCTGCCTTGGCAACAACTTTTGCGCCATTGTCTTTGCACCGAGGAGACCTGGGAAGAAGCTCGTTGCAGCAGTTGATGGCTAGAGATCCCCGCATGACGGTCTGCAGTTGCCCAAGACTTCTGATGCCGGAACCGACGATGAACCATTGAAGAAGCTGGCTGGCCGCTTAATGCGCTGCGATACCGCATTGATAATCGCGTCCCGTCTCTCGAGCCAAAAAGAGCCAAAAATTGCCCAATAATCTTGCTAGCGGAGAGCATCGCTTCCGCGACCTGCGGTAGCATTCGGATGATGCAGCGAAGCATCGATATATGTAGGGGGCAGTCGCGTCCCTAGCAGAGGCCCTGTGGCCATTACTGCAACTCCCATTTGCCTCCAACACGGAAAGCGTCACGCGACATGTGTGCGCGACATGTGACAGCACACGAGCGTGTGTCGCTGATTGAGGCTCGTGCTGTAGAATCAGCTAGTGAAACCATGGGAGGATGTTCGTACGCTTCGATCAACCCCCCCTGCCGTGAATGCTGAGACTCGCACACCGTCCACTTGCCATGGACTCTGTTTCGCTCCACCGTCCGTAATATATGCCGTAGGCTTCTGAAGCATCTCATGTCAAATTTTGTGGTACCAACCAAGTCTGACTTCTTCAACGCAAAACAAAATAGCTTCAATGAGCTGACATGCTCCAGTCCAAGAGATCCAACGCCATGCTAGCCTTCTCGTCGACACCCGCTTCACCATACAAAGGCACAGTTTGAACTCCTGGATGGAATCGGAGAGAAGACGACCCTCAGTATCTTGTTCCAGCTTGGCGTTCGATGGTCCAGAAGAATGTTCTCGCGTGTCGTGGCATGCTCCGTCTGTTCTTAGTGACTCGTGTATTCTATAGGCGTCGGAAGACCGAGTGCAGCAGAGTAGTAAGAGGACAATGAGTGAATGGCAAAAGCGAGTCATGGAGATAGGCCACTGTATAGATAAGGTAGTTACTTCGCGCTGTGCCATTCGGCGACGATACTTCGCCTAACCTTGCCCTTCCTTTCCTTGCCTCTCTTTACGCATACTTGCTCTCACCGTAGTCATTTTGGTCACATTAAGCGCTACACGAATCTGTCGACCTGGCGGAGACATCGTGGACATACGTAGAAGATCATACGGCGTCTTCTGCCTGATCCTATACGCGTCTTCTGGTCGATGTATCGTTCTGTTGTTCATTCTGTGGCGATTGGAGGTCTCGCGCTTCAGATGGACGGGCCGAAAGACTGGCCCCTGCTTTGGTACATTGGTGTCAAGTAAATGTCTCGTAGACTGCGCATATTCAGTAGGACGGACTTCTCAAAGAGGAAGTTGCGTCAACGGCGTTCCGGTCGGCGAAACTATACTCCGAATTTGACATGTGAACATGTGATAGTTCCAACTTTTGGCTGCACTTGGGCCTTGATTCGACGAGACAGTTGCGACACATCATATTGCGAACCAATATCGCGGTCTCCAAATCGCTGCCCTTGTTGGAAAGTTGCGTCAGAGCGAGGTTGCCAATAACGCGTGAATTCGCGAGCTCGACAACAGCGATGTCATTGCGACCAGCTGTCCATCTCTAGACTGCTTGCCGCTACCTTATCGCAACTACGCTCGCCGGGAGAGACAACGCATTCACGCTTAACGAACCCACAAACACTGTCTCAAGGAACTACGGCTTTAACGACCCACTCCAGGCACCGCTCCACCTACTCCTCCTCCGGCCCGTCCGCATCCGCTGCTGCAGTCAGAACTATGAGCTCCCGCCCCATACCACCTACACCTCGCGTCATATCGCCTTCTCCGACGCCCTCAGAACAAGGCAGCAGAGATGGTTACTTTCCACCTGCGACACGCGCCAAAGCAAGCCGGATGGGCAGCGTAAACTCCATCACAGAACAAGACGATGATGCACAGGTCCCCCTCGAAGAAGAGACAGACCCCGAACTAGCCCGCGCGCGTACGCGGAACAGAGGTCCACAGGTTCAACGGCGACCGCCACACAAGGCAGACATGGGTCAAAACGGCACGATAACCAGCGTGTCCACAGCATTACCACCACCTACGAATCGAAGAAGACAACCACCTGACCTCAAGACACCCAAACCTGCTCCCGCAAACGGCCTCCTCTCCCCCGAGTCAGCCTACCCTCGTGGGTTCGGAGCCGCCTACTGGCGCAACCTCTCCCGCTCGCCTTCTCCACTCGGCCTCATCCCCATCCACGCCAATTGGCGCAAGTTCATCCACAAACACGAGATACCGCGGAAAGCCCTACACGTCAGCATTGGGTTCCTGGGGCTCGGGCTATACTACAACGGCACGCAGCCTGATCAAATACATCCCTACCTACTCTACGCCCTTATCCCGATCTTCACGGTTGATCTACTGCGATTCCGGTGGAACGCCCTGAACAAAGTCTACATCTGGCTCATGGGTCCATTGATGCGAGAGAGCGAAGCGCATGATCAGTTCAACGGTGTCATCAGCTATTTGGCAGGTTTGTGGTTAACGCTGCGCTTTTGCCATAAGGATATTTCGATTATGGCAGTACTACTATTGAGCTGGTGCGATACTGCGGCTAGCACGTTCGGGCGGTTGTGGGGCAAGTACACTCCCCGGATAAGGAGAGGCAAGAGTCTGGCTGGCAGTTTGGCTGCTTTCATCGTTGGTGTGGGCACGGCGGCGATGTTTTGGGGCGTTCTCGTGCCAAGGAGCAGTGGAACGGGGGACTTTGGGGTGAATGCTTTTGCGTTCCAGGGCACACTCACGCTTCCGGCACCCGTTAGAGACCTGTTGGGCTGGAGTTGGGAAGATGGGACGGCTGAAGGCCCGGCTGCGTTGGCGTTGTTGAGTGTGGTGTCTGGTGTTGTGGTCAGTGTGAGCGAGGCGATCGACCTTTGGGGTTTGGACGACAACTTGACGATACCTATATTCTGCGGGATTGGCTTGAGCGGGTTCCTATGGGTGTGTGGGACATGGAGCTAGCGATGTGTACAAATTCTCCGCTCTGTACATCCTCTCGTTTAAGTCTCGTCCATGCGATATGACTACTGTAGCGAATGGAATGATGGTCACGTGCGACACGGCAGATGCCGAAACTCTAATCGTCGTCACCTTCCGTATCCGAGCATGAGTTGCTTCCGTAAGCTTCTACAGTCACACATCCAGCAAACATCGAAAGCAGACACACACCCGCCGTGATCCATTCGAATCGATAATCAACACCCCCACAACAGCAACACCGTTCACTCATCCACCCGTCCACCGCCACCTACGATCATCGACCCCACCACCCCTCCATATCAAAGGCCGAAACCGCTGAAGGCGAACGAAACAGCGCCATACTAGCCACCCTTACGGGAACGAAGAAAGGCAGCACCATCCAACATGTCGACAGCGGCCCGGAGAAGACTGATGCGCGACTTCAAGCGCATGCAAACCGACCCTCCCGCCGGCGTCAGCGCCAGCCCCATCTCGGATAATGTCATGACCTGGTATGGCCCTCCTTTCCTCCACCTCCTCCCCACATCACCGCCTCATGCTGAGTGAAACCGTACCTTCCGTCGACTATCACACCCTCATCGTCGACTAACACCTCCCCAGGAACGCAGTAATAATCGGCCCCTCGGACACGCCCTTCGAAGACGGCACCTTCCGCCTCGTCATGCACTTCGAAGAGCAATACCCCAACAAGCCCCCCGGCGTCAAATTCATTTCCACCATGTTCCACCCTAACGTCTACGGCTCTGGCGAACTGTGTTTGGATATTCTGCAGAATAGATGGAGTCCGACGTACGATGTGGCGGCGATTTTGACGAGTATTCAGAGCTTGCTGAATGATCCGAATACGGCGAGTCCGGCGAATGTGGAGGCGAGTAACTTGTTTAAGGATAATCGGAAGGAGTATACGAAGAAGGTTAGGGAGACGGTGGAGAAGAGTTGGGAGGATTGAGTGGGGATGGAGTTGTGGTGGAATGTGGTGTCTGACGGTCAATTGCTGTGGCTATGGATAGCCGGATATGGCTCTTCGGTCTCTTCGTTGGCAAGAAGATTGGCTTGGTACGTTCACGACGATGACATGCATTTATTCAGCAAGGCGTTCGTTACGGCGTAGCACAGGGTCAGGAGTCCTCGGGTTGCTCTCCGTGGGAAGGTGGCAAGGCTTGTACATGACAGAACATCAATGATACCCCATCAACTCTATTCAGGTCCTTGCGCTCTGAACTCTGTTCTCTACCACTTTCCACGCGGACCAGCAGCTTTTATAAGCAGCAGGGATGACGTTCACGTGCTGCCAAGAGTTGATTAATCTTCATTGGCTTACCGTTGGTCGCGCTAGCTCATGTGCAGAACTCAAATGCAGAGCAACGATCATGTGATCAGCTTCTTTGAACGACACCTCATCCAGCCCCACTTCTGTTGCTCTTCTGCATATAGCACAGCTACCTGTGTTTGATATTGAGCACCGCCCTACTATACCACGCGTTTCTTCACACTATCGATCTTTCTGCAGCTACTATATTCTCGCCATGCCCTCCGCCACACCCAATCTTTGCGGCGCTCCTCGGCGCCACGGCAGGCCGCGGAAGTAAAGCCCTTCCTTCTCCAATCACCATCTCATCTGTTGGACGTCAAATTTGTGAATCCTGAGCAAAATCCCAAACGTCCTCGCTATCTTGGACGAGTCATGCGTTCAATGGGTGCCGACACTTGCCGTTTGACTTTTGTTCCTGGGACTTGGCAGGTACGGTGAGCTAATGTGAGATGGTATTTTCGAAACGGTAGGAGCGGCGCGGGTGTGGTTGTTTGGGATAGACTTGCCTTATATACCCGGATGGTCCTCCTTCGTGGTTTTAGGCGGCGGAGGTAGGTCTTTGAGTTGTCTCTGGTATCTCACTATTCGTGCTTTGGAAGCGATTGGCGATTGGTATCATATCTCGTATCGGCTACAGGGGGTATTGGTATCAAAATATGGCTACAACCAAGTACTCGGACAGCATTGGATCTTCAGCAGCATCTTTCAGCTCGGAGAAAGACTTTACACTACGACGGAGCGAGGAGACGACATCATCAGACTCGACAGACAGCTTACGAAAGGACTATGGAGATGTTGAAGCACAGAAGCAACCAACGTTGCCGGTGGAGCACCAGGTCTCGTTGCGCTCGAAAATGCTGTTTCTCGTAGCCTACTTTCTCCTCAACCTGGCGTTGACATTATCGAACAAGGCAGTCCTCGGCAAGGTATGTGTGTCCCTAATTCTCCTATGAACCACACTTACAACCCATCAGGCTCGCTTCCCCTGGCTTCTAACAACACTCCATACATCCTCAACTTCCATCGGCTGCTTCCTCCTCTTCGGCTTCAACTCCCTCGAACTCACCCACCTCACCTCCCGCGAAAACCTCACCCTCGTGGCTTTCTCCTTCCCCTTCACCTTCAACATCGCCATCTCCAACGTCTCCCTCGCTGCCGTCTCCGTCCCCTTCCACCAAATCATGCGCTCAACCTGCCCCATCGCCACAATCGCCATCTACCGCACCGTCTACAGCCGCTCCTACAGCTCCGCAACCTACCTCTCCATGGTCCCGCTCATCCTCGGCGTCGCGCTCGCCACCGCAGGAGACTACTACTGCACCCTCGCCGGCTTCACCCTCACCCTCCTCGGCGTCGTCCTCTCCGCCATCAAAACGGTCGCCACCAACCGCCTCATGACTGGCTCTCTCACGCTCTCGGCGATGGAGGTTTTGCTCCGCATGTCCCCGCTCGCGACCATCCAGTGCGTTCTATACGCGTTCCTCACTGGTGAGGTCTCAAGCTTCCGAATCGCGTATGCTGAAGGGCAATTCTCGAACTCTTTTGGGACGGCGCTGTTGGCGAATGCGGTGATTGCGTTTACGCTGAACATGACTTCGTTCCAAACGAATAAGGTGGCGGGGGCGTTGACGATGACGGTGTGTGGGAATGTGAAGCAGGTGCTTACGATTGGGTTGGGGATTGTGTTGTTCAATGTGCAGGTTGGGTGGTTAAATGCGGTCGGGACGGTAGTCACGATCCTAGGTGCTGTTTTCTACAGTAAGGTCGAACTTGACGCGAAGAAGAGGAGGGTCGTGGCGGGGGCAGCTGAAGAGGGCCGAACTCGTGATTTGCTTTGAATTGAATTATGCTGCAATGAAGGGACTGATGGGTGTCCGAGATGCGGATAGACGAGGTTCGCTGTTTCCTGGCTTGTGAGTTTCAGTCCCTTATACTGTTGGTCTATTGGTCTGTTGGTCTGTTGGCTAATAAGCTCTTGCCAGTATGTGTGCAGCAGGAGCAAGTGGGCAAGTGCCTCTCAGGCGACCCTTTCTTCCTCTGCAACATCAACACAACTGCATCAGTGTCCACTCAAGCGCAGCCGCACCATCACTCAACATCAGAGCGCAATATCGGATGCTTCCTCGCTCTACCAGTTACCACCAAACACAAAGCTTTGGTCCGACACAGCTCAGCACGTCTCGAAAGCATCATCTACGTCCATTGCCATGTGTGAAAATGAGTCACCAGTCAGGCTGAGGATGCGTTCATCTGAACCACGATATGGCGCCTTTAGCAATGAAGCAGCGCAGACCCAACGGCAACGAGCTATGCTGTGTGCTCCGGTACTGTGCTCGCAAGAGCATACAGACGCCTCTCCGGCTCACTCGTCATTGGCCCGGAGCTCCTCCAACGTTTGGAAGTCATGGACGCTCTCCTCGATCAGGAGAAATTACGATGAACTCGCGCGCGAAGCTCAGACCGTCGTTGACAGGCTAGGACGCACTCCCTGCGAGGACATCGTTGGTCGTCTCGTGTTGACCAAAGCCTGCGTCGACGACACTTGCCTCCACTGCACTCTGCGAGGGGGTTGGCGTAAAGGAGCAGGACTCGTGAACCGACATTCGAGCACTTGTATATAGACTGTCATTCTAGGCACGCTAGCAGCATAATGGCAACTATCGCTAAAGTCCATTCCACCAAACTGTATTCGCGACCTCAACTGTACTTGAAAGGGCCTCCTGGGCACCAGTGCCATCTGTAACCTCAAAATCATAGCTGCCTTCCTCCATCACCCACGCATCGCGGATCTCGTCCCCATATGATGCCGCATACTTCAATGGAATTTCGACCTTAGCGCTCGCTTTCGAGCCAGCCTTCACCAACACCTTGGTAAAGCCTTTGAGCTCTCGCGGTGGCCGTCTGATGCCGGGGCTCTTGGGCCTGACGTAGACTTGGACTACATCCTGTCCATCGATCTTGCTAGTATTCCTGACGGTGAGGGTGAGCGCCACTTTGCTCGTAAGGTCGTCTGCTCCGCTTTTGCTGGCTTTCAACGCTGAAAGCTCGAAGGTAGTGTACGAGATACCTTGTCCGAACGTGAAGTTGACGTCCCTTTTCACGGTTTCGTAGTGTCTGTAGCCGATGTAGACATCCTCGCCGTACAGTGTCCTGCCGCCTTCAGATCGGTAGTTGTAGAAGGCCGGGTTGTCTTCGCACCGTTTCGGCCATGTCAGGGATAAACGACCAGCGGGATTGACGTCGCCAAACAACACATCGGCAATACCGTTACCTGTCTCGTTTCCACCATACCACGCCTGCACCAGACCGGCGACCTTATCGACCCACGGCATCTCGACCGGAGTGCCGGTCTGGTTGACCACAATGGTCGATGGATTGGCCTCCGCGACCTTGGTGATAAGCTCGTCCATCTGGCCAGGAAGTTTCATGTCCACCCGATCTGCGCCTTCACCCTCCCAGTCCTGATTCAGTCCCGCGCAAATGACGACTTGATCTGCATCTTTGGCCAGTCTTGCAGCTTCACAAATTGTGTCCTTCATCTCGAGAACCCACGCACCACCGATGCGGAAGCCACCTCCACCAAATTGCGGCACTCCACCCACCATCCAGCTTTGATGTCACGGCTGAAGCAAACTCGAGCTTCACATGGTAGGTTTTGCCTTCTTCCAACCGAATATGGCCTTTTTCTTCGACAGTACCGCAACCGAAGAACACGGTTCCCTGTGTCTGTTTCGTGGTATTGTCGATTACCAGCTTGCCGTCGACATACAGATTACCAGTTCCGTAGATACAAAGCCCAAGCTCGTAGTTGCCAGTCCTTTCGGCTTGGAAGTAACCCTCGACAGTAGCATACCACAGGTCATCTTCCAGGAGAGGATGCTTGTAGTCCATCAGCATACAGTAAGTGTTCGTCAACAGGACCTCGTCGACAGCCGATCGGCCCGCAGTGTGTGGGGGCTCATTGTACGATCTGAAAATCAGCCCTTTCTTCGAGTGCTGGTCCGCCTCCGTGGTAAACTGCTTACTGGCGAGCGGCAGTTCCTTGTGGCTATAGCACCCGATAGTATGCGAGATCTTGCTCGAATCCTTCAGCTTCGCCTGCACGCCTTCGAAGGGCGAAACGGCGTAGTAAGGTTGCATGCTCGACGAGCCTCCGCCGCAGAAAACACTGGTGCGCGCATTTGGTCCGATTAAGAGGACTGACTTGTCTTTTTTCAACGGGAGAACATCGTTCTCGTTCTTCAGCAAAACGCAGCTCTCCGCAGCAAGCTTCCGCAGCAGTTTGGCGGTCTCGGCAGTGTCGTTCGTTCCCTGCTTCGCCCACTCCTTCACACCACTGGCCTTACATAGCTCGACCAAGTTTAACATGGCCTTCACTCTTTCATCAAGAACGTGCATCGGAACCTTTCGTGATGAGATGACATGCTCCAAGAGGCTTCCACGCCAGCGTGTTGGTCCGGGCATTTCTAAGTCTAGTCCAGCATTGCTGTGAAGACATCAGCAAATGTCGATAGTGGCCGAAAAGCTAGACTTACACGGCATCCGAAGTGCTGTACGTTCCAAACCAGTCACTCATGATCACACCTTCCCAACCCCACTCCTTCCGAAGCACATTATTCATGATCCGCTTGTTCTCCGACAAATGGATACCGTTGAGCTTGTTATATGCTGTCATGAATGCATGAGGGTGAGCATCCCGCACGGCGATCTGAAACGGCATGAGGTATATCTCACGGAGTTCCCGCTCCGAGACAATGCTGTCGACAGCCATACGCTCATGTTCTTGGTCGTTAGTGACGAAATGCTTGATGGTCGATACTACCCCTGTGGATTGTATGCCTTTGACAAGTGCCGCAGCGCCTAGTCCAGCGAGCGTTGGGTCTTCTGCCAGACTTTCGAAGCCTCGGCCACCGAGAGGGCTGCGCTGCATGTTGATACATGGTCCGAGGAGGATGTGTGCGCCTTTGGCTTTCGCCTCGTCGCCCATCAGCGTGCCAGCCCTGATCAGCAGATCTTGATCCCAGGTCGACCCAAGAGCGGTTCTGTGGAAGGGTCAGCATACGGCCGTCGTCGGGCACATGGGACGATGACTGACCCGCAAGGGAAGCACGCCGCTGGGACTCCATTGAAAAACCGAGTACCCCGTACGCCATTGGGACCGTCTGATGTACGAAGGGTCGGAATGCCGTGTTCGTGGATAGCTTTAGTATGCCTGGGCTGGCTTAGCTTCGTCGGCTATGTGTCGTTAGGAAGTGGTACTCACCAGAAGTCGATGCCTGAGAGTAGAGAGATTTTCTGTTCAAGATCCAGCTTGGACAGCACATCTTCTACGTCTATGTCCGCCATCTTGGGCGTATACGGCGAAGTACGAAAGATGGATAAGGCTGGAAGCAAGGCAGACATTCAATGAATATGTATCAGATTGTGTACTGACGCCCATACTCAGCCTATAAATGCTTCCTAAACATGAGACTGCGCATATCAGGCCCTTCGGTTCGCAAGCGTCCGTCTCTGACTCGCCATAAGCTCAAGAATTGGTTGTTCATCGTTTGATGGGAGGCAAAAACGGATTGACGGTCCGTTACACCTGTGGTGGATCAAGATAAGTTGCAGACAAAAGAGGATCATCTTCTGGGCTGGCCCTGTAAGAAACCAATCGATGCGCGGAGCGCGCATCCGTTCCTCGGTAAGGTGGGACCCCGGTTGTGCCGGTGCTGATTGCCTTTTAACATGTGACCATCTTTGATGAGCATGAAGTACGACGATCTCTCGAGCCGTATCTTGTGGCCTGGCCTGCATCATGGTTCCCGGCTCAAGTTCCGTGGATACACCATGTGATGAACTGGGGACCCATGCCTGGCAACGATCGAATAGCCGCAGGAGACGGATGGTGATGGACTTCTCTGAAGCTGGGTTGCGCTTGACCGTCCGGCGACTCACATGCGAACTCGAACAGATGGTGTACGCACCCTCTCCCTGGTCTTACGTTGGAAGGCAGGTCCTCTTCTAAGACCACACCGGGAATGGCTTGGCACAGCTCTGGTACGGTGATCGAGCCATAGCCATGCTGTCAAAACGTCCAGGTGAACAGTATCGACTTCCCACTGACGCTGGAGACAGAGCTTCGATGGTATAGCAAAACGTAGTGGCGATTCTCGGATCTTTGTAGGCCTGTCTAGACCTCAGCCCTACGAGATCACCGCGGGTATGGACCGAGGCATCTCTGGCAGACTCTGGAACGACGACGATCTCCATCACCGACAAGGTTCCCCGCAACCGTGTAACCAATGTCCAAGGCTGGAAGGAGCCTCATAACAATCAGAACCACCAGCCACACTTTCGTTCTGTAACTTACCATCTGTTCGAACGATGGATGTCATCAAGGGCGCTCCGTTCAGTCCTGCACTCACAGGTGCATTGCTGTATACGCTCACCAAGGCTCCAGACCAGTTCAGGGGGCCAGCTCTGCAGCATCTGGGCAAATATCTGTCCAGCAAGAACATTGGTCGAACGGTAACAGCGTTGAAATGGCTCTTTGCGCTTGGTCTGGCACGAAATGTCCACCTTTGGCTCTCAGACATCGCACAGAACAACTTCCGGCTGTGGTCTGAACGACATCGGTACGACTGGTCAAACGAGGTTGCTGTCGTTACCGGGGCTTCTGCCGGCTTCGGTGCTCTGATTGCCAAAGGTTTGGCCGACAAGGGCATCAAGGTCATGTGTCTCGATCTCGCCGACGAAGCTCCGGACGACATGAAAGGCAACTCCAAGCTTGTCTACTACAAGTGCGACGTCGCGGACCGCCAGGCAGTTCTGGATGTTGCGGAGCAGATCAAGCGGGACCACGGCGAACCCAGCGTCCTGGTGAACAATGCAGGCATAATATATGACCACCACACCCTCGACGTCACCGAGAAGACCCTCCATCGCCTCTTCGACGTCAACATTATCTCGCACTACTGGACGCTGCAGGCCTTCCTACCGGACATGATCAAGAACCGAAAGGGCCACGTAGTAGCGTCGGCTTCCATGGCATCGTTCGCTGGCTCGCCGGGCTTGATTCCCTACTGCAATACCAAGGCTGCGGTATTGTCGCTGCACGAGGGACTGCAGCAGGAGGTGCGGGTGTCGTATAAGTGTCCGGAGATCAAGTTCTCTATCGTGCATCCAACATTCGCTGCTACGAATATGACCGCCTCGTGGCGGAAAGAATTGGCTGATTCTAAGGTGACTGTACGTACATTCCATCGCTTCCACATACAGCTCACTAACGTCCGCAGGTCCTGGATCCGAACGTTGTTGCCGAAGCAATCGTGAAGCAGATAATAAGTGGCAAGGGTAAACAGATCATACTTGGAGCTGAGATCGGCTTCCTGGCTGGTATGAGGGGATGGCCACACTGGCTTGCCCAAACTTTCGTGCATCTAGGTGATCGCAAAGCAGACCTGGCACAGATGGGGGCCGAGAGGACTGGTGGTTAGTAATGTGAGTGAGAAATGTGGTAATGTCTCAACCTTCTGCTTTTTCAGCTTCACAAATATGGTATCCAGGATCATGTATGCAGATATTCTACCAGCAATGTGAGAGTCGACCAGCCTGATGCTTTTCAAACATTGGCATGAAACCAAAAGGATGTCGAGTAAATGGACCCCGAGGCGAAATTTGCCACGTGGGAAATGAGAATAGTTGCGCGGAAGGGCAACACTGACATACATTCCAAGCTTCCACCAATCTCATCATACAGTAACATTGGCATTACTAGGTGACTTTGCACTCTTTGAACATAATGCTACATCATCGATCTCAGCCGTGACCGATCGCCAATATGAGGAGGATCATCCCAATATGCTACTGCATCGTTGGATGGGCCATCGCGAGCCATGCACAGGTACGTTACCTCCTTCGCTGAGTACCGGTCACGCTCGATACAAGCATATGCTGGATCTGCTTCTAACTACGATGTGTAGATCGTCAATCTAGGTACCGCTGCTACGTTTGGCGCCCTTGCTCCGGCCGGAGTAACCAACACTGGAAGTACTATCGTCAACGGCAACGTGGGCACCACCGGGACATCCATCACAGGATTCCCTCCGGGCCTCATCACCGGAACTTTCGAGATTAGCAACGATGTCGCTGCCCAAGCTCAAGCCGACTTCAACGCGGCATATGTCCAGGGTACCAATCTTGCCCCAACTACGGACCAAGCAGGACTAGCGACTCTTTCTGGCCTCAACTTGACCGCTGGCGTCTACAAATTCGATAGTGGTATCACCCTCGATGGTACCCTGACTCTTTCAGGTGGCGGAGATTTCGTGTTTCAACTTACTTCGACCCTTACGACCATGTCGGATTCCCGCGTTGTCCTCACGAACGGAGCTTCAGCATGTAACGTCTACTGGATCATCGGATCCGCTGCTACTATCGGCACGAGCACCAGTTTCGCTGGCAATGTACTTGCCTATACCGCCATTACTCTCACCACCAGTGCTACCGTCCAGGGTGGTCTCTATGCCGGATCCGCAGTTACACTCGACTCCAATCTTGTCAATGCTTGCGGCGCTGCGTCTTTTGTCAACACAACCGCCTCGCCCACGTCTCCGGCCACTTTATTGCCCGTTCCATCGACCACTGCGACAGTCATTGCATCACCGATTACATTCCCAACTTCACCCAATGCTATATCGACCACTACGTTGACTGGTGCATCACCAATCGTACCGCCTGCTTCATCGAGTTCTGCCTTACTTACTACTCCCGCCACTGCATCTACCATTGCACCACCTGCTACACGGCCCACTTCACTGAACACAGCATTAAGTCCTACCATACCAGCCGAACTATCGCCCAGATCATCGTCGACTCCATCGGCCACTTTGCCAAACACTCTACCAGCTACTGCATCAACCATTCCATCGACCACTTTATCGACCACCTCGCCATCGCCATCGGTAAATACTACTACTACCCCGAGATTGACCACCACAAACCAGGTTTCAACTGTGACCGCCACGACAACCTGCAAGGTACGATCCTTCCAACAACACTACAGTATGGTGATTCCAGAACGCTGAAGCTAACCTGTCTCAATACAGCGGATCGCTACGACCAGAACTAAAACGATAACCACCACCACCACGACAGCGGCATGTACATGTGTATGCCCTAGATCGCTGAGAGATCAACTCGATTTGCAAATCGCTTCATAACGCGATACCTATGGGTCGGTCCCTGAATACTCCGTACCTCATCGATTGATTCCCTAGCTGAGGCCATGTGAGATGAGGTTATCCGAGGAATTGTATATTATTGTCAGGTATATAGAAGTGGTTGTAGGTGAGTTGAAGAGATTCTGACTTGACTATGGAATATATCACCTACACCGAAAAGGGGGACCCGATCTTCATGAGTAAGGCCAGAGTACCATTCAATTCAGATCTCCTCGTTCTGCTTGACATCTGCACGGCATGGTAATGCGGCGAAGAATCATACTACATACACGACATCCACTGCCAGACAACAGACCACCCAAGCATCTACATATGATGTACTGAGCTGTTCTTCGACCACCGTCGAAATGTCTTGCCCATAAAATAGAACAGGATACCGAAGGAGCACCAAAGTGTGATCAAGCTCATGTTCGTCACTAGATATCGTTAGCAGGATCTATCAACTTCATGCATCGCAACTTACTGATCGGCGGTACGTAGCCCGATTTGATGATCCACGGTGTAACAAACTCGGCGAAACCATAACCCCAAACATTCTTGTTGACGGTGATGGCAACCATCAGCGAGCCAGCAACAGGCTTGTAGCTGTCAACGGCGTATGTCGTCGCCATGGCCGGGATGGCGGCCACTTGAATGCCTGCGCAGGTGTACCCGATAATCACAATAGCCTCCCACGGCCACTTCTGCTGGTAACCAAAGGCGACGACGAAGTTGCCCAAGATCATTAGACACACGTACGGGAACATGGCAGGCAGGCGCATTTCTGGCTCTCTTATGCCCCGGTTCTTCTTCGTCGCTCTGGCAGCGACCCAGTCGGACAACGGACCAGCGGTAGCGAGGCCGATCATGGCGCCGATGAGGATAGCGAAGTTCATGAAGCCGATTCTCTCGCTGTTGTAGAAATATGGGGCTTCCGCGAAGTTCTGCGATTGCGTGAGATTAATGGTGAGGAAAGAGCTGCAGCTCCAAGAGACGACGAAGGCGGAAAATTCGACGATCGGGAAGGCGAAGAGCTTCCATGGGATCCAGAGATCGAGAAGGATAGATTTGAATGGATGTGCGTTCGGCTGGAAGAACTTCCATTGCTGCTTGCTTGGTGTGCCTTTTCCGAGCCACGGGTCGCGTTCAGCAGTCGCCTGCTGTGAAAGCTGGTTGAGTGTCGCCTGTGTTTGGGTCTGCTCGATATCACCGCCGAGCTTCTCGGACTCTTCGATTGTGTGGCTCACGGCTGGGACCTTTTCCTGCGAGGGGGTCGGAGAGGACTTCGCTTCAGCTGCGAGGTTCTTCAGGATCTCGTCTGGGTGGAGTCGGTGCCATTTGGTTTCCGGAAACATAAAGATGACCATGAGAGTCGAGGCGATTAGCAACGCAGTGTTGAACCACCAGAAGTTGCGCCATCCGACATGCAAGGCCATTGATCCTGAAATGATGGGGCCGACCATCAACGATCCCATATAGAAGACCCAGTACAGGGTGTTCCAAAATCCTCGGTCGTGCAGGAAGAAGATGTCGGCGATCACGGCCGGCTGAATGGTCTCTGCTGGTCCAGCTCCGATGCCGTTGAGCACGCATGCGCCCATGAAGCTCGAATATGTCTGCGCTCTTGCACGCCAGATGGAGCTGGCGATGCAAATGAGCTGCGAGAGAATGAGGACAGGTCGTCGACCGAAGGAAGTACTGATGGGAACCCTATAAAGCAAGTGTTAACGACCAATCGCTACATAGACCTTTCTGCAGGTCTGACCTACCATATAAAGTTGGAGAAGCCCAAGACCAGAATGGCGACACCAGTGAATCGCACAACAGCGGCGATGTCAGCATTGAAAGCAGCCATCAAATCCGGAAACATAGGTGCTAGAGCCAGCGGTCCAAAGCCTTGCGTGAAGCTAACGGAGGTGACGGCTGATATGGCCAAGGCCTTCCACATGGATGACCAGTTCTGCCTGTCGTCAGTCTCATGATCACATAGAGGTGAACGGGAGGTATACCAATGGATCGGCTTTGTCTGCCGAAGGCTGTGGTACGAGAACCTGGCTTGCACCCTTCACAAAGTGATGGCTACCAACATCCGTCATGACTTCTGTGCCTGGCAGGATCTCGACGCCGAGCTCCTCCTCGATAGCATGGAGCTCCTACGGTATCGTCAGCTTCGTGAGAACAGAGGCCACATCGAATGCGATCGTACCTTTTCATCGTAGTTCATCTCCATCCTGGCGGTAGGATATCACGACTGGCACAAAGGCCTTTTTCCTAGTTGCAGTGGACGTCAGGGGCAGTCTCAACGAAGCAGGTTTACAACGACGATGCCACTCGTCGAATCGAAGCTCTTTGCTCTCAGAAGTCGTCCACGGCTAAAGCAGGTAAAGGTGCTACCCAGCTGTCAACGTCGACGGGTGTTGTGCAATCAAACGATGGGTCAAGCTGTGCAACACAAACACAGCAGGGCGATGCTGTCGTCGGAAGTTTCGCAAACGGACGACAAGGTTTCTTTAAGAACGGTGCGCACATGGCTTTCGTACCACGCGCCAGAACGTGCTTTGACGATCTCCGCATCACTAGGAACTGGCGCCGCACACCATTTCGGGAAAGGTCGCGATATCCTTGCAGGTGTTTGACCACTTGCTCTTCAATATGTTACTGGAGCGAGCTGCCAATTTCGAGGCAATATGGCGTAAGTACAGCAAGCTGACTGCAAGTCAGGGATACTCGAATCCGTACCTTCTGCGTCTATAATCCGAAGGCCTGTCAATGTTTTTTCTCGTTCCCCGTTGTGAGGTATAGTCACGACTCACAAATGCCGGGATTCTGGAGTCTGGAGTCTTGGTCAATGTGGATTAATTTGCGGGGAACCAGGATGCACCAACGGCAAATCCAAGCATCGACATCGGCAGTCGTATCGTTGCGCGTGATTGTCGTGTAATGAGATGCATCGACATCGGCAGTTCGCATCGACCTCTGTCCCGTCCATATGATGAGATGATCAGACAAGTAGCAGCATCGTGCCGTGGTCTTTCAGCATATTCGGTTCAGATGCGAGGTTCAAGCCAAGCTTTGACCAGGTCGCGATTCGGTTTGGAAGCGACAACCCAAGAATCCTTCACTCCGGACGTCAGACACAACTTTGAGGCGGAGTTGACAAGGCACAGGTGGGCCATGGCATGCAGTCGGTGAAGTGCAGAGCAGCGTTCACCAGTACGTCCGCTAAACACGCATTGTGGCAAGCAGGAACTGGCAGGACATGCTGTAGCGAGCGACAGGGATACTGGGAGCATCATATATTGCTGGCAGTGGAGTGAGGTCCAGAGTGAAGGATGCCATCATCGGAAGAGGTCTTCAAGGTGTTGAAGCTATGTTGTTCGACCATGATGTCTGAATACACGTCGAGCTAATCAGACGAATGAAGCCTCGTCTCCACAGGCCGAAGATGTTAGCGAGCAATTGGTCGAGATGACCACGCCGAGATGGACTATCGCCGCCGTCGTCTGCAAGAGAAAAACGCAAGCAAGGTCTGTCCAATGCTGATGATGAGATGTCCTAAGCCAACTGCAAGGCGTGTCAATTTTTGAGCGAAATCTCTCGTCCATCCATGTGGAGTGGTGATGGGGTGTAGTCTATTTTCAAAGCGTCGGAGGACTACAACATACAAGTTGGCAGAAGCTTCACGCTTGATCGCACCTGCCCAACGTGAAGCGGCATGGTACACCGCCAAGTGTGTACCACCATGCAACCTAACATCTGAACAACCTCTTCAAGGAACGGTCAGTACAGATTCCCACTTGTTCCTCCATATCGACAATACATCGCGAGGCTGTGGCAACTTGCGAGTTATCTTGACAACGACGTGAACGGCAAATGTGGTATCGCTGTCTAAGGTGAGGTTCAAGTGACCTTTTTTCCAGCCTATTGTGTTGCTCCATATTCGAACCTCAGCCCTCCATTCACTTTCATCTTGCGTTTCACGACGCTAAAACATGCTTATCTAACGCCGCATCAAGTTCGAGCTTCCTCTTCTTTGCGAACCAACTTTCACCAACATTCCTTATTACCACAAACTCAACACAACTACCGCACACTATGGCGCGCCTCAAAGACTGGACCACTCGGGGTGCAATAAGCCAGACGTTCCTTTCCGAGGCTGAGTTGACCACCGTGGGTCGCCATATGGAACGAGCACTACGTCAAGTCTACGTTCTCGAAGGCGGCAACGTTCTCCACGATCACTTAAGCTACGACGAATATGTGGCTCGTCGTGGTCAATTTCTGGCACCTCTTCCTGCTTACATGAAGATCAGCGTGTTCACCCTCGCGCGCGTCGACGCTGAATTGGTCTTCGAGTCGCATTGCAAGCCGCTATCCGTCGAAGAAGTCCGGCGTCAAGAAGTTCGACTTCAGATCACCCCTCTACTTCCGCTTCCAACCACCGAGAACACCGACACCATCGACAACTTCGCAAGCTACCCAGACAGCGAGTGGCCCGGATTGGCTGGGGTGGTGTCTAACGCTAAGCTTGGCTCAACTGCTATTGTCGCAACGTCACCTCGAACCTCACTCCACTTGGCCAATTTTCCAGCATCAACATCACCTCCACGTCGCACCACAGCTTCAACAGCTGCGATGCAATCGTCGCCACCACGCTTCTCGCTCTCAGGGCCTTTGAACATGCGAGCGGCAAACCTCGCAGACCAGGCTGGCGCCTATCAGCAAACATCCGCGCAGTACCCTGATAACTCGTCACCATCTCTCACGCGAATGTCACGAACCTCATCTTCCTTTCTCGATCATACCTCTACGCCGTTCACCTCTCCACCTACAGAAGTGGCTGAGCCGAGGTCAAATCGTCTATCGTCTTCAGGTATGACTCGTTCTTCTTTAGACCATGAGCTTGTACTGAATATTGTCGATGCTCTAGGCCCAGAAGCAGCATCGGTACGCACGGGATATCATCCCTCAGGCTCTGCCAGTCGGCGTGACTCTGCCCAAGATGCTTCTACCAAGCCTGCACTATCAAACAATCAACCAACACTAAAGAACATCAACCAGGGTCCAGCCTTTGTATCGCCTGGCCTCACAGCTCTCGCTGGCCACGGCATCCGTGGTGTACCTGTCAAGTATGCAACAGGCGCCACCCGCCCCGCATACGCTGCAGCTGCAGCAGAGGTATCACAATCATCAAAGAGTTCTGACCAGATCGACAACGTCACCGATCGTCTCTCCTCGCCACAATTAGGCCTGGATCCAGCACCACCAGCCAAGAAGAAACCAACTCTCAAACTCAGGATTCCCGTCATGTCCACCGGACCCACCGAGACCACACAACCTCCAACAGGATCTACAATCCTGGTCAGGCCAAAGCGGAAGGCACCAGCTGAGGTAGACAGCGACGACCTGCTCTCGTTACCTGTGTCTCAGCCTGCGGCCAAGAAGCGCAAGACCGACGAAACCAAGCCGGAGACCAAGAAGTCCACCACTACCATCACCACCGCCAAGCCGGCAACCAAGAAGCCCGCTGCAAAGAACAAAGCTGCCGCACCACCGAGACCTACCAGCCACTTTGAACTGGTCATCGCCGGCACGGACGTCGCCCGTGATCGACAAGAAGCCCGCCGCGCCGCCACCACCCGTCTGAGGCGCCTACGCACCGCTCACGCGAATACTCCCGACGCTGGTGCCAAGATCGATTTCATGCCTGAGTTCTTCGACAAGGCCAGCTTCCCCTCCGGTGAGGAAGAGGACCAAGTCCGTTGTGTCTGTGGTGTGGTGGAGGACGATAGTCAGATTCTCATTATCTGCGACTCGTGCTCGGTGTGGCAGCATGTAGAATGTGTTGAGAAGATGGGCGGCCTGGTTCCGCCGAAGGGAAAGAGGAATGATCCGAAGGCGAAGTACTCGTGTCAGGTGTGCGATCCGTTTGCGCAGAAGCACCTGATCGCGCAGCTGAGGCAGGAGGCGGAGTGAAGGAATAGGAGAGCATGTTCAGATGGATGGCGGCAATGTGAGGTGCTTGGATCAGGTACGAAGAGGCTTTGGAGAGGATGATGTTGCTTCTCTGTCATCATACGGACTGTGGGGCTGGTGTCTCACGATTGATCGTTCAAGCGTGGTGCTCGTGGTGTTTCAAGAATGGGTCAGCAGCGGATACCGCTTTGCTTGGGTATTGTGCTGGAGACCGCGCCCACTGAGCGCTTGCATGGTCATTCGAATCGAGCGTAGCTTAAGAAGATACCAATTGCACATGAAGACATCTTCCAAATAAAAGGGTACCTTTCGTGTCCAATGCCCAGAAGCACGGTTTCGGAATTTGCTCATATGGCCTGAAGCTCAACTCATCAAGCATGCATATAGTGTATTCCCCCTTCCAACCAACGCCAACGCTCAATAAAACCGCTCACAAAATGGTATCCACATCATCTATGTCTCGTCAAGCACCCTGATTGTCATCATCAATCCTCCGACTAGGCAGCCTCAGATTCCCATAGCTCCCACTCCTCCCCCTCCCCTCATACCCATCCCCGTAGCTCCCGCTCCGACTCCTTATACCTCCCTCCGCATAAGCGCCAGCCTCGCCGCTGACCCGTATCTCCGGCGTCCCGAGCAGGGGACTACTATCCCTAGCGCCTATCCTCGGACTGTGGGACCCCAACCTCGGACTTTGTCCTCCAGCCGTCGCCATCGGCAGATCCCCACTCGCAGCCCTCGCCCGTCCCGGTTCTGCCCCCGCTACGGGTATCGAAGGCGGTTTCGCCGGCACCAGATTCGTGCTCTCCCTCCTCGCTCCACTTACCTCCGGAGCTCCTGACGGCGACCCCGGCCGCGAAACCACGGGATCGTACAGCCACGCCACCTGCGGATACGGCCCCACGGTGCTGTTGGCCGCAGTGGCTTTCTTGAACATAGGTTTCCCCTGCTTGCGGCGGCGGAACAGGATTACGGCGCCCGCGACGCCGAGGAGGGCAGCGCAGGAGAGGCCGGTGGAGATTCCTATTACGGAGGCTTGGGCGATGGGGTAGGCGCCCATGTTGGCGGGGTTGGCTTCGGAGGTGTCGGTTGCGGCGAAGGTTGGGGGGCCGGTTGGTGTGGTGGTGGAGGTGGTGAAAGTGGTGGGGGATATGGTTGGCCTGGTGGTGGGTGGGGAGTGGGGTCTGTTGTGTGGGTCGTCTGTTGGGCGGTCGGTTGGGCGGTCGGTGGGGCGTTGTGTTTGGTTTGGACGGTCTGTGGGGCGTTGGGTCTGGTTTGGTCGGTCGGTTGTTCGTGTATTTTGTTGGTCTGTTCTTGTTCTTGTGTTGCGGTTTGTAGTGGAGTCTGTTGCTGTGTCGCCGAACACACCGGGGAGGACTGACTCTAGTGGGTCCTGAATACTGCTCGGGAGTGCAGAAAAGGCGGACTGGAGGATGGAGAGCGCGTTGGTGGTAGTGTGTGAAGGTGCATCTGTCGCGCTGATAGACACAGATCTTGGAAGGACATCGTCGCTAGAAGGGTCTGCGACGAGCGCAGATGCTCGAGATGCGAACACATAGCCAACCGAAGTCACCAGGTCCTCCAAAGAGTCGAGGAAGTCCGTAGATGATGGCGAGGCTGCCAATGCTGAGGAACCAGAATTATCGGCAGCCATGGCTGGGTTGCTGTCGTCAAGTTGTTGCGAAGAGGAATTGAGTTCGTCGTCTTTAGGTCGAGACGCAGAAGTAGTTCTAGAGTCGTCGGCAGACCGCGTGGCGGTCGACAAGGATTGCGACTGCGCTGAGGTCTTGGGGTCCAGTTTCCTGTCAGACCTTGGCAAGGCTGTGGTGGAGGCTGAACTACCATCTTTATCCTCGCCTGACTGTTGGGGGCCATGATTTCTGAGATCTGCTGAGCCAGAGTTACTGTTCTGTGTAGATGGCGTGTCCGTGGCCTGATGTACAGCTCTGTCTGGAAAGACGGAGGTCGCGGCCGATTCTAGAGCCAGAAGCTCTGCTGATACAAGCTCATCTGCGGCTGAACAAGGTATAGACGTCAGCGTGTCGTTTCCCGGGTAGATCTCGCGACGTCACGTGAGCGGCATCGCGAAGATACGAACCGGACAATATGTTGGTCGGCCGGCTGGAAACCTGTTGTGCATTGAATATGATTGCGAGATAGATGAGTTGTCGATCGAAGATCATCGTTGCGTCGTTTTGACAAGCGAAAGACGGGAGGAAACAAGGAAATGGAAGAGCGACAGATGGGAGACAGCAGAAGAAATGAGAGGGCATACTTGTTGTTGTAGACTGTGGGCTGATATATGCGAAATTACTTGTCGTCCTTCGAATAGCACAGACTCGCTGTTCTCTGAGGCGGTGTTGATTGACAGGCTATTTTAAGCAGACTTCCACAGCGGCCGGCTGGGTTGGTGGGGCCAGCGATTTTTGACCACTGCTTTACTTTCTTGTTGTTATAGACTGATTCAACGGCAGCGTACGAGCCAGTACCTGTCCGGATGCTGATATGATAAGGCGTTCCTGCAAAGTAAGTAGTTGCAAGTATGCGAGGAAAGAGCATCCGATTAAAGGTCCTGTAGAGCTCGCCGCGGGAGTGAAGAACCTGAGGCACCACCTATGAGCATCTCCACCAGCTTCTTTACATACCAGGTAAGCTATCACTTAATTCAGCCCACACAGCCATGACCGAACGACAAGGCGCATACGGCGCCGCCGGCAACGACACCTCCTTCCGCAAAACCTGGGACCGCGACGAATACGCCGCCAAAGCCGCCTCCCGCTCCGCCAAAGAGCGTGAAGAAGGCAAAGCCCGCCACGAAGCCAAACTCGCCGGCAAGAAATACATCCGCCGCGCCTCCACCCCGCCCGACGCCCGCGATACCGAAGCCCGCAAAGTACGTCTAAACGTCGCGGACCAGATCGGCAAAACCTCCCTCGTCCCTGCGACAGCGACGCAAGGGAAAAAAGGGAAGGGGGCGGGTTTTTATTGCGATGCGTGTGATTTGACGTATAAGGATAATTTGCAGTTTGTGGAGCATTTGAATAGTAAGCAGCATCTGGTGAATACTGGGGAGAGTGGGGAGGTGAGGCGGTCGACGCTTGGGGAGGTGGAGGAGAGGTTTGAGTGGTTGAAGCGGAAGCGGGAGGAGGAGAAGGCGAGGGAGACGGTGGATTTGGGGGCGAGGATTGAGGTTGCGCGGGAGGTCGAGGAGAGGGAGAGGGAGGAGAAGAGGCGGAAAAGGAATGAGAAGAGGAGGAAGACGAAAGATGGGAGGGGGGTGGAGGAGGTGAGGGTTGAGGGGGATGGGGTGATTTGCTAGCATTCACTGAGGAGCATTACTGACGATGGTCTTTGTGGATGAGCTGTGGTACGTGACAGCGATGAATGAACTTTTGGGATTTAGCGAGGAGTCGTGGTTGGGTTTGGCGACGTCTGGGCCATTGCCCTTCGGATTTGGAGCATCAGTGTAGGTGTGCGATTATCAAGCGTCTGCTCTTTTGGCCGTTCATTTCGAACCTTCATAACGAGTCTTGCTCGTGAGTAAGATTGGTGTGCTATTCTAGCAACGACGCTGGACTTCTAGGCCAATCTCCAGCTGGAGTATTCATCTCTTCGCCCACCAGCTCGAGGTCCCCTACCTCCGTACTACATTTGGCACCTATAAACTAAGTACTCACGTCACATCACCGTCAAGACCTCTGATCGACCTCATTGGAGCAGACTAATCGAAGGCGACAAGGCTCACAGCAAGGCAACTTATCTAAAACCTGAGGCATTAGCCGCATTTTAAGGTTCAGGGTCCAGACGCGCTTCACCTCCGCGGCGAAGCTCTATTTACAAACACAACATTCGTGACATTCAAGCAATCAACAACCTTTTCGTTCACTTACGACCACTCCTTGCGCACGACAACTACTTCGCATCGCTCGCTCACAGTACACGACCACCAGCTCATGGTCGAATAGACCTCACACTCGCTTAGCGCGGCGACTTTTCAGGCGAACGCGCATTCCTGCACCGAAACACGCCGCGATGGACGACTCGATGGAGGTTTCGGACTACGAGGTCGACGTCTCAGAGGAGTTCGAGCCCGCACCGAAAGCAGTAGGTCACTATCAGTCCACGTGACTGCTAAGAACATCCCTAACACCCTCTAGAAAGCAGCCAAGGCGCCTGCGAAAGCACCCGCGAAGAAGGCTGCCGCGCCCAAGGCAAAGGCGGCACTAAAGCAGACCACGCTGAAAGTCACAAAAGCCGCGCCTAAGCCAAAGAAGCGCGCGAAACCGGAGTCGGACGACGAAAATTCTGACGTAGATATGGGCTCCAACAACGACGACTCGCTCCTGTCAACAAACGACAACACACCACCACAAGCGAAGAAAGCCAAGAAGGCTGCACCTCGTCCGACCAAGGCCAGTGCCAAGCCGTTGGTGGAGCTGGAGAACGAGAGCTTCAACTTCGATGGCGCGGCGGAGAAGCCTCCTTCGGCGAAGAAGGGCAAGAAGGGCGGAGCCACAGACCAGTACCAGAAGCTCACGCCCCACGAGCATATCCTCAAGCGTCCAGATACGTATATTGGCTCGGTAGAGCGCACGACTGAGCAGATGTGGGTCTTCAACTCGGAAACGGAGATGATGGAGAACCGCAAGGTCAGCTTCGTGCCTGGTCTCTACAAGATCTTCGATGAAATCCTGGTCAACGCCGCAGACAACAAGCAGCGCGACAAGAACATGAACGAGCTGCGAGTCTGGGTGGATGCTGAGAAGGGAGTGATCGCAGTAAAGAACAACGGCCGCGGCATTCCCATCGAGATGCATCAGACGGAAGGAATCTACATACCTGAGATGATCTTTGGCCACCTTCTCACATCTTCCAACTACGACGACGACGAAGCCAAGGTGACTGGTGGACGCAACGGCTACGGCGCCAAGCTCACCAACATTTACAGCACACAGTTCGATCTCGAGACCGTGGATTCGAAGCAGAAGAAGCGGTACAAGCAGACATGGCGCAACAACATGAATGTCATGGAGAAGGCCAAGATCGACACTAGCAAAGAGGACGACTATACCACGATCACCTTCAAGCCCGACTTCAAGAAGTTTGGCATGGACAAGATGGACGAGGACTTCGAGGCGATGGTCAAGCGCCGTGTCTACGACATGGCGGGTACTTGTACTGGGATCAAGGTGTTCCTCAACAACGAGCGAATCAAGATCAAGAAGTTCAAGGAGTACATGGAGATGTACACGAGAGCCATCAAGACTGAGAACATGGTCAACGATGGCAAAGCGCCCGAACAGGTTATCCTCACGGACAACCCACATGAGCGTTGGGAGATCGGCTTTGCAGTCTCGGACGGCTCTTTCCAACAGGTCTCCTTTGTCAATTCCATCTCCACGACTTCTGGTGGTTCGCACGTCAACTTCATCGCCGACCAAATCTGCGACAAGCTCGAAGAGATCGTCAACAAGAAGAACAAGGGCGGCGTCAAGCTCAAGAAGGCGCAGATCAAGAATCACATCTTCCTCTTCGTTAACGCTCAAATCGTCAACCCTGCCTTCACATCGCAGACCAAGGAGCAGCTCACCACAAAGGCGAGCGCATTCGGCAGCAAACCACAAGTCAGCGAGAAGTTCCTTAAAGACATTGCGAAGACCGAGGCTGTCAACAATATCATCCACTTTGCTCAGCAGAAGGCCGATAAGGTCTTGTCGAAGTCCGATGGCAACCGGCGGACGCGCATGAACAATGCGAAGCTTACGGATGCGAACAAGGCTGGTACCAAGGACGGTCATCGATGCACCCTGATCCTCACTGAGGGTGATTCCGCCGCTGGTCTTGCGCTTGCTGGGCGTGCGGTTGTCAACCCCGACTTGTTTGGTGTCTTTCCACTTCGTGGTAAGCTTCTCAACGTTCGAGACGCTTCAATCGACCAGATCTCAAAGAACACGGAAATCCAGAACATCAAGAAGTTCTTAGGACTCCAGCACAAGAAGGAGTACACCGACACAAAGGGCCTGCGATACGGGCACTTGATGATCATGACGGATCAGGATCACGACGGCTCGCATATCAAGGGACTACTCATCAACTTCTTCCAAGTGCAGTACCCAAGTCTACTGAAGATCGAAGGCTTCTTGATGGAGTTCATCACCCCTATCGTCAAGGTCTGGAAGGGTGATCCGAAGCATCCGAGAGTCAAGAAGGACTTCTTCACCATGCCAGAGTACGAGGAATGGAAGGAGGATCCAGCACATCAGAAAGGATGGGACCACAAGTACTTCAAGGGATTGGGAACTTCAGATCCTAACACCGACGCCCAGATCTACTTCTCTGATCTCGACAAGCATTTGAAGGAGTTCCACAGGATGCAAGATGGCGAGCCAGAGATGATCGAGCTTGCGTTCTCGAAGACGAAGGCAGATGCCCGGAAGACATGGTTGAGCAATTTCGTGCCTGGCACCTATCTCGACATGTCCGGGACCGACCAGATCACGTACGATGACTTCATCAACAAGGAGCTCATCCTGTTCTCCATGGCCGACAACCAGCGCTCGATCCCGTCAGTCATCGATGGCTTCAAGCCTGGTCAGCGCAAGGTTCTCTACACTTGCTTCCGCCGCAACTTGAAGAAGGACATCAAGGTGGTTGAGTTGGCCGGTTCAGTATCTGGTCTGACTGCCTATGCTTATGGTGATACCTCCCTCCAGCAGACTATCGTGGGTCTAGCCCAGAACTACGTCGGCTCCAACAACATCAACTGCCTGGAGCCCAGTGGTAACTTCGGTTCACGACTCCAAGGCGGCAGCGATTCTGCCAGCCCTCGATACATCTACACGAGACTCTCACCCTTCGCGCGCCGCGTCTTTCATCAGACGGACGAGGCCCTGCTGACGTACAACACCGACGACGGCAAAACCATCGAACCGGAGATGTACGTGCCAATCGTCCCTATGATCCTCATCAACGGCGCAGACGGCATCGGCACAGGCTGGAGCACCTCCATACCCAACTACAAGCCCGAAGACGTCATCGACAATCTCAAGCGCCGCATGGACGGCGACTCCCAAGACGCCATGCTGCCCATGATCCCCTGGTTCAAAGGCTGGTGCGGCGACACTAAACAGATCGCCCCCGACAAGTTCATGTTCAGCGGCACAATCGGCGGGACCGGCGAGGAGAACGAGGTCGAGATCACGGAGCTGCCGATCCGCACCTGGACGCAGGACTTCAAGAACCGGCTCGAGGAGATCATCAAGGCGGAGAAGATGCCTAGCTTCATCAAGGACTACGTGGAGTACAATACGCCTGCTAAGATCCACTTCATCGTCAAGATGGAGGAGAAGAAGATGCAAGAGTATGCGAATAAGCTTGATGAGCTGTTCAAGATGAGCAAGCAGATGTCGACGACGAATCTGGTCGCTTTCGACGCGCAGGGCCGGATTAAGAAGTATTCGAGCCCGCTTGAGATTATGGAGGAGTTTTATCAGGTGCGGTTGCGGTATTATCAGAAGCGGAAGCAGCATATGCTGAACGAGATGCGGAGGGAGCTGGAGAGGCTGTCGAATCAGGCGAGGTTTATCAAGATGATTATTGATGGCAAGCTCACGGTTTCGAAGAAGAAGAAGGCTGTGCTGGTAGCGGAGCTGCAGAACCTGGGCTTCACTCGCTTCCCGAAGGTCGTGGATGCGAAGAAGGAAGGCGAGTTTGAGAAGGTGGTGGAGGAGGATCACGAGGAGGACGACGATGCTGAGCTCGCGGCTGGTGCGTCCGATTACGATTACCTCCTCGGTATGGCGATTTGGTCTCTCACGCAGGAGCGGGTGGAGAAGTTGCTACGCCAGATCGGTGACAAGGAGGAAGAGATCGACGTGCTCATCCAGAAATCTGAGAAGGACCTCTGGCGTGCCGATCTCGATGGTCTCGCGGAAGAGTGGCAGACACAGCTCGACGAGGACGCAAAGCGCGAGAAGAAGATCAAGACCAAAGGCCGTCGCGCGTCAGCGAAGCTCGGCATTGGCGGCAAGGGCAAGAAGCGCAAGGCGGGCGATAGCGACAATGATGACGACTCGGACTTTGAGACCAAGAAGCCCAAGAAGGCGGCCGCGACTGCGAGGCTCAAGGAAGGGTTGCTGGGGAAGGTGGAGTCAAAGCCTGCAGGTGTGTATGCAATGGTGAACGGGGTGGAGCAGAAGCCTGTTGCCAGACCGCCGGCGGAGCAGATGACGTTGGATGGTGCTTTTGCTATGGTGCAGCCGGTGGTGGAGCCTGGGAAGAAGACGGTGGTGGCTAAGACGAAGGCGCCGCCAAGGACGAAGAAGATTGTTAAGCTGTCGGATGATGAGGATGAGGATGAGATGGATGTGGATGCGGTGGAGCCTGTGAAGTTGAAAGCGGGGGCACCCAAGGCTGCGACGAAAGCTGCGCCCAAGCCGAAGAAGGCTGCCACTCCACTGGACGAAGATGAGGACGACCTCGTTGACGATGAAGGCTTCGTGAGCGCGCCGGATGCACCAAGCGAGATCGTCAAGCCAACTGGTCGCACCGGCAGGGCTGCCGCGCAGAAGCCGAAGGCATACACCGCCGACCTGGACTCGGAGCTAGACTCCGACGACCAGCTTGGAGACGTCACCGCGATGGTCAAAGGCATCGGCGGCAACTCGACTGAAGGTCCCACCCGCCTCTACCACCCACCCTCCGTATCTCGCCCGTCTAGCAGCCACGGCGTGAAGACGAAGGCTAGGCCGAGCAAATTGAACACGGATCGTGAGATCTCGGACGACGAGAGCAATTGGGCGGGCCTGGCGCAGAACTCACCGCAGAAGATTGCGAACCGCACGATGCTCTCTGAAGACGACGACTCCGTGGTTGAAGACAAGAAGCCTGCACCAAAGCTCGCAGCGAAAGTCAAGCCCGCTGCTTCCAAGGCCAAAGAGCCAGCTGCGCTCAAGCCGAAGAAAGCACCCGCTGCTGCGATTCCAAAGCCCGCGCTTTCGCCGGCGGCGAGGGCGTACGCTATCAAGCACGGTGGTGGGAAGAACGGGGCTGCGCAGGCTAAGGCTGGCGCTGCGAAGCCTGCTGCGAAGTCAAAGGCTGCGTCGAAGAGGGAGGCGTTTGATTCTGATGAAGACGGCGAGGTTGATGCGATCGCGAATGAAATTCTGAGCGATGATGACGAGGATGAGGATGCGGGTGTGCCGGTCAAAGCTGTGGCGGCGAGGCCGTCGAGGAGGGCGGCTGCGGCTAAGCCCAAGTCGAAGTATACGGTGGATAGTGAGCAGGAGGTGAGTGAGGAGGAGGATGTTTCCGCGGAGTTTGATGATGAGAGCGATTGATTTGGAGCATATGAGAGCTTGGATGGTACGATGGACTGGCTACGAAATTGCTGCTTTTGAGAGGTTGACCATATGGTACGGCATCGGCTTGCTTGGGTGGAGTTTGGCTGGTTATGGCTTCATGAGAAAGCATTTCGTATCGTATGTCATCGAAAGTGTTGTTTCTTCAAATGAGTCGACGTGTTCCATGGATCCGTTGTCGGTCTCCACTCTCGAGCTTAATATTGGGACATGCTAAACACCTACTATCATTGCTATGCGGAACGAGACTGATAGCCTGGGACACTGATCAAGACAAATAACACACCTATCTTCGCGGCAGACGTACTCAGTATGGCATCCAAACCTGTCAACGTAGGCCTCATAGGCTGCGGCGAAGTGGCCAAAATCATCCATATCCCGACGCTGAACCACATGTCAGACTTCTTCCGCATCACCTACCTCTGCGACACCTCGCCCCAAGCTCTAGAACATTGCAGTCAGAAAGTTATACAGGCCTCGCCGCCTCCAACAACTACTGAGTCGGCCGATGAACTCTGCAACTCGCCGGACGTCGATGTCGTGTTCGTGCTCAGCAGTGATGAGTTTCACGTCCCGCACGCAATTACCGCATTGGAAGCGGGCAAGATTGCTTTTGTCGAGAAGCCGATGGCGATGAATGAACGCGACCTCAATTTACTTCGAGAAGCGGAGCAGGCGAGCAAGGGGATGGTCATGGTAGGCTATATGCGCCGATACGCTCCTGCTTTTGTCGATGCTGTAAGGGAGATCGGTGGTATGGATCAAATCAATTATGCGGTGGTGCGAGACATCATCGGCCGCAACGCGCTGTTCACGGAGCAGTCTGGTACATTTGCGAAGTACTTTTCTGATTACGGTGCGGAGGCGAGCAAGGAGAGGGAGGTAGCGATGGAGGAGATGTATCACCAAGGACTTGAGGTTGAGATAGGTGTGCCTGTAACGGACGAGACGAAGCAGGCCTGGGCTCTACTTGGTGGACTAGGTTCGCACGACCTCTCCGCCATGCGTGAAGCATTGGGCATGCCGGAAAGTGTGACGGCGTGCTCGATGGACATGGGAACGAAGTTCTGGAACGCGACCTTCAGGTACCCGGAATTTGTGGTGCATTATGAGTCTGGCATCCACGACGTGCCGATCTTCGATGCCTCGATCGAGGTCTTCAGTAAAGCGAAGCAAGTCAAGATCATGTGGGACAGCCCGTTTATTAAAGGCCTTCCAGTGACGATGAGGATACGGGAGGCTGCTGATGAAGGCGGAGCGCTCAAGGAGACGACGATCAGGAAGACGTACGAGGACCCGTACACGGTTGAGATGAGGGAGCTGTATGCGCTGGTAGCTGAAGGCAAAGCGGTGAAGACCACCGTAGAGGATGCGGCCAAGGATCTGAGGATATTCCAGATGGTGATGAAGGCTGGGGCTGCAAATTCCTCGTCGTGAAGCTCGCTGCTTGTCCAAGGCCATAGGGCGGTGAACCGGCCTGCACCACAACACTCATCCATTTTCACATCTATTCTACCCATGCGTAATTCTGCTTGTTCTCGTCTACCGGTCTTGCATTGTTGGCACTCTCCGAGGTGATATCCACGTCCACTTTCCTCGATATCATGATCCGCTGCGACCCGTCGCTGCCTACACTGGCATCATCGACATCTAATCTATCTTGTGCCGTCTGAATCGTAGAAGTGTTGCCAATGCGACTCCGATGTCTCGATGACCTGACATTCTTGCTTGTACCATTCCCGTAGTTGTCTCGATTGCTGTTGATGCCGGAGGTCGATGTGCCCAACATGCGAATCCCATCCGCTACGGCTACGAACGAGGTGAGGAGCGACTTGATGCAGGGAAAAGATGCTGAGCTGATCGACCACGCGAGCACGACCTGCGTCCAAACTGCGGCCGTGACAATGGAGCGCGATGGTGCTCTGTCCGGATTACCGGACGAGAAGTCGTTGAGCCTCGTTGTTGCCATAGCCATGAACGGGATGCAGAGCAGCCGGAAACTGAATAGCACGACCACGGTAACCTTATCGTCAACGTTCATCTTCGTCTTCGAAACAAGGACCGCGGGTAGAACGACAAGGAACAATTCGGTGATGATCTCGAGGACGAGGATGGTGATGTTGCGTGCGTGCTACGCGATGGTCAGCTCGAGTAGTCTCAATGATGCATGGGAACTCTGACCAGGCCACTGCATCCACGAGATGACGAGTGGAAAGTGCTACCAAAGTCGCATGCTATCGAGCTCACACAGATTGCAGCGATGCCGCATACAGCCGTGAGTCCAACTGCGCAGTTGAAAAGCAAGATGGTCTGCTTTTTTGCTCCGCTGAATATCCTGCGTTCAAAGAGCAAGACCGAAATCTTGGTAAGATATATCGCACACAGAAGCATCACCCAGGACGTTCGGAACAGCTGTAAATCTGTTAGACGTTGATGTTGCTCGCCACAGGAGTAGGGTCCAAACCTTTGATGCCTCCACTATGTCGCCATCGCCATTCGTAGCGCCCAATCCCTCCCATAGTGCGCGATCAAACAGGCCCCAGTAGATGACGGCGAAGACCTGAAGAGGCACATTAGCCACGAGAAACCTCAAAATGTCGCGCTGTGAGAGCACACACGTGAGATACTCCGATCAATATGTCTTCAATTCCCAAGAGATCCTTTTTCGCCAGTAGCCTCATAAGCAGGGTGAGCACGCTGCAACTGCAACCAAGAATGCCGATGAACCAGAGCCACGGTCTTCCATCTTCCTTCGTTGGTGTACCAAAGCCTCCGGCGTGGAGCGGTGTCATGCTGGAGATAGACGTGGAGGCGTTGCGAGACCCAGTGCGACCATTATACAGGAGGGTCGCAAAATGACTGGTACCCCTGCAATGCGGAACGGAAGAGCTAGGCCCGACTAGGTAGGAGATCAACGCAATCTAGGTAGAGCGTCTGTCTGCTTCGGCCTAGCTCTTCCGTTCCGCATTGCAGGGGTACCAGTCTTTTTGCGACCCTCCTGTATCTTGCGCTCAACCCGCGACTACGATCCCACGGGCCTCACGCACGACGTTATCGCGCATATGTCTGATCTGGGTTGTCTCCTTGAAACGAATAGCCAACCTGCCAACCTGCCAACCTGGTGCGTGTGGGGGATCTGGGCGAGCTGGGCTCGCTGGGCTGTTCAACGAGACGAACTGAAGGATCGCTACCTCACTAAACAAGCCACGCAGCCTGTTAGCTCATCCCGCCCTCTAGTATGCATTGAATGCTTGAGTACGGAGGTACCGGGGACTGCAACAGACCGACGTCCGAAATCACGCATCCGTTGATGACTCCTGCAGGGCCAAGTAAGCTAATGGAAGCCTGGCCTATCAGAGTCCTAAGCTCTGCGAACCAGGAGCCTTTGGCGCCATCACACAACGTAACCTTCTCGAGCTGTTAAAGGTAAAAAGGCCAGGACAATTTGGGGCGTACTGCGACTCCGAATGGCTTGTCCTTCCTAGAGAACATTCCCAGCGTTTGTAATGGCTTACTCGAAACATCACCATTGCGCTGCAGGCACTGGAGGGCGTTCGACGGTCCGAGGTTGTAGTAAGAGTCAGTGTAAACTACGGGGTAAGGGCATTCCGCTCGCCACGAACGTCTTATAAGTTAGTGTGCGGTCCCGCGGTCCACAGACTCGGTGCCGTCCCTTGTCCTTTCGTTGAGCTTATTTAGCGTGTTTGCCGGCTTCCGGTACTGGGTTTGTGAGTCGTGACATCCTGCTTGCTTTTCGACTGGCCGCTCGGACATAACGACCTTACCGCTCGGTTGACTACGAGTGAAAGCAGACCTCCTAGTCCAAACAGCCCAAGACCCCACGTTTCCGTCTCTAGTGCTTGCAAGGACTTACCTGATTGCAAGGATTCTAGGTCATGCAGATCTGGTGTGAGGCTAACATCCTTCGTGGCGCCGTGAACGCCAGGGCGTTTCGGGGATGGTATCATCTCGCATATTGGCTCGTTATGGAGATACCTCCAGCTGCACGAGCTGCAGACTGCAGTAGATTGCCCTCGTCTACCACAAGCTTCCACGTGGCTTCCCGGCTTCCTTCGGTCCTTCCTTCACCACGAGGTGATCAACACGCGTGCCCTGCTCTGTGCCTAGAGCTTCTCCACAATTTATTCCCGATTTCTGTTTCCATTCGATATCTTTCATTTATCCTTCTTATCAGCTGATCTTGTGCAACCTACTGTATTCTTCTCCCCCACCTCGCCGTTCATCGCTCGCTGAACGTCGCAATGGCGGACATACAGCTCCAGGAACTCTCAAAACGAGCCGGGCAGCGAACGACAGCCATCCCGGACGACGATGGATTTGAGAAGCAGCCGGACCTCGACAAGGACTACGATCCCAGCCATGACAAGCGGGACATGTACCGACTCGGGAAGAAACAGCAGCTTAAGCGTCGGTTCAGATACTGTGAGTTCGGATCCGTTCTCTGAACATCGCGACGCGCGCAAGGCTGATGGAGTCACAGTTTCCATTGCTGGTTACATTATCGTCCTGGGAAATTGCTGGGAGTTCTCAATTGTCACCAGTGCCTTCAGTATTCCCAACGGAGGCACTGGCGGCGCGATATGGATGTATGTCGAGCCAGAGGACAATCTATCCAAGAGTGCGGCCATTGGCTGACATGATTTGGGACGGAACAGGACCATATTCGTGATCATCGGCGTCTTCTTGACTGTTGTCAGCATGGCTGAGGTAGCTTCAATGGCACCAACCAGCGGAGGCAAGTAACATCCTGATCTCGGCCAGCAGGACCGTACATTGACTGTGTTCCTAGGCCAGTACCATTGGGTTTCTGAAATCGCTCCCAAAGCTGTCCAGAAACAACTATCATACGCCGTAGGGTGGTTCGGCCTCATCGCCTGGCAAGTCAGCCTTTCATCTTGCGCCTACATCTTCGCCAATCAGATCCTCGCCCTCATCACGCTCTGCAACCCAGACTTCGTTGGTCATGGCTGGCAGGCTTCTCTTCTGACAATCCTATCCTCGTTGATTGCGGTGCTCTTGAGCGTCTTCGTCATGCAAAAGTTGAATCTGGCCGAGGGGTTGGCAGTGGTAGCGCACGTCTTGGGTTTCGTTGCCTTCATCGCCGTTCTCTGGGTGATGGGACCAGGTCCGCAGACAAGCGCATACGATGTCTTCTTCACCTTCGAGGACCAGAACGATTGGGGAAGTCCTGGGCTGGCTGCGTTGGTAGGCCTCATCGGACCCATTGCGACTTTTATTGGCGGCGACCCAGCAGTACATTTGGCAGAAGAGTTGCAGGACGCCAGCTACGTGCTGCCTCGGGCCATGGTGTCGGCTTCCGGTATCAACTATCTGATTGGTTTGGTCGCCTTGATCACCTTCATGTTCAACATCGGACCAATCAACGATGATCTGTACATATACTACGGCCAGCCATGGATTGCGGTGATATACCGCATCACGGACTCGAAAGCTGCAACGATCGTGTTCATTGTGATTATCATGATCAATGTACGTACCCTGGAGTGTTCCTTTCCGATCTTTGAGACTTACCGCTGACATTGAATCTAGTTCTTCACGCTACAAGTCAACAGTATGTCAAACCACCAACACCTAACCTGTTTATTTCTCTCTTGATTCAGTGCTAACATCCACACCCACTGCGTTAGGTGTAATGACATCCTCCCGCCAGCTCTGGGCATTCGCTCGGGATAACGCCCTTCCCTACTCCGAATGGCTCGCCCGCGTCGCCGACGACGGTATTCCCCGTAACGCCGTCGTCGTCACCATGATCTTCGCCGCCCTGCTCTCCCTCATCGTCATCGGATCCTCCACCGCCTTCAACATCATCCTCTCGATATCCACAGCCGGCGCCTACGCCTGCTACATCGTGATTGTCGCAACAATAATATACCGCCGCTTCGACGGAAACGATTTCCCGCCGACGCGGTACTCGCTCGGGAAGATGGGACTGCCGATCAATGTGCTAAGTTTGATGTATTTGAGCGTGGCGTTCATTTTCATCTTTTTCCCGGCTGCACCGAATCCGGATCCGATAGCTATGAACTGGGCTTGTTTGATATTTGGGGCTGTTCTGGCGATTGCATTTAGGTGAGTCCACGTCGTGGCGAGATGGTAAGTGACTATGGTAAAAACGATGTACTAACTGGTGTGCTCGCAGTTGGTACTTCATCAAGGCGCGAAAAGTGTATGATGGTCCGGTGGAGTATGTTCGTCGAGACATGCAAGAGTACACGACATAGCAAGGAGGTTTCACTGCACGTGTCGTCCTTGAAATGACAAGACCAGATCTTCCTCGACTATACAGTAGACCATACAACTACAGCCGAAAAACAAACACTTTTCGAAGGCGAACTCTTTCAAGGAGAACCACGAAAGGTTCAAAAAGGATGAGCACAGCTCCTGCGATGTGACATATGCCTCTACCGTGCTTCCAGGAACTCACGATGAGGACGAGCAAAAATGCAAAACGTACAGCAGCCGGGATTCCCACGTGGTCACCTTACTAATCAGCCGGTTGCGAGCTTGAGTTCAGCTGAGACTTTTGTCCGCCACGACTTAAAACACCCTGTATATGACCCAAAAGTACCCTACTCCCTCCTACCTAGCACTAGAACTTCTTTAGATAATACGGAAGCTCTATATTCTCGCACCTATGGCCGTACGTGGAAGCATGAACATTGCTGGACGTATATATCCGTACGAAATGGCCCTCGGGGAATGGGCTAACTTTCCGACCGCATTATTATCATGGGATGGCCACCAGTCGCGGTCAGAGGATTCTATCTCCGGCTACTCTATATATCGACCGTCAGAAGACTGATCAATCAACCAAATCACGCTTCAGACCTGATCCAACCCTTCAAGGCACATAACATCATTGCACATATTCGCGCACAGCCGGAACATAATGGCAGGTCGCATAGCCTCCGCCAACTTCTCCGAACGAAAACGTGGCTCGACACTTCTTTCCAACGCTTGCTCTATTGATCCTGCACATTCTCGATGGAAGTCTTGAGTAATCGTGAGAGCGGATGCCCTTTCGCAGGTCTCCGCAAGCTGAAAGTATGCTTCGACCTTGGCCTCTTCAGACACATCGACGATTTGCACGCATGCATCTCCCAGTAGTCCGAACAGACCTGTCTCCGCGGCAGCTTTCAGGTCGGAGTGTACCACGATAACGCGCATCACCACCAGCCATTTCGGAAGTTGTTCGAGAGTTTTGAGATCGCGTAGTACATCGGCGCTAAGCGGCCTTCTGAACGGCCTAAGAGTTGTCGGCTCAGGATCGTCCTCATCGGAATCACAGGAATCATCAGAATACACTCTGCGGAAACACGGGTCGAGGCATTCGACTACCAGGGAGCCGCCGACAGAATTGTGCAAGGCGTCCCGGGCGAGGCTCGGAAGCGCACTGCCAAAGTGATCATACTCGATGTCGCAGGCGGGTTGCCAGTTGAGGTGGACCACATCGCGGGCACGATCTCGCCATGACATCTCGTTCTCTAACCCGTGGCGCCATCGATCTTCAACCGGCCACTCATGAGAGGGCCTGTGCGGCAGGATCTCGCCAGCCTTGAAAGCATTACATCGAGACTCGTGACATATGCGCGAGATCGCTGGCGGGCGTCCGTTCATGGATGTTGTGTTGCGTAAGTCGCACGGATGCAGACCGTCCAGGGAGAACACAATGTCGGCCACGGGCCGGTCCAGTTCGCGGAACCAATGTGGGAGGCAGTATTGCCAGATCTGCTCGCGTAGCTCGGCTGGAAGCATCGAAAAGAGGTGAAAATGGAAGGTCGGAGGTGACATGTTGGGTGGATCCTGAGGGTACCATGGGCTACGCACACTCTTGTGATAGCGAGAGGTCAACTAAGTAGTACAATGTCAGGATGATAGAGGTGAAAAGGCCCTACCAGCATTTGGAGTACTCCACAGAGTGTCACGTGATTCTGCCGCCCAACGATTGTTGCTTAGTCTACTAACATGCGTGATGTGCTGTCCCATCCGTCCACAATTGACGGTACCTTTACCTTATCCTCCAATTACGACCTGCACAGAGACTGGCTAGCAGCTCCAACAACGTGCGTGAAGATGCCTGCGGCGGTGTCTTTCTGCACTCGTTAGAAACATATACTTTTACGGCTCCTAACGCCCAACGTTCTCTAGTCCAGCAGTGCTTACATCGAAACGCTCCACACTGTTTTCCCGCGAGCTCAGCTATCGAGTAGGCATTTTTCCCCTCATATCACGAAACATCAGCAACTAAGAGACAGCAGAGATGTACGACAATGAGCAGACCGAGTATGTATATAAGTGCGGTCGTCGAGAGAAGAAGTTCATTCGGGTGAAGAGGTGTTGCGTTGCGACAGCACGCGGTTCTGACTGCAGCGGCAGCAATCTTAAAGGACGTGAATACGGGATCTACCCGTAGGAGGGACGACTGCCCGGATTGCAACGATGAGGGCTTTGCTCGTTAAAGTGCGTCTGTTAGAAACCAGAATATTGGCGGTCTGCATTGCTTGAATGACTGTCGAAAGCAGAATGTAGGGGAGGAGATGAGATACGGCCAGGCGAGAGGGCTCAATGGGGGCGAAGACAGATCATAGAAGGAGAGTAGCAGTTGATCATCCCGATGAACAACATAGCCACATCCTCGTCAGCCTGCAGTCTCCCCCGAAATCCCTCGAATATCTTCATACACACGCTGAGCCGACTTTTACGTGCCCTGCCAGCATCCCAAAATGACCAGTCCAAGCGGTAGGTCCCGAGTGCAGGGAAACTGGTCTCTCCTGAACTGATCCTCTACTTCTTCGTCATCGTAACCTTGGTGTGGTTGTTCGTCGGTCGCAATCTCATATATCAGAGAACCAAGCGCAAAGAGGTCTGTCCGTATAGTCGAAGGGTCGTCCATCGATCGTGGAAGGCAGTACCGAGCCCCTTCAAACGCTGAGCCGGCTTGACCGTCTATGGTGGAACCGGCAAAATCGATGATGCAGAGTCTCGAGTCGTCGTCTAATAGGAAGTTCCATGAGTTGATGTCGCCGTGGATAACGTTCATGGAGTGAAGCACATGAAGTCCCTCCGCGGCATCGGCGGCGAATTGTAGTCGCTGAACAAAGGGGAGGGACCGAGTGCGTAGCTTCGCATGCAAGCAGCCCTTGCTGAGGTACGGTAGCACCAATCGTTCAGGTGAGCTGTCAGGATTTAGGCGCAGGAGACGAGGATGCGGTGGCAGTCTATTGTAGACAGCGTACTCGCGCCGTAAGTCTCGGACGCTCAGTCGGTAATCTCTTGACCTAGGGTATGGTACTTTTTCGATGTGAGTGCCGTTGGCGCGTAGCTTGATTAGCGCGGTAGAGCCTCCAGCAATTGTTTCCAGGTAGCTCTCGTTTGTCGAAGCACACGTTGTCAAGTCCCTAGCCAGCAGGAGCGGAGCAGTGACAATGTTCATGAGCTCGTATGTAGTCTCAGACGGACAAGATCGGAGTTCTCGATTCAAGCGGACTATCGTCGTCGTGATCTGCGGAGGTAGAATGCGTAACAGGTTCGAAACCGCTTGAGTTCAGCTGAGGAAGAGTACGGTAGTGTTGGTATCGCGGTATGGAGCCACGACATCTGTCGGCCAAAATATAAGTCACCTTGTGTAGGAATCTCTCACCCATGGGATGCATCATGGCGTCGTATAAAGGCTACAAGTTTAAGCCCTTCGAGGGCAAAGCAAAGTGATTGTACGACCGAGATTGAATATTGCAGGACGATAGGGGAAGTTTGCAACTATAGAACACATCGTCAACAAATCAATCATTACTTCGTTTCAACTCAAGGGTATCGCCCAAGCATATCGCTAACATCCGGAACGCTCATCCATGCCATCTCAACGCCAGCGCCAAACCTCACATCAAGTCATCAATCCCACGGCAAGTCTCCAACCTCCACTCTCGTACAAGTCAAATACCCCAAGCCACCCGGGCCAAAACTCCCCAAGTCCAGCTCCAAGAAGTTCCGCATGAGCGGCTTGACCACATCAGATGCAAGATGCTTTAGCTCATCCACCCTCCTCTCAAACCGCCTTAAATTATCCCGCGTGTAGAGATCCGGGGAGAGTTTAAGGAACCGCTTCGTCTCGTCATGCCCTAGGTACGCCGAGCTAGACGAAGACCCAAGAAGCAAGAACATCCTCCCCACACTCGTCGGTGCAGCAGGCGGCGGCGCCGGCACGGGGACAAGCTGTTGCGAGGCAATGTGATTGCTACTCCTGCTCCCCTGCCGCACAGGCTGGGTCCCATTAGACGAGGGCCGGGAGGTGGCGGCAGGTTTGAGGATACTGATGTGGCCCGGCGTAGTGTTTTCTGCGAACCATTGTCGGAAGAGAGACATGGCTAACCAGCCGAGGAAGTCGTTACTAGGTGTCACGCGATCGCCGCGGCTGGTGGTGAGGGTGAGACGCCAGAGCTTCGATTCCACGCGCGCTTGCAGGTCGGTGAGTTCTTCGGCTTTGTCCTCGATGAGGTCCATAACTGTCGCGTCGACTTGGTTGCGTAGCTGTGGCGCTGCAGCCGGCCATTGCCCAACAACATGGATCAGGGCTTCTGAGAAGATCTTCTGCGAGCGCGCCAGGTAGCCTAGTTTGAGATAGGACGGCGGGTAGCGTGCGATCTGCTTGAACAGCTTCGCGCCGAAGCAGAGGAGGTGGTGGTCCACGCGGTCGCCGACGACTTCGAGGGCGTCGTACATGTCGGCTAGGTGCAGGAGGGCTTTGCACTCGGTGTAGGCGGTGGCGATGTTGACGCCGTCGAGGATGGGACGGCGTTGGTACATCGTGCGGAAGAGATTGTCGTAGTCCTTTAGTACCTCTTCGCCGGGTTCCAAGAGACTGCCGCCAGCTTGTGAGCGGGTGTCGTCCGTGCTCACGAGGGCTCGCATGTTGCGGAAGAAACCTTCGCTCGCTGCTGGTGGGCGTGGTTGAGATGGCGGAGCTCTGCTGTCTCCGCCGCCGAACAGCGACTCGGCAGCATGTTCCCTCTGCACCAACATAGGCGGATCCTCATCACTCGCGTTCAGCCAGTCCAGCACGTACCTCCACCTCCTCCCGCTCTGCTGCTGAAACGAGCCCCTCCCGTCCTGACTGCTCGCCCTCGAACTACTCCCCGCACCCACACTAGCATCCTCATTAATCCTCCCCAACCCACCACCACCGCCACCATTACTCCACTCCACCCGCGTACTCGCATCAAAGAACCCCGATAACTGACACAGCGTCTGCCTATGCAGCACATACCGATTCTCCCGCCTCCCATCTTGCGTCGCGATCACAATCTCCACATCCCCACTCTGCGAGAACATGGGGAAGTCATTCTGCGGCAAATGTGTGCTCGATCCACCATGATGTGAGCGTGCGTGCCGGTGCCGTCTGGTGTGCGAGCGGCCTGAGATAACCGATGAAGCGCGCGGGACCGTCGTCGCGGGCGGTGCAGAGGGCGTGAGCGAGGGGAGGTGGTAGTCGGAGTAGGCGGGGTGGTGGGAAGGCGGGGGGCGCTGGTATTGCGAGACCATCTGGTCGATTATTGCTTCGTCGGCGGTCGTGGAGTTGAATAAAGCAGTGTTGCTATCGCTTTCGTCGATGTCGTTTCTGCAGCGTCCACGATCGCGCGCACATCCTCTTGTTATCTTCAAGCGCCCTTATGTTGTGCGCGCCGGACTGCTGTGTTGCCTTCTTTTTGTTCTTGTGCGCGCCTCACTCACGACACACCGCAGTCAGTCACCGGGTGGTTTCGCGTAGGCTCGAATGGTCACGATCCAGCGTGATCACAATACACAACGCGAAAATGCCTCCAGGGAAACTACAGTGTTGAAGAGGGTCGCACCAGGCCGACTCCCAGCGGCCTCTTCACAGCCACTCGACAGCAAGTTCGTGAGCGTCGATCTCGCATCTCTTCTGCCTTAGCGGCCGAGGTGCAGTCGCCCTGCAGCTTCACCCGCCAATAGCCGGTGCGTTCATGTGATGGCGGTGGCGGTGCTGAGACTGGGGTGGTAGAGATGGAAAGACATTGGGTGTCCTCTCTACGAATGGTCTGCGGAAGGAGGAATCTCCGTAGAAGATGGTACAGTCAAGCGTGTGGATTGACCTGAAAAGGCAACAATTCATATCAACTACTGGTGGCAAGCAGCAACTGTGCTGGAAGTAGAAGTGATGAATAAGGAATAAATGCTGCCACTGCAAGATGGACAGAGGTTCACGGTGCGGCGAGCCATCTCATATCATCAGTCAAACTCGATATTGACCTTCAACGCCTTCGTTTCCGCCGCCCTTCCGAAAATGTCATACGCCTTTTCGATCTCGCTGAACTTGAAGTCTACCAATCCATTAGCACTGTCGTCGTTGTCAGGTCGAAGAGTCAGTAGCCGTGAGACTCGCCATGTGTAATCAAAGCACTTGTGTCCAATTTCCCAGCCGACATCAGATCCAGCAACGTCGGAATTGTGTAGGACGACACCAGCGCCATGGAGATCGCTGCACAATCCGTCAGCTTCCACTTTCTCTCCTGTCAAATCAATGGAGTACTTACTCGTCGACCGCGGCCACAACTTATCAATCCTCAAATTCACCCCAGTCCCGTGCACACCCACATTCGCGATATTGCCTAAGACCCCATCAGCTCGTGTCTCACACTCAAAATCACATACTAGGACCGCACAACTTACCTCCAATCCCCACGAGCTCCTGACACATATCAAAAGTCTCCGGCACCCCCACCGCCTCCACCACAACATCAAACCCATCCTTATCCCCAAACCACCCCTTACTCACCTCCCTCGCTTCCGCATCACTCCCCACCTTATAGCACTCCGTCGCCCCCACCTCCTTCGCCTTCTCCAGCCTCCATCCATCGCGGTCAAAGCACACCACAGCCTTCGGCGAGTACAAATTAGCGCAAATCACGCTCGCCAAGCCCACGGGTCCTGCCCCGACTACGGCGACCGTGCAGCCGGGTTTGACCAACCCGCGCAGGACGGCGACTTCGAGGCCCGTGGGCAGGATGTCGGAGTAGACGAGGAGGCTGCGCTCGTCGGCGCCGGGGGGGATGGGGTAGAGGCAGGAGTCTGCGAAGGGGATGCGGAGGTATTCGGCTTGGGTGCCGTCGATGGTGTGGCCGAGGGTCCAGCCGCCGGATTTGCAGGCGTCGTAGAGGCTGGTGGCGTTAGCTGATGTTTTCGTGGTGGCGGGTTGGGGGAGGATGGGCCAGGACGGCTCAGAGAGAGAGTGAGTAGGGTGACCAAAGTGGAAGACCTACCTTCGCTTGCAGAAGGTGCATGTAGCGCAGCTTGTGATACAGGCGATTAGGACCCTATCGCCAGTCTTGAAGTTCTTGACCTCCTTCCCGACTTCCTCGACGATGCCGACGCCTTCGTGGCCGAGTGTGCGGCCTTGCTCGACGGTGGGGACATCGCCTTTGATGATATGCAAGTCGGTACCACAGATGGTCGTACGGACGAGTTTGATGATGGCCTGGTTTGGCAGCTCGAGCTTAGGCTTGTCCTTCTCGACCACCTTGATCTTGCCGACGCCGTCGAAGGTTAGAGCTTTCATGATCGGTGGTGGTCAAAGTCTTGGTGTGTTGTTGTCTTCAATGGGTTCAGTCTGATCTCCCGGGTTGCACAAAGACGAACCTGGTAGCCGAGTACTGCATGGCATCCTATATACGGCTCGTCCGCTCGAGCGGGACGATCGGTAGAGCTCCAGTATGCCACAGGCGGCACAACAGGGGGTGCAACAGGGCAAAGCAACGAGTCCTCGAGCTGCCCCGCAGACACATGCGAGTGGTTTCTAAAGCTGGGGAGGTTTGTGTACCTGCAGTAGCTGGGAGACGTGTGCGGGGAAGTGGTGAAAGGTGAGAGGTTTTTCTAGGAGTAGCAGTCTTGCAGAATTGAAGATGGAAAACGAGAGATACTTAATGATATCAGAGAGGTGTGATGAAAGTGGAATGTATGAACTCTAAAGACTGCCTCAGGTCGTTGGATGGGAAGAAGCGATAAGAGAGAACAGATATCGGGTCGAGAAGGATACTTGCCGTTTTGTATGAAGTAGCGGCGCTGGTTTGCAGGGTCTCATAGACAATTTTCGCGTGTAGCGCGTTTTGAGGCTTCCCAAAGTAGTATGATGGCACCGCAGATGTGAAGTTGAGCGAAGGAGATGGAGTCGGTGGAAGAGGAAGAGCGGCAACATTGATACACCGAATGCTCGTCACGATTTAAGGCCAAGCAGCAGGCAGTTTTGGCGCCTAGTCTAAAACGCGACGACACGCGAGACTTTTTGGTGAAGAAACGTCCAAGATTTGAGCAGAGACAGAAACGCTTTCACGAACGACGATACGGCCTCACGAAATTCACACCTGCATAGAGTAACGTTGTTCGTCTTTTAAGCTATCCATCAATCACACAGCGCTGCAAGCGCTACGAATCTTGCAAGATGCAGGCTCCTGTGGTTGTAATGAGTATGCTGCACTACTACGGCTTGAACGAAGCACAAGGCTGATTCCACATGTGCAGACACGCAGAACGGCGACCGGCAAATCGGACGACAGGCACAACTCTCCAACATCACGGCAGCAAAGACGGTCGCCGACATCATCCGATCATGCCTGGGACCCAAGGCCATGTTGAAAATGCTGCTGGATCCGATGGGAGGCATCGTGCTCACAAACGACGGCCATGCCATATTACGGGAGATTGAGGTGTCACATCCAGCGGCCAAGAGCATGATCGAGCTGGCGAGAACGCAGGACGAAGAGGTGGGAGATGGCACAACGACAGTCATCATTCTTGCTGGCGAGATCTTGGCCCTCAGTCTACCGCAACTCGACCGACACATCCACCCCGTCGTCATAATATCAGCCTTCAAGCGAGCACTGAGCGACGCCGTGCAAATCATCCAGGACGTCAGCATCCCCGTCAACATCAAGAACGACGAAGTCATGAAGAACCTCATCTCAACCTCCATCGGCACAAAGTTCACTTCAAGATACAGCGATCTGATGTGCGAGCTCGCCCTGACAGCTGTGCGGGCTGTAAGCCACGATGCCGGTGGTGGCAACATGGAAGTCGACATCAAGCGGTATGCGCGCGTGGAGAAGGTGCCCGGTGGTGAGATCGAAGACAGCTGCGTCCTGGACGGCGTCATGCTCAACAAAGACATCACACACCCCAAAATGCGGCGACGGATAGAGAACCCCCGCATCCTCCTCCTCGACTGTACCCTCGAATATAAAAAGGGCGAATCCGCAACCAACATCGAAATCAGCAAAGAAGAAGACTGGAACCGCATCCTGCAAATCGAAGAAGAGCAAGTCAAAGCCATGTGCGACGCCATCATCGCCGTCAAACCCGACCTCGTCATCACCGAGAAAGGCGTCTCGGATCTCGCCCAGCACTTTCTCCTCAAATCCAACATCACCGCCCTCCGCCGCGTCCGCAAAACCGACAACAACCGCGTCGCCCGCGCCACCGGCGCCACCATCGTCAACTCCGTCTACGACATCACCGACCGCGACGTCGGCACCGGCTGTGGCCTCTTCGAGATCAGCAAGATCGGCGACGAGTACTTCACCTTCCTCACCAAATGCCGCGACCCCAAGGCCTGCACCATCCTGCTCCGCGGACCCTCAAAGGACATCCTGAACGAAATCGACCGCAACCTCGCCGACGCCATGGGCGTAGCCCGCAACGTCATCTTCCACCCCTACCTCTCCCCCGGCGGCGGCGCAACCGAAATGGCCGTCTCCGTCCGCCTCGCGCAAAAAGCCAAATCCATCGAAGGCGTCCAACAATGGCCCTACCGCGCGATCGCGGAAGCCATGGAAGTCATCCCCCGCACGCTCATCCAGAACGCCGGCAACTCGCCGATCCGCGAGCTCACGAATTTGCGCGCCAAGCACGCGGAGGATGCGTCTGCGGGTAAGAACGGGAAGGATGGCGGCGGGACGTGGGGGATTGATGGGGATGCGGGGAAAGTGGTGGATATGAAGGAGTTTGGGATCTGGGAGCCGCAGGCGATTAAGCTGCAGAGTATCAAGACGGCGGTGGAGAGTGCGTGTTTGTTGTTGCGGGTGGATGATATTGTGGGGGCGAAGAGCGCGAAGCAGGGTGGTGGTGGAGGGGGTGGGGAGGATGAGTAGGGAAACCACGTGCTGCATGCAGGTGGGTATGGCTAGCTACCTTATGCTGTCGATGTACTACGACATCGGGCTTGTCGGAGTGCCATACCATCATCGGACGTAGTGCTTGAAACTAGTCGGGAGACTGGTAACTCAGGTTTCGAAGACCTAGGAGGGCGAAACAGGCAGCACGACAGACGCTATATCCCCTTCTCGTACGTACCCAAGCAGCTCATGACCTTCTGCTTTCGATCCCGTCATTCGGTTTGATGAAGGGTGCCCACGTCTGTCGCTGCAGAGAGCAGGTAGGCGACTGCGTGATGCTCGTTCACTAATCATCCGCCTCCAACCCACCCTACTTCGCGGCCCGACGGTGAAAGGCGAACAACCCATCGGACTTGATGACAGACCACTTTCCTCACTCGGCAGAGGGCCGGTGGGAGCCATTGGCCTCTTCATCGATACGGACGAAGGCATAAGCTCTCGTGACGCCGTTCGCATGCAACAAGCTTCCACCTCGTACCATGGCTCGGTGAAAGGTAAGGTTTCGGTTTGCAGAGGGTGATTAGTATTCTCGTTGCAATATCGTATATATGTGCGCTCTCCTACTCGATCAAACGTTCGTTTCGATAGGAAGATTTCCCAGAAGAGAAACAACGTCTGCGACTACACCACAATGCCACTCTGGGACGTCCACACCACTGGCCCCGTCTTCGCGGCAGAAGAGAAGCAGGAGTTGGCGGAGCAGATCACGAAGATATACACCGCCACCCCCCTCCCAGCATTCTACGTCCGCGTCCGCTTCACCGAGCACGCACCCGGCACCACTTTCTCCGGCGGCGAACCAGACGGCTCGCCGCAAGGATCGCCGGATGGCGAAACAGTGTCAGGCGAAACAGCGAATACCGGTTTCGTCCACCTCCAAGTCTGGCATCTTGCGCGGAATTTCTCGGGCTCAGAGCACAAGGAGCGGTTTTTGCGGAAAGTGGATAAGGTGCTGACGCCGATTATGGAGGCCAAGGGCGTGGATTGGGAGTACACTGTTGACGAGAGCCTGCGGGATTTGTGGAAGATTAATGGGGTTGTGCCGCCGGAGGCGGGGAGTGAGGGGGAGAAGGAGTGGGTGAGGGAGAATAGGGTTGTGGGGAGGGGGGAGAAGTTGTGAGGGGATGGGTTAGGTTTGTTTCGTTTGAGGAGCGATTCCTGAGACGGTGGTGTTGCATTCTGGTCATCTTATCGTTCGAATTGTACGTCCAACGTCTGGCTGTTGCCTTTTACTGCAAGTAATCGCCATTCGTCTCCTTGTGAATCACGTCAAACATCGGCTTCGCGCTGAACCAGCCAGCGCGGTGCGAGCCCACCGTCCTTGAGGTGTATACCGACTCCTCCTCACCAATCTTGATCGGCTGCTCGCCGCGCGAGCCTGCTGCCGCTTCGGCCATGAGCTGGCTGTGGCAGCACTTCTCGAGCGAGACGAACCAGAAGATCGTCTGTGTGACAGTCAGCACAGTCATCTTACCTGTATCGCGACCGAGTGTTCTATCAACTTACCTCCTCAACAGTATGTCCGACAGTAAGCAGACCATGATTCTGCAGCAACGCCGCCTTCTTGTCGCCCAAGCACGCTGCGATGTCTTTGCCCTCCTTCTCTGCCAATACGACGCCGTTGAAGCTATCGTATACCACATGGTCGTCGTGGAACGCGCAGGCATCCTGCGTCAAGGTATCGAGCTTGCGGCCCAACGAGCACCATGTTCGGCCGTAGATGCTGTGAGAGTGTGCGGCGCAGATGACATCTGGTCGAGCGGCGTGAACAGCAGAGTGGATCATATACGCCGCCTGGTTGAGCAGACGCACTGGGCCACCATCGATAACCTCGCCGGAATGGTTGACCAACTATCTCCCACACACTTCGGTCAGCACTTATCCCTCCGTCCCATCAACCTCTCCCAGAGGCATGAGCAAGTACTCACAATCAAATCACTCTTATTAATCATCGAGAACGCCACCCCAAACGGATTCACCCAAAAGCAATCCGGCTGCACAGGATCCCGCAGCGTAATATGTCCCGCCACACCCTCATCAAACCCATACTTCCCAAAGATCCTGAAAGCCGCGGCGAGGCGTCCCTTCATGTACTCCCGCTCCTTCATCTTGTCGTCGAACGTGGGTGGGCGCGGGAAGTTGATCATGCCCTGCGCGGAGAGATTCTTCTTGACGCCGGGCTCGAGGGGGCGCTCGCCGTCGTTTACGGGCTGGCTGTCGCCGTTGGAGTCGGTTGCGTGGGGTGCCATGGTTTTGGATATTGCTATAAGGAAGTGGGGTTGTTGTGGTTGTGTTCTTGAAGTTGAGATGGGGAGATTCAAGGAGATAGGATATAAGAAAGAAACAGAGTGGCGAAGGCCCAATGAGCGATTTGTGCTTACTCTCGTTGTGTGCTCGGCGAACAGTTGACTGGTCTCTCGGTTTCGTCTGCCCCGCAGTTCGGTTGGTTTTGTCTTGGAGAGAGACGAAGTCGGGGACCTGAGGGGCCCTACACAGCGATGTCGTGGGATTTGAGTTCGGCAGTTTGATGTCATGCCGAGCCAGGCTTGTATTAATTCAATCGGAAAGGTGCCGATTGCCGGAACACTTGCGACGAATTGTATGTTTGTGGTGATTTGGTGTACAGGACGACACTATGGTACGATGTGTGTCGAGAGACGAGCTTGCTATGCAGAATCAATTCTTTCGTCTGGCCTTGATGCCCAACTATGAGATGAGACGCAGTACTGTAGGCATTGGACTTGATCAAGCATATCAAGTCGGTGTTCAGGCCTGGCTTGGGTATTCGGGCCCTTGATCGCAGTGTTAGGGCCACATTATCAGCTTTGGTAGATCCGAGGGTTCTCGTTTCGTCCACTAGTCCTAAAGCAAACCCAACACAACCGCAGGAATACCTTCCACCCCCTCCTTCCTCATCGCCGACACGGGCACAGCCTGCAGACGTTTCCGCCACGCATTCCTCTTACCGCTCGGGTGCTCCTCTACACTGTTCTGCACCTTCTCAAGATAAGCCTGCAACTCCTTGAAGTTTTCCTGCGTGTCCGGTAAGTCGGCCTTGGTAGCTACGACGAACCACGGTTTCGTCGAGATAGCTGGCAGGCCCAGCGCGGGCAGAGAACGTCCAGGCTCGGCGTCTAGTACGGTCCCTCCAGGTTCGAGTTCTCCACCTGGAGATATTGATGATCGGAACGGCGCATTCGGCGTATACGCCACCATGCCGTCTTCCGACTCTGGTCTGCGCTCGCTCTCGCTGTTGAGGTCGGCTTCGCGGAGCTTCTCATATTCGCCAACCTCTGTCCATAGTGCTTTGAGCGCTTTGACAGCATCGCCTGCGGACAAGTCGACCACGAATGCGAGGACTGCTGCTCGCTCGATGTGTCGCAGGAAACCTAGACCTAAGCCGCGATCGAGGTGAGCGTCTTCGATTAGACCGGGGATGTCTGCGATGGTGAAGTTCGTCCGCTTCTCTCCCGTAGCATTGATGAGCGTAGGTCGGCCTGCGAAAGAGTCTAGGACCACAGTGCCGATGTTCGGTGACAGCGTGGTAAAGGCCCAGTTGCCGACTCGAGTCCTTGACCGGGTGAGCGCACGGAGTAGTGTGCTTTTCCCGGCGTTTGGCAGGCCGACCAGGCCAACATCCGCGAGGAGCTTGAGCTCGAGTTGAAGGCTCAGCTGCATGCCCTCGTCGCCTTTCGTGGCATACTTCGGCCGCCAGATAGACTTCGTAACGAAGTGCGGGTTCCCTAAACCTCCCATAGCACCTGCCGCGAGAAGAATAGGCGCACCCATCGGCTTGTCGAGGTCGAGACGTAGCGGTGCTTGTGGCTGCAAAGCCGTGAGGTTTGATCTTCGCGGTCGAGGCAGAGCTGGGAAGTCGACAGCCCCGAAGTTTCGCGGTAGAGCGCCTGGATACAGCAACCACTTGTCGCGCCGCCATTTACTGCTTTGGTCTGGGCCTGCATCTGGATCATCATCCTTCAAGTCTCTGCCGTAGCCTTTTTTCTTCCGCTGTTCCAATGTATCTTCCTCAAGTGGATCGTATCGACTGACCTCCCGCACTACTGTACCCACGGGTACCTGCAGAAGGAGATCTTCACCTCTCTTCCCTCCTCTACCGCCGCCTTCTCCATTCCTGCCTCGTTCCGCCTTCACGATGCCTCGCCGTGCCAATTTATGTAGGCTCGTTTCGCCCCTCACAGCTTGGATGTATATATTGCCACCTGTGCCGCCGTCGCCACCATTGGCTGGGCCGTTCTCGATGTACTTCTCGCGTAAGAAGGAGATACAGCCGTGGCCACCAGATCCAGCGTGTAGCGTGAGACTGCACGAGTCGGTGAACGGGTTGGTCGTGTAGTCGAGAGGCACCGGGTCTAGGTGGTCATATTGGTTCACGTCGACTGTCGGTGCCACATCCTCGTCAATGGCCACTGCCGATGTGGCAGTTGACCGGCTTCTCCTCGGTGGTAGTCCATCGCGGGACCGTGTCCAGCGCACTATAGAGCGACCGGACGGCCAGGTACTATCGAGACATGGGTACAAGAACGGTGTGAGGGTGCTTGATAGCAGCCTCGAGCTTGCGAATAATGTCGACATGCAATTGCAGATGGATCGAGTAGAAGGCGGCGTTCTCGAGCGATCACATGGCTTGCACGTGATCTTCAACGCACAACCAATCGGCTTGAAGCAGCCCAGTGCCAACTTTGCTTCAAGTGCGACTTCATCTTTGCTTGAAACACCATCTCCTCCTGGTCGAGAATACCATATTCACGATAGTGCTCCAATGTTTCATCAATCTGCACAGTTTCGGCATCGGGTTACACAACGCAATTTACATCGGATGGCCAAAGACGTCTCATCTATACCACATCATTGTCTAGGGCAGGCCTCCTCATCTCATCACACAGTAAAGTAGGTTGGAGGTATACAAGATGACTGAAAGTGTTGTGCACCTCTCTCTTCTCTCTTTCCTGCGTTCTCCTTCGCGACTCTTGGACATTCCATTCTACTACCCTCGCCATTCACCACAGAGCTGGCCTCTGGACCACACTCGTTTGACCACACTCACTCTATAAGCCTCAGAAACATGCGGAATCACATCACCATCCTGCTCCTTGCCTTCGTGGCTTCTTCATTGGCCCTCCCAATCGACAGCGACGTCGACGATGACCTGGCCTGCGAAGATGGCGACGACGAGCCAGAGGAGAGCTCATCAGCTACCATCTCCAGGACGCTCGCGACACCTACCAGCACTCTGGCGGCACCTTCCAGCTCGACCGTCGACCCGATCTCCGAGTCGTTTTCGGCATCACTATCGGTCTCTTCCGTTGCCTCTGGTACATTCTCACTAACAACATCGGCCTCAGAAGCGACCGTCACCCCCGGTGAGCTGATTCCAGTAACCTACTGCGACGGCGATGACACGGATCCGGACTCGACAACTTACCTCGCTTCTAGCTCAGCTCTTGCAGCTTCCAGCTCCTCCGTGGCGATCAGCTCCATCGCTGACCCTGTGTCCGAGTCTTCTTCCGCATCTCTCTCGGAATCAATCTCTGCGTCCGGCCCAGCTTCAGCACCAGCGTCCACATCTGCTCCAGCGTCAGCGTCAGCGTCAGCATCAGTATCAGCATTTGCCTCCTCGTCGGGCTCGCTTATTCCAGTTATAACCTGCACCGACGACGAGCCAACTTCAAGCTCGTATGCAGTAGCACCTAGCTCCATTGCCGACCCTGTCGCCGAGTCGTCTGCACTATCTGTGCCAGCATCTGGCCCGGCGTCAGCATCTGCAACGGCCTCCGTGTCGGGATCCCTCATCCCAGTCGTAACATGCACAGACGAGCCAACATCGGACCCGGCACCCAGCTCAATCGCCGATCCAGTATCGGAGACCGCAAGTACCTCAGCGTCGACCACTGCGTCGGCTGCAGCATATGGCTCGCTCGTTCCGGTGGTGACTTGCGACGACGATGAGCCAGTCTCCAGCACACCGATTGCGGTCTCCAGCACCTCCGATGCGGCTTCCAGCCTCATTACGGTAGCACCTAGCTCTGTTGTCGATCCGGTGTCAGCTTCTTCTACAACATCAGCTTCAATACCAGTGAGCTCGGAGATAGCAGTTTGAATTTGACTGTTAACATTGAAGCTCAAAGAGCTATATGATTAATTTTCCCATTACTTCCTGTATTTATTATATTCTTTATAGGATCAGTTGCAGAAACAGTTAAGCTACGTTTGATAGTTATAAAATCATTTTTATCTCACGAAAGCCCTTTTATATATAAAATAGCAAAGTTCAACTCTATTATGCCTCAACTAATAGATTCTCCTTGCGAGGATGATGAGGACGAGGATTAGGCCAAGGACAGTGTTGTTGCGTCATGTTGTTGGGCCGCGCAGCCTGCCAAAACATAGAAGATGTGTGACCGGTGTGGTGTGAAGGATTACTTCTCGTTCTCAGACAAGTGGGAGTGGGTATATGTATCTGAACAACTGGACTTATTGCTGCGTCGTATCTATTGCTATGAAGCGAAACGTTCCTACCGCTCTCCGGCATGTAAAGTCTTGGTAGTATAACAACAAGTCGCCCGCAGCTCCTGCGTATTCGAGGTGTATCGAGAGACAGAACGTGGTACCGATATCTAGACACTCGCACGTGTCAGGGGTTGTCAAGATCACCCACGCGACGTGTGCCACTACATCCTTTGCGCTCCAGGCACGCAGCACACTGGGTCCTTCTCCGGGTACGTGCAGCAGTAACGCTGCTACAGTCCATGCTGGGACGTCCGGTCGTTGTCTTCAGTCTCGAGAAGCCTGCTCGCATCGACCGCCACTTCGTCCATAGGTCTACGGCACATTTCAGCGACATCAAATCTGTTGAACACTTAGGAGTTTCAGCTACAACATGCCGTTCAAGCTTCTTTGAGAGTAAACAGCTGCTAGATTTGTCTACATCATATTGCATGCTACAACGATATATGGCTAACGAGATCATCATCCGTGAAAGACATGTCCGACACAACCAACTCCAAGCGCCAATGCCAGTCTGCCTGCAGGCCGGCAACACCGTACTTCGCTCTGTTTTCTTTCTCTCAGCTCGGCACCTCTTAGTGAATACGAGATGCTCCGTGGCTAGGCGCAGCGTATGGCCCATCTATCTATGATCCTTCGTGACGTTCTCCGCGCCTTCGTCTGCCTGGCTGTCCCATATCGTTCTTGTGATAGACCGCAGATGTCCAGGCCTTGAAGATCTGTGGCCGTGGTGTGGTTAATCTCTGCGATCGACGCCATAGTCAATTTTAATGCGATACTTCGATACATCAGCTCGGCGCCTGCGATGATGCCGTGGTATCGAGTTCCTGAATTTGACGCTAGTCTTCAGCCAACTGTGGGGATAGGCTGTAGCTGCAACGAGTGCCATGACTGCTGCATATGACTTTCTCTTATGACGTGGTGTTATTGGCGGCCGACCGGTCTCTAAAAGCCGAGTCGGCTTGGCCTCGTATTATGCAGGGGATGCCTCGTAATATAGATATCCCTGCTGCACGTGACTTCTTCCTGCGATGTAGTGTCTGGGCGGCTGAGATTTTTCTTTGGAGCCCGAGCCAGCTTGGCCATCGTATGGTGCAGGGGATGCCTAGTGGTATAGGCTAGGCCGGAGGGGATGGCCGTGGAGGCGGCGGCGGAGGCGGCGGCGGGAGCGGTGGATGTGGCGGATGCGGTGGCGGCATAATCCCCAGATTGAGCTCGTCTAGTCGCTCATTTGCGGGATTGTACAGGTATCTCTGCGTTCTTTCACAATCGATGCCGTTCATGGGCTGCGTGAAATCAGTCTCTACATTGCGACCGCTATTCAGAGCAGGAAGGACTTACGGCTTGTGGGTTTCGTGCGTCGAGGGCGGCCAGATTCGAGCGGGTAGGTCCCTGAGGTTGGGCTGGGTTGTAGCAGCGGGATGGGCGGGAGCAGTTGCTTGAGTTTGTTGGCTAGCATTGTTGTTATTGTTCGGCCCGGCGCTGGTAAATGTTTAGCTCAGTCTTGATGAGGAACTACAGACTGCACGAGATTGACCCACTTCCCCTTGTTGGCCGCCATGATTCACGACGATCCAACTGATTCGCTATGTTATGAAGGCGAATGGAGAATCGTGACGCTGTAAAGTGAAAGTGACTGTAAAGGACACAAGAACGGAAAAAAGATATGGGCAGTAATAGAATGCACTTCTATGCTCTCGGCATTAAAGCACTGCCAGGGAAACAACGTATTCGCCGGCGGCAGCAGCAACCACGGACAATTGGTTTCAGGTATGAGAGGAAATGTTGATCGTCACGATGTTGCTCCAGTAGTTTGCGAGAGGTCCATCATGTCTGTACAGATCCTTAACCCTTCTGATACATTGCGGGAGCTCCTCGCAATTTGCCATTCGATGCGCCCACGACGATAGGCAGTTCGTGGACACATCGGTATATGAGCCAAGCGCCTAGTTAGGCCCACGCACCGAAGTTGACTGTGAGAACCACACAGCCTGCCTATGGCACTACCGGGCCGAAGGGTCGTAACTATGGTTCACCGCACATCCGTATGCTGGGCCGTAAACAACGCAGGTGCCTGCGATGTGACGTGCTGGCAGATCTACAGTTGCGCGATGCACGCAGACCAGTGTCCCACAGCGTGACAGCGCTGCTAACCGAGAGAAGATCGCGACACCACATCCCTGGGGACAACGCAAAGATTTCTGCTGCCCTCATCACATTGGAATTATACTTCTTCTTGACATGCGTGAGACTGCTGGTGTCCGAAGTCGAGAGGCAGCGGAAAGGAAGCATCGTTGGTGGTGCTGAACACTGATCGGCTTGTATAACTGCGGCAGGCCACGGATCCTGTTTCAGCTATTATAGCTCATGCGACACTAGTTCCAGGTACCGTGTCCTTGAACCAGTTTTGACAACAAAGGGTTCCATCGCCCCAACGAAGCATAGTAACCGATCGGCGGGAACATCGGATGCCGCAGGTGCACTGGAATTGAATAAAGGCTATACAACGTGTCGTTACGCTGGATTGTGTTCTCTTGAGTGCGCGGAAGCCACACATAAGTTGTTCCCCAGCCGCTGTGCAGGTGTGGCGACGGCGGTACAACCACACCGCGTGCAAATTCAGGTGGGAATGTGCCACTTGATTCCGACCAGATCGGGTTCTTCTGCGGCATGCTAGAGCATGGAGCATGCTATGGGTATCGGGTATCGGTTAAGAGATCGTGCCAGGGTGGGAGCGAATATGCCGGTGTGACAGGGGGGTGCCGCCATCTGAGAATACGTGTTTTGCCATGCGGCGCATTGGTGAGCTACAACACAGCTCTAGAGACGCATTGCGTACACGGAGGTCGTCAGAGGGATGGGCGGTGCATTATTGGCGGTGTCGTTGTCAGGATCAAGAGGTGAAGTGGTGGCACGATGGCACGTGCTGATGCGGCACCTCGAGGGCATCCCCATTAGGAAGGAAGGTCTTTCGGAAGAGTCACTGTACACCTTTATGAGGATCCGAATTGGTAGCATGGAGATATGAGACGACTGTTTGTGCGAGATCTCGAGGTTCTTGTCAGAGGACCACACCACTCTGAGTACCGTCTCGTCTCATACCTCCGCACAACCAGAACCAAACCACCAGCAATGGATCCACCACCCGACTACACTTCCTGGACCAACACCGACCTTATATCTCGAGTCACAGCGCTGGAAACCCAAGTCAGCGCCCAAAACCTCGCCCACTTAAAGTCCCCCTCTCCCCCTCCCCAATCCTACAAGAAGAAAATCAAACCACCCAACCGCTTCGACCCATCCAAATACAACACCCGCCTCATCGCTCTCAAATTCGCATATCTAGGCAAACGCTACAATGGCTTCGAGCACCACACCAACAACAAAACACCTCTGCCGACCGTCGAAGAGGCGCTATGGAGAGCGTTGATGAAGACACGTTTGATATTTCCGGACTTCAACGGTGGGAAAGAGGATGAGGTGTGCTGGGATGGGTGCGAGTATAGCAAGTGCGGGCGGACGGATCGAGGAGTGAGTGCGTTCGGGCAGGTGATTGGGTTGAGGGTTAGGAGTAGTCAGCCGAAGGAGAGGGCGAGGGACGTTGTGAAAGATGACGATGGGGTTGCAGATGAGGATGGAACGGTGCCAGATGTACGGAAAGAGGATGCTTGGGATTCGGTCGCGGACGAGCTACCGTATATCCAGCTCTTAAACCGTGTTCTCCCGCCCGACATTCGCGTACTAGCATGGTGTCCAGAACCACCACCAGACTTTTCTGCACGATTTAACTGTAAGGAAAGGAGGTACCGCTACTTCTTCACCAACCCAGCGTTTTCGCCAGTGCCGGGTGAGAGCCGGAAAGGTGATAGCGGTGGTGCATGGCTGAATATCGAAGCTATGCAACAGGCGGCCAAGAAGCTTGAAGGTCTGCACGACTTCAGCAATTTCTGTAAGGTGGATCCGAGCAAGCAGATCTCGGACTTCCGACGGAGGATATTCCACGCGAGTATCGAGCGCGTGAGTCCGTCCCAAGGAGCTGGAGCGTTCCTTGAGCGTCCTCCATTCGGACAGAGCGCGCAGCCGGACGGCGCGATGGCCATTTCCCAATCGCCAGAGCTTTACTATTTCGAGGTTTACGGCTCTGCTTTCCTGTGGCACCAGGTCCGACACATGGTGGCTATCCTGTTCCTGGTTGCGCAAGGGCATGAACAGCCGAGTGTGGTAGATGACCTACTCGACACCCACAGCACCCCAGGGAAGCCTGTATACGAGATGGCAGACGACACGCCATTGGTCCTCTGGGACTGCATCTTCCCGGACGCTGCTGAAGTCGCGAGGAACAGCCATGCACCGAGCGCGAACCCGAAGTATGTTGATGCTTTGAACTGGCTATACATCGGCGACCAAGCGAGCCATGAGTTCACCTCCCCTCGTGCATCTACCGGCGTCGAAGACCGGAAGTTCGGTCGCATGAGTATCATGGAAGACCTGTGGGCGGTATGGCAGACCAGAAAGATGGATGAGCTCCTAGCCGGCTCGCTCATGGATCTCGTGTCTCAGCAAGGTCAGTTCTCAGCGCAGCAAGCTACGCTGACAGATGGAGATGCAGAGCGTAGTGCCAGAGTATTCGACGGCAGTGAGAGTCCGCGAACTGTAGGGCGCTACCTTCCTATTATGCAGCGTGAACGCCTCGACACGCCGGATATCGTGAACGCGCGGTATGCTGTCCGCAAAGGCCTGATGCCGAAAGCGGATCGTAACGGTGCTGCTGCTGATGTCGCCGATGGTGATGAGTAGTTGTGCTTGCCCGCTTCAGTAGGTAGCTCTCAAGACTTTAACCCGTACAGACACTTCCGTGCTCCTCGCCACACATCTTCCAGTACCTCTCGCCGTGGCAGGATGTTCTACCCCTTCCATTAGCATCCATCATTTCTCACCAGGTAGACAGCATATTAGTACTTACCGGAAACACAACCACAACCTCATCCTCCCCCTCCACCACAATAGTCAAATAGTACCTCAACTCGAATCCCTTGAACGCCTCATGTATGAAGATGTCCTGAATGCTGCTCGTAGGAATAAACCGCGTGCTCGAAGTCCACAGGTACGAAGGTGATGATGTCGAAGTCTGCACACCTAGTCCGCGGATCACGAGTAGGGATTCCTCGGTATAGCCTTTTCGGAGGAGAAGCCATATCGCTGCGGCACATAGTGCGAAACGCCAGATCTTCGGGAGGGGGGAGATTAGGAGCGTGGCGAATTGGCCGGGTGTGGACGTGAGGAGAGCGGATTCGAGCCAGTTGGTGCTTGCTGAAGTATTGTTGGCTGACCAGGAGGTGCGGTAGACGATTAGGCAAAGTGCCAGTACTAGGAGGCCTGCAGCTATACGTGCAAGAATGAAGAGCATGTTGGAGAAGTGTGCGGTCCAGGTCTGGGCGGGTGCACGGGTGGAGACTGTGTAGAGGACTGTGGTCGACGTTGGACGCTTGATCTGGAGCATAGCTCTGACGATGGCTGTGGTAGTCACATCTTACACTGTTGGCGCAGATAATTAGGACGTGAGGTCGCTTTAGGGACGCCCAGTGTGGACTAGCGGCAAGGTCTGTGCGTATGAGTTGTTGCTGTTTCTATAAGGTACAGATGCCACGGACTCTAAGGTACGGATATTCCCACAAATTTGCTGGGAACCGATTGAGAGAAGAAGTTGACGACCTCGCAGCTCGCTGGCTGATGGCTTGAAAGCACCGGTCATACCAATCTCAGTCCTCGAACTTCAACAATGAACCCTCCGCTTCCCACTTCTGCCGCCACTGCCTCTCATGCATAATTCCCATCTGCTGGTCGAAAATCGCCTTCCTGATCCTTTCATCCACCTTGCTTTGGTACTCCTGCATTCGTTGCGCATATATTGATGCGTTCATCATCCCACTCCCAGAATCTTCGCTGCCCACCATACCGCGTCTAATCGCTCGCGATCGCAGTCGCCTGCTACGCCGAGATAGCAAGTTGTAGTGGTGATGCTGTTCGAACTGTGGCATGCGCGGGAAGTCATTCTCGGCGCGACCCTCTCCGATCGCAGCTATCACCGGATTCAGAGACCCGGATGTATCCTCAGACAAGCCTACACGTGGTGCGCGGCGTAGCGTTGGGATGTGAGCGTGTGGGTACTCCGGGAAGTGCAGGCGCCAGGTCAAAGTCACGATGTGGTAGTCCAGCGTGTCTCTACCTCGATAAGGGCGGTGAACCTGACCATCGATGTTAGATGGTCCCCTCCAAGTCTGTACTTCCGGATCTCCTTGGAGTATAAACCTCGTCGTGGTAGGTATACCGTCGACGATATGAGTCTCCGACTCCCTGCTTTCGAGTCGACTTAGGCGCTCCACGATCGGCATCAGCTGGTCGGCTTTGTAGTCTAGTGTTTCGAGCTCAAGCTTGAGAACCTGCGTGCTCCGCAACTCTTCTGTATCGAGTAGAACTTTGAACCAAGAGTCTTCGAACCTCAGTGGAGTATCCGATTCCCAGTACCACCAGTCAGTGTGTCGGACGGTTACGTGAAACATGCGAGGCTGGAATTCGCCAATCCTGACTCTCCACTCCGGGAAGTGCGATCTTAACGGTCTACTAGTCGGACGGTTTGCGAGACCTTCTATCGCGAACATCTGCGGAAAGATGTGCAAATGCCCGAGATTCTGGCGGTTGGATACGGTCAGACCATTCATCCATTCAGTACCGCGCATATCCGGGCCCTGACGATGATACCAGTAACATTGCTCTGCTTGTAGCATAGGGTAAGCGTTCGCTTCCAGCCATGCTCTTCGGCAGGTGAGGAGAATTGCGTAGTCGGTCTTGAGGGGTGCTGTGTGTCCAGGCCGGTAGTAGAACTTGTTCTCTTCATAGCGATTCTGGTCGTCTTCATGAGGTGCGGTCGCGAACTTCCAGATCATGTCACGGATCTCGCGTGGCAGTTCGGTGAATAGAGGCGACTGTTCTTGAGAGTAGCACCGGGTGAGTATGGCATCCGTCTCGTTCGTTTCCAATACGATGGTTTTCTTCGTCCTCTTCTCGATCGCCTTGAGAGCTTCAAATGCTGGCGGGCGTTGTGGAGAAGTTTCGTATTCCACTTCCATATCCTGCCCGTACTCGTAGCAAATGTCAATGTCTGGCGAAGGGTCTTGTTCACCTTCATCTCCGGGCATGTCAACATGTTCTTGGGTCACCTCAGATTCATAGTTTTCCATCAGCTCGAGATCATCAATCGCCGTTACGAGGGCATCTGCCGGTGTTCCCATGGCTGCCACGTTGTCGGTTAGTCGAGAACTCCCAATTGCCCTACGTTTTGTCCTGGCCATGGTAAAAGCCTCAAATTGAGCAGCAGATGGATCGGATATATATGGTGGGTGAGTCACGAAGTCAACAATACTGGCTGAGTCAATTGTGCGGCAATGCCTCTTCCGCAAGGCAACACCGCCCCTGGTGTCGTGGCGATGGGGCTGGATGTGGAACTCGCCTCCTGGTCAAAGGCCGAGATCAAGTGGACATTATTTGTCCTCAACGAACTCGTTCGCGCCAACCCATGCCAACGCGCTCAAAAGATGGAAATGATGCAGTAGAGGTAAGTAATTGCCAGACTGTTTGTTGGTGAAGCTGCCTACAGCGAACGTCGCCCCCACGCTCGTCACGCTGCTGCGCCGCATCGAGATGCCTCCCACAATCTGGGTGAGAACGACGGGATGCAGCTGTAATGATAAGTTTGACGATTCGAGCTGTACGCAAGTACGTTCCGGAAATCACATGCTCATAAGGTAGTTAGTAGATTGGGTATATCAAAAAAAACTCCGGGTATTCATTACGGCATCTGCCCTAACACGAGCATCATCAACCCTGACCATTCGAGAAGACATCCTTCAACCACTCCGAGACAACAGAGTACAGTTCATCCCTCGCAGCAAGTCTCGTCTTCTCCTTCTCAGGCGTCTTCGCCGAGAATGCATCAAAAGCATGCGGTTGACCGATGATCTTATGCCACTGCACCCCTGGAACCCGCCAGCCAGCTTCAGTGCTGACTTTGTCTCCATCGCCTGCCCCGGCAAGCTTCTTTGCCATAGCCTCAGCCTCGTGACAAAACATGTCGTGCTCAGCGCCAACGATGAGCATATGCGGTGGCAAGCTCTCTCGGGCAGTGAAGTACATTGGGCTCAACCGCGGATCTGTCATCATCGGCATCTCCGCAGCGTCAAGGTAGAGACGAGCGACATCACCGTAGCCATCGCCCATGAAGTCCGCAACCGATGGATCAGGGCGCGTAGCCATCTTCGCCTTACCATCCGGAACTAGGTCGACAAGAGGATAAATCGCCGCTACACCCATCAACTTGGACCGGAGTCGACCATCCTGGGCTGCGGCAAGTAGCAGATTCCCTCCCGCTGAGTTGCCGCTAAGGATGACTCTGCTCCGATCGATTGGGAGGTCTACAGATCAGATGGGTAAAAGGGTCAGCAAGTATCTCGGCTTCTTCGAGTCTGAAAGGTCTTAGAGCGCAACATGGACTGCGACCCTTTCTCGGAACCCACTTTTGCCCATCGGTCCTTACCTTGGTCGTCAATGACGGCAAGCGATTGCGCAACGACATCTTCGTAAGCGGCAGGGAACTTGTTCTGAGGCGCTTTGCTGTAGTCGATGCTGACGACGATACAATTGGCGTTGTCAGCTAAATGACGGGCAATAGGGTCGTCTGCTGCCGGAGCGTTGACTATGAAGCCGCCGCCGTGTGCGCGGATCACGAGGGGTAGTGGCCGCTGGCCGTCGTGTCCGCGAGGGGTGAAGACACGGCAGGCGTAGAGATGTGGGCGGCATTCATACGTCTTGAAGCAATCCGGCTGTGTTGCTGGAGAGAACCAGGACGAGCTGCGGACGTAGAGAGCGGTGTTGGCGAAGGTGCGGATGCAGGTCCATTTAAGATCTTCTAGTGCTGGCATTGTGGCCATATCTTATAACAAGTAGTTCTGTTGGTGTACATTCAGGATCGAAGGAGTCTATCGTTCCGCGACTCCCTCTTCAAAGTACCTATATGTTGAATTGGTTGCAGCAGGTGGTGGGGTTGGGCAGCTGGAAACGAGATGGAGGATGCCGTGAACGCCACAACCGTCCCTGCTTTACCCGCGCTCCACTCCGAAGGATTCCCAATTCATCGTGGAGGTGATTGCGATGTTCATGACCACGTGAACGCCCACAACAGTGAGCTGTTGTTGTTCAAGATGTCGTGTTGCGTGGACCGTTATTGGTGAAGGCATATCTGCAGGGCACCAAAAGCTAGGTACCACCACAGCTTCCCAAGCACTCGGCACGGATTATTATCGAGTCCTTATCAATTCCATTTTAGCCTGGTGGACCCGGGTGTTCCGAATCGGACGTGGCAGCGACCAACAACCCGCGGGCTTGTTATCGTGCATGCAGCTGTCTCTCTGTTCACATGCGATGCCTTCTGTTCTTATGATTTCACCTTCATCTTTACATTCATATCGACATCAGCAGCGACACGTCGAGTATCAATCGAGCGCAGATCCAGAGCGAGCATCTCCGATGATGCAAGCTGCCGAGGCCACAGCTCTATCAGAAGCACGACACCCACCTTCGTTACGAAACCATCCACCGCAGCGATAGCGACTCGGACACTGCGCATTGCGGACGGCCACCAGCTTGTGCTCGCCCTTCGCGGGTTGAGCTATACGGTGTTCGCCCACAATGGCTTCAATACTGACCTCGACACTGGCCATGCTCGAACCGCGCGATCTCCCACTATGGGGCCAGGCACCCCCCGCACCTCGAACTCGAGAGTCGAACAACCCAACACTGCTCTTCAGCTGGTGGTGTACTATCTTCGCGGCGGTCATCATCATCACTCGATTATGTGGTCGAAAGACTCGGAGCAATATGCTGTTCAGAGAGGATTGGATTATGATGCTAGCTCTCATTCCACTGCTTATAAGAATGGGCTTTGTGCATGTGATATTGATCTACGGCACGAACAATGTTCAGACGGCGGGAGTAGACTATACTCAGACAGAGTTGGAACACCGAAGTGTTGGCGCAAGGCTAGTGCTCGCGTCAAGGATATTTTATGCTATGTTCATCTGGACTAGCAAGCTCACGATGTCCGAATTCCTCAAGCGGATCACGATTCGAATATGGCGACGCTCGTATGAGCTCACCTTACGAGGTGTACGGATATTCTTGGTGGCCACCTTCTTCGTTGTGGTCATCTCCACCCTCTGCGAGTGCCAGCCATTCGATCATTACTGGCAAGTGCAACCCGATCCTGGACCGCACTGTCGGCAAGGCTATGGCAATCTCATCGCGATGGGTACCTGCGATGTCATTACGGACATCCTGCTGATTGCGTTTCCGATCCCGATTATTATCAACTCAGGCCAGACTTGGAAACGAAAGTTCCAGCTGGTATCGCTCTTCAGTTTGTCGATAATTCTGATTATCGTGACACTGCTCCGCGTCCCGAAGGTCATCGAACAGCATGGTAGGCAGCAGTATCGGACTGTTTGGGCATCGTGCGAGATCTTGGCCTCAGCAGCAGTGTCCAACACTGTCATCATCGGATCCTTCCTCCGCGACAAGGGCACCAAAAAGAACAAATACCGGTCGACGAGCGTCTCCGATAGCATCGACCGTTCTTCCGCGAGGCGTCCAACACTGGCTACACTTCAATCTACCACCAGTGAAGAAGACCTCTTCCGGGTTCTCGGTATGCGTGTCCCACAGCATCTGCAGGACCCCTCGGAGCGTGCTCCTCGACCTGCGCCAGTCGCTGAACCTGCGTCACGGCATCCGTCGCAAGGCCAGATGGCGAATGTCCGTGCTCTGGAGACCCCAGAGCGTGGCGATGTCAACAGCAGTGATTCAGACGACTCACTGCGCAAAACAGTCAAGTCCGAACCCAAAGATCGATCCTCGCCACCTCCACAGCCCACCCACTTGTCCTTCTTCGACATCGGAGGTCTCCTGGAAAATGGCGATAAGCGCTCGTCATCCGGCTCCCACTCCCGCGCCACAAGCTCGAACGATCATTCCACTAACGGCGTGGTTACGCACGATTTCGCGCCGGCCACCCCGACCTTCGAAAGCCGCCGCGGCTCCCGTTCCCGCGATTTCGCATATCCCACACCAGAGAGCCGCCGCGGCTCTCGACCAGCCGCACTTACGCATCTTTCAGACATCGGTGGATTACTCACTCCGACCACCAGTCGCGCAAGCAGCGGCATGGACCGCTACCACGGCCGGAGGCAATCTGATTCCCACCTTCACCCACCTGCTAGACATACCCGTCCGGCGCCAGCAGGTGTTTTGGGACCGATGCTCGAGCGACACGAGACGCAATACAGCTTGCAGGATGTTGGCGGACTGCTTGGTACTGTGCCTGAAGACGTGATGGGCAGAGCGAGACTAGAGCGGATACAGTCCGACTCGGCTGCTGAGGGCGCACCGCGGACTATCACTCCTGTGGCTCGAGTGCTGGGTCATGACGACGACATCGAATTAGCCGATTTGGGTGGATTGATGGCGGCGGACCATGAGCCCGAGGCCAGTGCTGCGGCATTGTCACGCGTGACAGGAGCAGCGCACACGATATCGAGCACGAGAGGTGGTAGGTTGAGGCCCCTCCCGCCGCAGAACAGTGGGTGGGAGAGCCTCGACATACAGGACCCCGGGGGATTATTGAGCAAGCGTTGAGCGTGATCATGGCGTTGAAGGTTGGGCTGAGCATAAGCGTGACGTTTTACGAAGATACCCTAGGGCATTTGGTTGCTATTTTGTACGATCAGGATATAGGCATGTAACGAATACAGCTATCCACTAACAGAAACACCCCTCCCAGCCAGCGGCAGAACTTCACACATCCACCACCACCATCTTGGAGGACATTGACTGCTCACAATGGCCGAGAAATGGCATTCCGCTTACTCTAAGAACTTGTATTCACTACGGTCTACTTACACAGATAACTCTCCCAGTCCTTCTCATCCCCACCAACATACCTTGCCGTCTCCGGCCACGGACACAACCTTCTACTCCTCCCACTCTCATCCGGCGGATCCGTACTTTGGACCTCCTTCGGCACCTCTCCTTCCTCCACCCACTTCACCAAAGGCGCGACCGTATTATACGAAGCCGGCACCCCAGGATACCCACCCGCAGCTCCACAGTGTCCGCCCCCGGGAACCATGAACAGCTCAAACCACTCACTCACATCTCCACCCAACGCCCGCTCGATTTGATGCAAATGCTTGATCGGCCAAAGCGCGGCGTTGAAAGGGTCCGCCCAGCCCTGCGTCACGAGCATCTTCCCGCCGGCGTCGCGGAAAGTGGAGAGATTGGGGTTGGTTTCATCGATGTGTGCACCTGCTTTGCGGTTGAGATCGCCGACGCTGCTAGCCCAGTTGAAGGTGTTGCTGTTGTAGGACAGGTCATTGTAGACCAAGTTCTGCAAGATAGGGATGCTGAACGCGTCCGCAAGAGGGCCTTCTTGGAGCAGCCATTCCGTCTCGCTGCCGAGACTGAAGCCTGGATATAAGGGTTTCCCGTTGTCGGAGCGTACAGGGCCGGAGTAGATTGCGTGGAAGGCGGAGAGTTGAGGTGCGGTAAGGCAGGTGATGTTGTCGGTGGTGCTAGCACTATTGGGACCGCAAGCGAGATTGTCGATGTCAATGTTGCAGGCGAATGGATTCTCCAGAAGACGGTCTGCCACGCCGTCGAGGGTGTCACAGGCGTCGAGCACGGCGTTCGTGACGAAATCGAGGACTTCTTGTGTCAGGTTCCGCGCCGAAGTCTACGTGGAGAACACGAACGTCAGCGTCTTCTCGGCCCGATAATGTGATGGACAGGAAGTGACTTACGTTCGTCTGCTGAGCATTCCATAGAAAGCTCAGCGCAAGATGGCTAGACCAATTTCCCGGACTCCCGGCAACAATCCCATCGAACAAATCCGGATGATACTGCGCCAGTGCAAACCCCTGCGCGCCGCCCGTGCTGCAGCCATCGTAGTACGAGTACTTCGGCGATTCGCCATAGTACGCTTCGGTGATCGCACGCGCAGCAGGTGTGAACAGTGCAATCGCATCGTGGATCCATGCCTCGACTTGATCCGGATCGTGGAGATACGGTAGGTAGATACCAGGCGCCCCAGCGCCGGCGTTATTGTCCAACGCCGAATGTCCAGCGTCACCGCCCGCGACCGCGAAGCCCAGGCCGGAGTTCAGCTGGGCGAGCATGTTTGCAGTGTCGATAACGCCAGCCATGCCGCCGTTACCAACGGCCATGAAGCGGTTGGCATAGTCGGTTGAGTCCGGCAGCCAGAGGGTGGAGATGAGGGTGTCGTTGGTGCCGTAGGATATGATAGTGAAGATCTCACAAAGTGGGATATCATTGGTGAGGCCGGAGATGTTCAAGAGACCGGCTGGATGGTATGTGGCATTTAGAAAGCTGGCATTGTACTGCGACAGACCAATGGAGGAAGCAAATGTCAAGCAGTCCGGAGCATATGAGCTCGCTAAGTTAATGTGGGCAGATACGGAAGGAAGGAGGATCAAGCATTGCCACGGGTGCTTCATACTGCAATGAAATGGCCCTTGGCTTGTTCGAGAAGTATGAAGAGCTGGGAATGTGTGACATTAGATTTTGAGGTATTGCTGTGGTGACTTGTCCGAGGTTGTTCGCCGACCCAGTACACTCACCGACGTATCCTCCGTAGACGAAAGAGGAAGGTCGGTTTCGTTCCAAGTTCGCGTGCAGAAGGTTTGACCTCCGCAAAGTGCGACTAACGACATATGGAGATGGTTTCTGTCAATCTGGTTGTTTCGAAGTCATGGAGGCCGGTGGAGGCGGTCGTCGGCGCCGAGAGCCGCACACAAACCCGTGGACCATTCGGCTCCTCCCAAACTCTGCCTGACAGGATTAGCAACGGAGATCACCCTCCACGTGTGTCGGGTAATATCGTTGGCATCTTGCTTGAGATTTTCTGATGAATTCGAGAAGAGATTCGCTTGCCGCACCACTTCAGCCCTAGCGAGCATGGAAGGCACGAATGGAAACCACCGTGGTCGCAGCATTCGCATCGGAAACGTGAGTGGAGCAACAGGTGCGTTCTGCGAAATCGTAATTTCTTGAAGCAAGAGACGTGGCCGGTAATTGCTCATAAGTCCCCGAACAGGTGACGCACCTCATGCTCTTGCTCGCATGGTGAGAGAAGGCAACGTCGATGTGATCACAGGAGACTGGTTGTCAGAGATGAACATCGCTTGGAACGCCATCACCAAAGCCGATAATCCCGAGCTGGGATATGAGAACGGATTCTATGATCAGCTCAGCGAATGCATCGATGCGATCGTGGCACAGGGAATCAAGGTGGTGAAAAATGCGGGAGCCTTGAACGCACCCGCCTTGACCGCGAAGATAGAAGATCTCTGCTGGAGACGAGGCCACGATGATGTAGTTGTCGCCACTGTTGTTGGTGACGATGTTTCGTCGTTGGTGACTTCGAAAGGCAAAGATGTGCTCGAACTCCGTCATCTGGACCACGAGGAACAGCTTCTCGATGACTGGGATCCTGACCTCGAGCCATCATGCGCGGCTGTGTATATCGGCTCCTGGGGCATTGTCGAGGCGCTGAAACAAGGCGCTCAGATTGTCGTATGTGGGCGGGTTACAGATGCATCTCCTGTCATTGGGTCTGCAGCCTGGTGGCATGGCTGGACGGAGAACAACTACAATGCTCTGGCCGGAGCATTGATAGCTGGTCATTTGATCGAGTGTGGCCCGTACGCTTGTGGAGCGAACTTCTCCGGCTTCAAGGAATTCTTGCCGCAGCTGGTCGACCTCGCGTTCCCAGTGGCTGAAATCAGTGCCGATGGGAGCTGTTATATCACCAAGCCGGACAAGATGAACGGCGTCGTGAACAAATTCAACATCACCGCGCAGCTCCTGTACGAGCTTCATGGCGAGATGTACCTAAACCCGGATGTCGTTGCAGATATCAGGACTGTTCGCATCGAAGAGTCTGGCCACGTAAATCGAGTCCGGGTGTACGGTGCAGAAGGTCATCCTCCACCGCCCACAACGAAAGTAATGGTGGCGGCGCCTGGCGGGTATCAAGCCGAGACTACCTATTATATCAATGGCCTGGATGTGGATGCGAAGGTACAGATGATGAAGAACCAGCTCAAGCATCTCTTCGGAAACAGCAACTTTTGCCAGTTCTCCGCGGAGGTATATGGCAAACAAGTGGAAGATCCCTCCTCGCAGCAGGAAGGAACGGTCATGCTGCGAGTGTTCGCTCAGGCTAGACGGAAAGAAGACATCAGCGCAGATCGGTTTCGAATACCGATTTACTCATTGCGGATGCAATCATATCCAGGGTAAGCCATGGTCTCTGTCCAATGCCGACTTGAAGGTGCTGATCCCGCCAACAATCAGGTACCGCATGAATCTCGACTTCCGGACAATGGACCCGAAACCATTTATGGAAATATACCCATGCTTGATGCAACAGAACGCAATCCAGCAGCAGGTGCTCATTGGTGATCAGGTATTCGAAATCCAGCCTCCCAGAACGACAGCCAACTACCCTGTCGTAAGGTCATCTTACGAGACAGCGAGTCCGATCGACATCACTACACTAGGTCAGACTGTGCGAGCACCACTCGGCTCCGTCGTGCATGCGCGGTCAGGCGACAAGGCAGACAACTCGAACTGTGGATTCTTCGTCAGGAATCAGGACGAGTATGCCTGGTTGCAATCACTGATGACGGTTGACAAGTTCAAGCAACTTCTCGGTGGTGACTATGCCGGGCAGCGAGTCGAAAGGGTCGAGTTTCCATGCTTGAACGCCATTCATTTGTGAGTGGTGTCGGAAAAGCCTGCTAGAGATATCTGCTGATTCCAGTGTAGTCGCATTCTAGACTTCCTCGGTGGCGGAATCGCAAGTTCGTCACGGGTTGATGGACTTGGTAAGGGCGTGGCAGAATATCTGCGGAGCAAACACGTGGACATTCCCACAAGCTTTCTCGAACGCGGTCGAATATAAGACTTGATAGTTTCGGAGGCCACATGTCGGACGGACAAAGAATTGCAGACTCAGTCGATGGGAGCCATCGTCCCTAAATACTGGTTGCTGTAATCATTCGGGTACGCCGTGCCGCCAAGGTATGCCAGCCAGTCCTGCGAAAGGTGCATGACGGGATCTTCGAGTTGTTGCTGATCGTATAGCTGCTGCAGATCGTCAAAGCAGTGTAGAAAAGCGTTGTCTACAGCTAGTGGCGAAGTGTGAACATTCACCGGATATGCTGACGTCGCCTGTCCGCCAGAATTCCAGTACTGCTGTGAAGCTTGAGAGTCGTCAGTTAATCGTTCGAAACGGCTCTCTTCCGTGTTTTGCAAAGTGGCACTTTGAGGGTATGGTGCTTCTTGTACTGTTTTAGGCATCGTCTGTAGCTTGATCGTATCTGCTAAAACAGCGTCACTGAGCTTGTCGAATACTTCGTGGCAATGTCGCAAAGCGCTCCAGCGTTCTGGCTACAGATCAGCATGCCGAAGAAGCGTTATACAGGAGAGAGATCGGGGATCTGCTGACCTGCAACCGCAACGAGCACGTTCGAGCACGCTCGAGTAACATTCACAACTTCGATGGTGCTCGGATCTCGACTCAGCAAGCATGCTTCCGAAGTCAGAGGCTGCCTCGCTTCTCGCATGTGCCTCGAGACCGCGTAGATAGAGCTCAGCCCTGCCATGAACACTGACTGGAGCGTCACCCAGCTGTAGTTGATTTGCCGTGATTTGTGCAAAGCCGAATAGGTGTGTTCACCGCATGAGTCGCCGACTCCAATATCTTCTGAAGCGTCAGTCGATCGTTCGCAACCTCCGCTAGTAAAGGCGAAGGCCGCCAGATCATTAGTGCGGCGTTTGCGTACAACACTACGGAACAGAAGGACAAGATGGTCAGCAGGTGTTTCAGTCTCGAACAACCTACAGGGTCTCAGAGCGAGACATGCAGTACGATCTTGTCTTAGAGAACATTTCTCACCTTCGTACCAAACCTTCGAAAGAGTACATGACTGCTCACGAGCAGCCGTCTCGGTCGAAGTAGGAAGTCCCAGACTTCTCAGATCGTCATGCCATTGCTCTAACTCTCCGGCCAGTCCATCGCGTATATTCATGACATCGGTGACTGTTACGTCCGGCGATCTCTTGCGGTGTAAGGTTGACTGGAGTTTCCCACAGAATAGACGATACCGGATGATGTGGTTGAATATCCCAATACGTGACACGCCGGAGAGCGTACACGCCAGTGGGCTTGTCACTATCGTGTCGTGGTCGGAATCTGGTAATAAAGTGTCGATGTCTTCATCGTGAATAGCAAGTGGCCTTCCAAGAATCTGGCTGCAGATCCTGTCCATCGCGATGACGGACCAGAAGCATCGCCGTCCGATCTCTAG